>Ga0164294_10000782_pt1 | contig 30333 bp, 52 predicted proteins | sample GEODES005metaG_FD_111479 | JGI IMG/M metagenome (GOLD analysis project Ga0164294, IMG submission 111479) | Oligotrophic lake water microbial communities from Sparkling Lake, Wisconsin, USA - GEODES005 metaG | ecosystem: Environmental > Aquatic > Freshwater > Lake | place: USA: Sparkling Lake...
CATGTTAGGCTTCTTGGTTAACCTCTCGTACAAAACCCCGAGATGGTGCTTGCACAAGGTTTTCGCACATCTCAACTTCTCCTTGATGAAGAGAAAGGTGTGTCTCAAAGGAGGTTTGTCCAACAAATCGTCCATGCTGTCAAGGTCCATTTCAGAAATAAAGTCAGCGTCCGTAAAAGCGTTCATGAAGTTAAGAATGGTAACGTCATGAAAGAAGGAATGAGAAGTCCTGATGATGTGGAATTTGGGTTCAGGGCCCAAGAAAGGTCGTATCTCTTCCAAGTGAGAGGGAACGTCTTCGTGGACGGGAAGAGCGGAATCGGGAATCTTCCAAGAAACATTGGAGTAATCCAAGTGTTCCAGACAACCAGCCAAATCTTTGTACTGGAAGATTCGCCCTTGCTCAAACAAATCAAAAGCGGAGACATAGGAAGGGTCTTGCTTCATAAAGACAACGTCCGAGAAGGAATGCGAAAGAAACTGGTCAGCATTGGTAGGGGTAGCGGTAAAATGAACAATACGAACCTGTTTAGCCTTCAAATCGTTGACATCCATGAGTCCAGCGTCAAGAAAGGACTTATGAATGGATTGGTTGAGTTTGAAGGCGATTTGATTTTCATCAATGATAATGAGGACGTTGGTCAAACCCTTGATTCGCCGGACAAAGGAATGAAGTTGGTTGCGATGAAAGATACAATCTCTCAAATGTGGAGGGAAACGTTGTTTGGTTTGTTCCATCCATTCCACAGAAGAGAGACCGGTAATGAGGAATACATGGTCGTGCGGGCAATGTTGAATGAGACTGAGCATAGAGCCTGTTTTGCCTGACTGAGTCAAAGCGACAGCCAAAATACTGAAAATGTCAGGATTCAAGAAAGCATTCGCAATGTCTTTGCCGAAAAGAATTTGGTTAGGAAACATGGTTCCATGATAGTTCAAAAAGAAAAAAAAAGAAAAGAGTCAATTTTAATGGAACTACCGCGTGAATTGCAAGTGTATATATATAGTTTTTTGTACGATAAATGGTTAATAAGATGGAAAAGCGTAATGAAAGAGATGAAGGAGATAGAGATAGAGTCGAAAATACAAGTGATAAGCGGACTGTACTGTAAACGTTGGAACAAGAAGCGAATCAAAATATGCCTGGAATGCGGAGATTATTACAACATCCCAATGTACGGTTCACTGGCGATGTATTGCAGGTGCGACTAAGGTTTGTCAGAAGTAAGCATGAGTCCCATCGCAGCATAATTGTGCAAGTCCAAGAGAGTGTCTCGTATAGATTCATCCACGAGAGTGACCTGATTGTTCTGAATGGTAAGAGCCCGTTTAATCTTGTCTTCAATTCGAATCAAGACGCCAATGAGACCAAAGGTAGCAAAGGCATCGCCATAATCATGGTTTTTGCGAGTAAAAAGGTCAAGCGCCTCAGCTTGAATATGTTTGAGTTGTTGAACGCGGTCCATATAGAGAAAGAGAAAGGAAGTATTTATACGAATTTACATATAGAAATAGCGAGATAGAGCCACAAAATGATGGTGGCGATGAGAATGATGATAAAAGTAAACCCGGAGTCATCGGATTCGACACAGCGTCGTTTGATAGCATAAGGATGAGGACGGTTCTTGCGTTTCGCCATGTGAATACCCTAAGGATAAAAAAAGGAACGCCATCAACTTTTGAAGGAATCCCGCATCCAGGAATCTTTAAGACGGCGGTCGTATCGTATTTGTTTGTCACGTACCCGTTGCTTTGCAATGAAATCAGCTTTGCGAATAAGTTTCTCCAGGAGAGCGCGTTTGACCCGAAATTTGGTAACAGGAAACATGGTATACAAGAAAGAAGAAGAAGAAAATGCAATCAATTTTTAAAGGAATTAGAATTTGACAGGGACAGAGTCATTGTCTTTGATTTTGTCTTTGTCTTTGACAAGGTCAAAGAATGCGGTAATCCTGCGAGTGGATTTGCCGTCATATTTGCCGGTCTTATGGAAATGGTCTTTGGCTTTGTCTTTGCCTTTGCGTCGAACTTCAGGAATTTTGCGATGCATGGTTCAAGAAAAAGAAGGGGAAGGAACGAGTTCAATTTTAGACAATTAAGGAAACATCGGCCATGTAATACTCGCAGGTAGCGCCATGCGCGACCATACGAGGAATTTGATGATACAAGAGAAACTTTTTTTCGTAGAACTCCGGGTCATGTTCACAGGGGTCTTCCACAAGAACCAAGGTCCAGTATCGTAACTTGCTTTCGCGGATGAGGTGTCGCCGTCCATAAAAGGACCAGGAAAGAATTTCTTGAAACAGAGGCGTATCACCGATAAACCATTTGTACCAAAGACAAAGGGCTTTGTTAGAGCCCTTGATGCGTCTGGATTCGTTGCGTTTGCAGGTGCGCCAATCAAGACGCGTGCCGAAAGGTTTGGAGAAAGCTCGTATGATGTCAAGGACATCGTCAGGAAGAAACTTAGACATGTCAATGAATAAGAGAAAAGGAAAGAAGAGGAATCAATTTTAATCAAAATCGCTATCCGAAAGTTCGTATCGTTCCCATCGTTCGTGTTTCCAAACGGCAGCTTCGCCGACCAACAAGACCCGGAGTTCCCGGTCTAATTTTTTCCAGAGGAGTAGTTGTTTGTCCCGCTCCGCGTGATAGGTAATATAATAAAGTTGTTGGCCGTGGGGAACAGGAAAAGTATTTAAATGTCTCAACAAGAGCGTGGTCTCTTTATAGGCAAGGAAGGCCGCAAAAACCTGGTCAGCATCGGACATACACAATCTATCCCGCAAGACCTTCCAGTGTTCGTTGTGAGCAAAGCCGAGTTCATGTAACCCCAATTTATATTCTTTGTAAAAGCGCATACGTGGTCTGGTAAAAGCATGTATGATGGAGAGTACATCTTGAGGTAGTTCCATCTTACCTGTAAACCGAGGATAATAAAGAGGGTCAATTTTAGTATTTAGTACTCATTTCTACGAAATCCGACTCATTTCTACGAGAGCGAAAAGAGCGAGAGCGAGAGCGAGGTAAATAAAAAAGAAACCAATCAGAACGAAGATTGTCCAGTGTTACATCAAGGTAACGGCAAGATTCCAATCTTGTTCATGTTGTTTGTAGTCAATCATCGTTGGTTGAGCCAAGAGTTGACACAAAGCTTCATAGGCGACGCGTTCATTGCGTTTAGAGTCAGAGACAAGGGCAAGCGCCAGTTGCGAAGGTTCATCCAACGGATAGGGTTTTTTCATGACATACCATACCTTTTCGGCCAACTCGCGAGCCACAAAGGCGTCCTTGTAAGCAAGAAGAAGTTCAATGACTTGGTCAGCAAGATGAGAGTAGAGTTTTTCGCGTACCAAGACCCAGTCAGGAAGGCCCATCGCACGTAACGCGGCGACGAAAGCGGGTACCAAATCCAACCGGAAGACAGGGCGTGAAAATCCGCGAGAAAAGTGAATATCGTAGGAATTCATTGCTGAAAGCTATACTGCGAGAGTGATAGATAAGAAATGAATCAATTTTATGACCAAGTGAAAGCATCATAGACCATGCAAATGTTTTTTTTTTCTTCCGCGGTGGAATTCCACCATCGGTTCAACAGGTAATTCGGAAGCCGTTCATGTTCGTTGGTTTGTCTCACTAACACAGGTTTGATAAAGTCATTTAGTTTAGAAGGAACGATTTGTCGCGGAGGACTAAACGGTAGGGGATGTACTCGGTTCATGTTATCTATAAGGATAAAATCAAAAAAGAAAAGAATCCGGACAAGTCGTGGACAATCAATGTTCCAAAGAACATGCAAGGTCATAGAGACGTCCAGGTTTGAGTTCATTCAACAATTGTGTAAATTCGCGTCGATTGAGAGAGAGAATAGCGTCCACGAGTTCTTCAAATTCGTATTGGACATCTTCTTTTAAGAATCGCAGAGTTTTTCGCAAGACGTGTGGCTGCTTACGTGTATGACGTAAGATGCGTTTGCATCGTTTCCAGACTTGGTAAGAAGCCTTGACCCGCGGGATACCTTCCAGAGACAACCAATCCATCTTTTACACTTTAGGTAGAGGATAAAATAGGCTCAACTTTCTATATCCGACAATATCCGACTGATATCTACGTTTTCCGACTGATTTCTACACGGTCGTGAGAGAGGAATGCAATCGTGTCATGGGTTCAAGGTCATGTGGTCAAGGTGGATGACAGAGTGCAGAGTGCATGCAAAATAAAATTGATTGGAAAAAGTGAATGTTGAAAACCTTATACCCACGAACCATGGCTACCATGTTTTCCATCTGCATTCCTCGCGTTTCGGCTCATTACAATGAAGTGGATGTGCGCGACGCAATCAACATTGGTTTTGACGGCGAATTCGTGGACACAATTGACGTACGTTACACCCAAGACAGTCGCGGACAAGACTTTCAAGTGATGTTTGTTCACTTCCTAGCAAAGGAAGGCAACGAGCACACGAACACGTTCTTTCAGAGGCTGGAACAGAACGGAGAAGTCAAGTTCTACACCGGGAAAGTGAACCGCAAGACGGGTGAACGGTTCTACTGGAAGATTCGCAAGGTTATCAAGAAAGTGGTCGCACCTGTGCCTGTCGCACGGCCTGGGCTCATGAGCGAGGAGGAAGAATCAAAGCTGCAGATGGAAGAAGGCGAGATAAAAGAGTAAATGTAAAAGGTAAGTGTGTAAAAAGACCGGCGGGTTTTTTTACTTGAACCTACGAGATTGGTGAAACCAAAGAAATTCCCATTCGTACCATCGTTTGTAATTTTCCATGTGAAATGCGGGCCCGTGGACCTTTGCCCGTGTTTGATGCCAATACATATTGTCTCGTGTAAGCAAGATGAGGTACCACCGTCCAAACAAGGACCACTCCAAATAGACGTTTAGTTCAGCTTGACTAAAGAGGATAGGAAAGTCTACTTTGAGTCCGGGATAGTACCAATCTAACGCGTCGTCGTCCAACACCCGTTTGGTCCAACGATTGTAGGCGGTGATGAGGTCGGCTTCGTGTTTTTTGCAGGTTCGCCAGTCGTTCCGGTATCCAAGAAAGGAAAAGAGGAGCGGAGACAACTCGTCCGGAAACGAAAGAAACACGCGTTTGGACAAGAGAATCGTCATCTTTTTTATTGGATAGTAAAAGAATAAAAAAGATTCAATTTGTGTCTTAACCAGACGGTAGAATTATTGAAGTGAAATGCGGTAGAGACGGATATAATCCGGAGTGTCGTACTTGGACCTAGGTTCATAATGCGGCATACGGAGCCATCCAGGAGGCCTTCTTGCAATTTTGGCGCGTCCGTAATGGGACCAGTTATTGAGCATTTCCAGGGTGTGTTGGTAGACTTGATGCCGGAAAGGGTCGTTTCTGGCCATAAGATGCAGATGGCGGATTAAATGGTCTCGTGTGTTGTCGACATGTTGTTTGATGAGTTTGGCTTCGCGTTCTTTCGGACGCAACGGCCGTGCATACGCCCGAATTAACCACAAAACATCGTCAGGAAATTCCATAAGTATTTTCATTTCACATAAAACAAAATCAATAGTACAAATCAATTTTACGTGAAATTAGCGTCTTCGTCTAGCTTTGGATTTGCGGCTCTTCCCATTCTTGTTACCATTTCCGTTCCCGTTCCCATTCTTGTTCTTGTTCTTATTCCGCTTAGTGCGTCTCCGACGCGCTCCGCCCGAAGTGGTAGTTGTCTTTAATCCTTTAAGTAAGTCATCCAAAACTTTGGTTCCTGGTCCTTTGGTTCCTCCAGCTCCTGTCATCTTGTGTTCCGTGGATTCCGCTTCGTCGTACATATAAATTATAACAAGATAATAATTCTAAATAAATGGCCAAAGCCAATGGATATCGTCTTGTTCTTCAAAAGCTTCCTCAACCACGGGTTCGTCTTCTGTCTCAGGTTCTTCCGCATCAGGTACAGGAACATCGGGAATGGATGAATGTGACGCACCCATAATACATAACAATATATTTTATGTTTAAATCCTCTTAAAAAAAGTATACTTACACAGGCAACGCGGAAATACCGGCCGCCCAATTTTGTTCAAACCAGATGTAGAGGAGGTCGTGGAGGTGAAGCTCAATCGGGACGTTCTCTTGGAATCGTAGAATGCGGTTCACCATGTTTGTCTCGTGCATAAACTGCATGACATCTTGACGGTCAAAGAAGACCCGGTAGCCGTATTCGTCGGTGACCGAAAACCACACAAGCGTGTGGAGCAAATAGTGGTGATACGCACAAAACTGCTTAATTTTCCAGGATTCAAACCGTTTACACGTTCGCCAATCCGGACGCGTCCGATAGGGTCGCGAAAACGCACGAATCACGCCAAGAACATCATCCGGAAGAATCAAAGTGGACTCCATTTCATGGATATACAGGAATAAGTTTTAGATAAAATCTTGTCAATTTCACAAAAAAAAGAACCAGTGGAATGTAACACTCGTAGTGGAGCGTAAACACTCGTATTTTATTCAGATTCCTCATCTGAATCGTCGTAGTCCGTGTCCGAGTATTCAGGTCGTTCTAGACATAGATTTTCTTTGCCCACCAAGAGTTCCATGAGGTCGTAGCGTGTGATACTTTTTACTCGCATCGCATAACGAGTTTCCGTGCGTAACCTGTTCATTTCATCCCATCGCTTTTCAAGAACCTTCATATCGTTGGTAGCAGGCCAAACCCGACAATCAAATGCATCATGTGTTTCAACTGCAGTTTGATAGGTCAAAATCGCATCCACATAGGCATTTAATGCGACCCGGACCTTGTCGGCGTCAGGTGACGAAAGTTTATTCTTGAGCGTAGGCCATTCTTTGCGGCCCATGACCGCCATCGCCCGATAGTAATCGCTAGGGTAGCGAACATCCGGAAGATTGGTTTCGGAAGGCTTGAGACATTCTGGGTTCAAAAGAGGTGGAAGTTCCATGCTCGGTCTGAGCGATACCCTGAGAACTGGTTGTACAAAGACATCAATTTTATAAATCCTCATTCGTCCAAGTCTACAAAATGTCCCCACTCGTCCTCGTCCAACGGAACATGAATCTTCTTAAAACACAGCAAATACCATACATAGAGGAACATGTTTCACCGGTTTTCACACTTTTTCAATCAAGACAGTCTTTTTTGTATGAATTCAATTTTGAGCACGTATCGTAGAAACGACGATAAGTATTCTAATCAAGACAAGTCAAGACAGGAACGTGGTGATTGGGTTCGAACCAATGACCTCTAGGTTATGAGCCTAGCGCGCTAACCGCTGCGCCACACCACGTTATGTATAGATAAGTTTTGTCTTTATATACTTTTAAATAAAAAATTAACCAAATGTTTTGTAGGCTTAGACCCAGCGATTCACCGGTTCCTGACCCACGTCCTGAAGCCACCGATACTGCAGCAGATACCACCGACGATAGTCCTCCATGGGCTCCGGTGCGCGAAGCGAGACACAACCTGGTATACGAAACACGGGAAACTTCTCCAACGTTTCCGCCATGTACAAACGACCAAACAACGTCCAATCCAAGAGGTCCGGGTCTTCTTCTACCGCAAACTCTACTGTACTGAGGCACTCTAACTCACGGATGACAGCAGCTTCACGCCTCTTGCACGTGCGCCAGTCTAGCCGCGTGTTCGTTGCAAACGTCTTGATGATATAGAGAAGTTCAATGGGTAAATTCATATAAGTCGTCATGGTGACGTTACCTTTTCTGGATACGTCCAGACTCTTTCAATTTTAGACCAAAATCCTGGAGTGAAAGATTCTGGAGTAATGGCGACACTTACAGTAACAAAGGCCAACCTGTTTACTTTCGGGTACGGGATTGGACGGCTTGGCGGCAGTCTTGTAGTGACTGTGACGACTGCAGCAGCGGCATCGTTTGAAATACTTGACGTAGTCCAGCTTCTCTTCCAGGTTGTAGGTTTCTTGTACATACCGCACAAAGGGGTTCGCCCCACCATGGTATTCGCTACTGTAGCCGCTACTGTAGTAGGAATCCTCCAGCTCTTGTGCTGCGTTGGAAAACCGGAGTCGGATATGGTCGCGGAGTCGCGCCATTCTTTTGCGATGGACATCGCGTCCCACATCACCAAAGTCGTAAATCTCTTCCACGAGGCCCGGGATAGCAAACACTTGTTTCGCCATACTCAGTTGTCTGAGTGTTAGGGTTGCATGGTTTGGTAAAAAAGTATCAATTTTATAAAGATTTGAATAAAAATTACTCCACGGACAAGGTGGCTATTGTCTCAGCACTTCTTCAATAGAGATTCGGCCCTCAAGCAGGTCAAAAGCAACAAAGGTATCTTGAAGTTTGTTTCCAAACGTTTTACGGTGGATTCTTGGAAGCAGCTTCTTTTTCTTGAACAAACGGAGTGGCGTCATCTTCCGAATACCTGGGGTGATGTGAAGGACGTGATTATTTATCAGTAGGTAGTCCTTGAGCATGGGTTTTTCAGCCGTAAACAACACGATGTGATGCCATACGTCAAACGGCAATGCGTCCGAACCGGAGAGCCAAACGGTCGCGTCTAAGATTTGGTCGGGAGTCACCTTGAAAGCCATGGTTTGGACAAGTGAACTTCTCGCAAAACCATGTCAATTTTATAAGATTTGAGAAATCTTTAAGCAAACAGAAAAAAAAGAGGTGTGATAGAATTTTCAGGTTGATTACAAAACAATACGAGACTTACCTGCATCTACTCGTACTCGTCGTCGCTGTCAATCCATGGTTTGGGCGGGCCGTAGAGCATCAGAGACAGCTCGTCGTACAGTTTGTGGCGTTCGTGCATGGCTTCAAGGTTACACTGTTTCCAAAACTCATAGTCTGCCCAATCATCTGCCTTCATGGTGCCGCTACCAACAGGAAAACGGCTGAGTACCAACGAGAAGCGGTCGGTCGCCACGACGGCGGCCATGTAGGGTATAAACACAGCCATGTATTGGTCTGCTTCTGGGGTGAAGAGCTTTGCCTTGACGTCTGCATGGAACCGCACGGAAAAGACAATATCGTTTGTCTCAATGTCGCGTTGAATCGCGGCCCACTCGTTCACGAACTTCATTTTCGGGCGAGAGAACTCGCGGATTACGCCGAGGATATCTTTAGGAAATTCTTTCTCTTCCGTCACGTTATCCGTCATGTTGGACAGGGGTTACATTTGCTGATATCCGTGAAAAACGTCAATTTTTAAGCAAACAAGAAAAAAGGGTGATAGAACAAGGTTGACTATACGGGGGGACTTACATGGCGACCATGTCCTGAAGCTCCTGAAAGACGACCATCTCGTGAACCAAAAGGCGTTGACACTCATCCTTGAACCACCCATACTTGTCCCAATAAGCGTAGGTACGGACTGTGTCGGTATTGGGTACACATGCACATGCCCAATCTGCGTTGTGTTTTTCAAAATCCTCTTCTATCCGGATACACTCTCCGTACGCCGCGATGTAGTCTTGGAGACAACGACCCACTAGGTCGGCCTGAGGTCCGTTGAGTTTTGCCTTGAGTTCCGGCCATTCTCGGTTCAACATCGTGACGACCTCGTCGTATTCGTTACGAAAACGAAAGAGTGGTTTGGAAAATTCGCGTACAAGAGGGAGTATATCACTGGGGAGTTCCATGCTCACGTATATTGTCATGTCTTCGTTTTTGACACAATCAATTTTTAAAGATTTGAGAAATCTTTAAGCAAACAGAAAAAAGAGGTGTGATAGAACAAGTTTGACTATACAAAACAATAAGGGACTTACACGATTTCGTTGAGGATGCGGTTCAAACGGTTACACCTTTCGGACATGCAGCGACACCACCTCGTAGAGAGTAGCAAGCGTCGTAATTCTTCTTCGTCGTAGCTTTCTTGTAGGAAAGCGGCGATGTGATACGGTTCATCGTGACGCATACTCCGGTCGTAGTAGGAATGGTAGAACTCGGCCAACACGTCTTCGTACGGCTCTTGGAACATTTCGGCGAAGACTTGGGTCAGTTTTTCTTTATGCTCGTCGTAGCCCTGGTTGCTGAACGAATAGATGTACTCTGTTAGGGAGTGGGTTTCAAAGACTTGCTTTGCCATGTTTTATCTCTTTGGAAGAGGCAGACGCGATAAAGGAGTGTGCATTCTGCAAAAACATTCAATTTTATAAGATTTGAGAATTCTTTAAGCAAACCAGAAAAAAGAGGTACAAAACAATACGGACTTACCTATTCGGCGACCAGCATTTGTAGTTCGTCTAGCAGGACTGTCTCGTGAATCAACGTGCGGTGACACTCTTGTCTGAACCAAGCATGCTTCATGAGAAAGGCTCGTTCGTCGTGTACATCTTCGCTTGCCCAATCACGGATGTATTTTTTACAGGCTCCGATATACTGCATATGGTCTCCGTATGCGGCGATGTAGGCTTGGAGACAACGACCCACACGGTCGGCTTGAGGTCCGCTGAGTTTTGTCTTGAGTTCAGGCCATTCTCGGTCCAAGTGTACTACGACCTTGGCGTAGTCATTACGGTACCGAAAGAGAGGCTTGGAGAATTCGCGTACAAGAGGGAGTATATCACTGGGGAGTTCCATACTTGCGTATATTGACATGTCTTCGTTTTGTCACAATCAATTTTAAGCAAAAAAGGTGTTAGCAAAACAAACAGGGGGACTTACCTGGACTCGTTGAAATCATTGTATTACCATGTCGTAGCCTCGTACTCCATCAGGATAGCGTCCTTCTCTTCGTAGGTCTTGGCCTCATCCCATCTTGTTCGGAAGTCGTCCGGTAGGGCTTCATGCTGGTTGGTACAGCGTCGTAGCTCTGGCCTTGGAAACTCCATGACCGCGTAGTCTTCGTAGACGGGTGCTCGTAGGAGGACTGGTATGGGCAACCGGCTGCGCCACATTTCCTCAAAAGCTTTTATGCGTTGTTCCATTCTCTCGTAAGAGTATACGGTCAGGCCTTTCCACCAAAAAGGCTCAATTTTCGGGTGTTTCGGGTGTTTCGGTTGCACAAGTACATTTTTAAGACTTTTAAGCTTTTTAAGACTTTTTACGGTTTTAAGACTTTTAAGCTTTTTAAGACTTTTGAAGGTAGTTATTTTAAGACTTTTAAGCTTTTTAAGACTTTTGAGGGTAGTTATTTTAAGACTTTTTACGGTTTTAAGACTTTTAAGCTTTTTAAGACTTTTGCGTTCGGACTTGTCGAAAATTGACCTCCGGGCCACCGCGTACCTGCACTGCGCGTACACGCAGCGTACACGTAGCGTACAGCCGGGAGCATACCACGGTACACGCCGCAGCGTATACGGTACAACCCGCAGCGGATACGTACAAGCCGCAGCAGAGACGCGTTTCGACAAAAAATTGACCACTTTCGGCCGAATCCACCAACTGTATCCCCGCAAACCAACCAACTACGAAAAATGTCCATGTCTATGATGAAGTTCGCACTTTCGCAGAATGTCGCTGTGCTCCGAGAAACCATGTAGAAAACCAAGTCGCTCTCCGGTGTGGAGTTGCCTGAGAACCTGGTAGACCTCATGTACGAAACCATGACCGCCCAAGGCGAAACGGTTCAACTCGTGTCAGTACGCGACGTCCTGCCTAGCGCGATACCTCTGCCGTTCATGCCTGACCGCATTGACTACAAGATTGGAAAAGGCTGCTGCGATGAGATTTTGAAATGTGATGGCCTCTTCGTCCCTTGCTCCAAGCAATGCGACGGAGACAACAAGTGCGCCAAGCATCTCAAGTGTCCTACAGGCCTAGGCACCTACTGGGAACGACACACCGCTTGGAGCAAGAACGAGCCCTACTGCGTCTTCATCAAGGAGAAAGAAGTCAAGGAGAAATCATACGGTACGTACCTACATAGCAAAAAACTGGACTCGGTGGCGGTGACCGAGGAATTGTCTAAATGGGGGGTCTCGCTGCAGCTGGACCCCTCCTTGTTTCGTGCCCCAGCAAAGCCCCTGAAGAAAAGCCGCGGACGCAAGACGACGAAAAAGGTAATCTCTACGGATTCAGACGAAGAATCTGAGAAATCTGATACCGATTCCGGGTCCGAGAAATCTGAAACCGAGACGGAGCCCGAGTCTCAGCCTGAACCTGAGAAATCGGAGACCCCAAAATCTATGTCGGAACGTGAGGATGGCGAGATTTCCGAGGACGAATCGGTATCGGAACCCAAGGAAATCAAAGAGCCCAAGACCCCGAAGACCAAGGCACCCAAAGAGCCTAAAGCCCCCAAAGAGCCCAAGGCACCCAAAGAGCCCAAGGCACCCAAAGAGCCCAAGGCACCCAAAGAGCCCAAGGCACCCAAAGAGCCCAAGGCACCCAAAGAGCCCAAGGTCCCGAAAAAGAAGGAGCCAGAGCCTGATTCCGATTCGGACGACGAGACACTTGCCCAGATTACTAGCAAGGTACAGGCTATCAAGATAGAGGAGAAATCGGAGCCGCCTGAGCCTTCGGACGACGAGCTGGACCCGCCCTCGGAAGACGAAGCCCTCGGGATGCTGTCCAAGACCAAATCCAAACCTGAGACAAAGAAAGAGAAGCCCAAGAAAGAGAAGTCAGAGAAAAAACGCTCCAGTTCACCAGGGGAACTCAAAAAGGAAGCCATGGAGAAAGCCCCGAAAAAGGGTGCAGTGTACAAGGGGAACAAAGAGACACTGAGTGAGGTGGAGGTGGATGGGGAAGACTTCTTGTACAAAGACGGTCGTTACTACAACCCGGAGTCGCTTGAACTGATTGCATGGGATAACAAAGGGGATTTTGAATTGTTGTAGCCACACAAGTGGGAACTAGTACTTTTTTATTAGAAGTCAGAAGTCAGAAGTCACAAGTCAAGAACTCTTTCACGTCGCTTAAAAATTGACGCGTTTTGGCCCAAAGAGTGGAGGTATACATGCAAAGACATGGATTACGAAGAGAAAATGATTGACGGTGTTGCGATGGTTGCGTTCCAGGGGTGCTGGTACCCGCTGTACGAAGACGAACCTGACTACGACGAGAAGGTGGAAGACGGCATGGTGATGGTACTGGTGAACGGTCAGTGGTACCCTGTAGCAGAGGCAGTACAAGACCAGTTCCCGTTCCACGACCTGACCAACGAAGACCTCCAGGAGCTGTTCGGCGATTACAACCCGCTGGACTACTGGACCGAGTACGACGACGAAGTGTACGACATGAAGCTCATTGAGTAAGTATTTCGGGAGCGGAGCAAGCCAACGACGACAAAAAATGGTTAATTTTTATTAAAATTGAACGTTTTTTGACCAGAATGAGTCATCTTAACACTCCTTCCATTGAGTTTAAACGATGGAATCAGCCACTTTCGCACCGAAATCGCCCTTCCCCATCGTCGTGCCTGCGTCGTTACTGGCCTTTCGCAGCTACAACGTAGCAGGCATAGGACTCACGTTCACGCCAGAGGAGGAGGCACTCATCGCGGAACGAGCAGCATACCAAGCACGACAATACGACCCAAAACCCAAAGAGATTCTCTGTTATGACGAAGGCGAACTACCTCTACCACCCGAGATTGGGACCATCGTCCAAGCGTTTGCTCGTCCTCTGCTTCGCTTTCCACGCGAATACAAGGAGGCGTTACAGGTGAATGGACATTCGGATTGGCCTGAACTCAAGGCAAAGCTCTCTACAAACGACGCGGAACAGGTTATTGTATATCTGCGTTCTTATCTTGATGCGCACAGGTTGGAGGTTGAAGCGAAAGACAACTACATGGGAGGAATTGGAAGCCACGTTATCTGGGCAAAGGTGTACCACAACAAGCACAAAGCCATCACCGAGCTGTTGGCGCGACTCTAAGCGGAGCAACTCAACGACAATGGTTAATGCAACTCAACGACAATGGTTAATTTTTTTTCTTAAATGTTCTAACTCTTTAAAGTTGAACGATTTTGTCTAGGAAGAGAGACGTTAGCACTCCATTGTGTTTAAACGATGGAATTGACGAAATACAAAATTGTATACAAAGACCTAGATTATCCACACAAACTTGCCTACAACAGCGCAATCTGTATGTTAGGTTTCCTTTTCAAGCCAGGACCTGGATTCAAGGAAAAGTTTGAGAATGAAGATTTTCAGAAGGCGTTGTATGCTTTTGTGGATGCGATTGTGAAGAAGAATGTTACAGAGAAAGCGTTTGATACATACAAAAAAGTGGACAGTAAGAATAGATACAACCCCGACTACTGGACTACATTTCGCGTGTTAAAGCAGGACTTTGAAAATGCCCAAGGTAATCAGAATAACTTCTACGACGCGCTATTTCAAATGGCAAAGGAGTTGAATTTTGAAAAGGAGAACCAGAATGAATTATTATTGGAAGAACCAGTCTTGGGAACCTCGTTTTGAAGCCAACTACATACAAACATGGTTAATTTTTATTACAAAAGATATTAAAGCCGACACGTCAATACATGTAATGAGGATTCTGTGGTTTCTTCCCATTTGCTCGGCTCTCCGTACCGGACTTCCGTTTGATGCACCGTTGTTTGACCCGAATGTGGTTGCCAAGGGCATTCAACCTTCTTTTTTACGAGAAGCCGAACTGAAACATGGTCGTTTGGCCATGGTGTCCTCTTTGCTGTTGCCTTTGTCAGAGATTGGAAGCCATACTCTCGGGATTCATCAGTTTGAGACACTCCCGAATGAAATCCAATTTAGTGTAGGCGTACTCATGTTCATGAGCGAGTTTCGTACGTTAAATTTGGGATGGGACCCAAAAACCCCGTTTCGGATTCTGGACAACTATGTACCAGGTGATTTTGGGTTCGGACTACCTCCTGCAGAAGACGCCACGGTGGATTCCGAGTTGAATCATGGCCGTCTTGCCATGTTGGGAATGCTAGGGATGATGGCTCAGGAGCTGGTCACCCAACAGCCCCTGTTCTAAGAGAACTCCATTTGATACGTTTTTTGTATGTTTTGATAAGTTTTTTTATTTTTATTCAAAAACTTATCAGGACAAGTATTAAAATTGATTTCAGCAAAAACAAAGAACATGGATACAGAATGAACCATGCTCAAGTTTATCTTTAACCTCTATCGCATCCAATTCCGCATGATTTTCGGAGGAACCCTTGTGTACAAGAAAGAGTATGACGAGGCGTTGGATATACTCGGAGAAAGCGGACACTGGCTTCACCTCTACGACAGTCTGGACGGGCCGAACGGCGACCAAGTGTGCACGGCATTGAAACAGTGGTTGAATGCCTTTCAAGAAAAAAAAGAGTTACGGTGGAACGACCCGCATTGGGATGAAGTGGTAGCAAATGAAAAGCGTCTGAAACGCGATGTGCATCTGTTGATATACGGCGAGTTCACAGAAGGTCAGCACGGATACGTGGAATAAGTTTTTTTTATCAAATAAAAAAGACCTATTCTATATAATAGGTATCGTTCAAGAACGCCTTGAACCAAGTGTCGTACATCTCCGCCGCGTACAGGGCACAGTATTTTTGAAAGACTTGCGGCACGTCAATACCTCCGTCGTAGACTTTGTGTAGAATGTAGTTGTAAACCCATGCATTGTTTTGTATTTTTTCCATGTACTCATCTTCAGTATACTCGTGAATCTTGAAGCCATCTAAGAAGCGTTTCTTCAGGACGTCTTGACGATAGTGACGCAGGTCAAACCCGTTCGCGTAGGCTTCCCGTTCCGTCGCCGTAAACATTTCCAGCATACGCTCTTTGACTTCTTCGTGAACAATCGTGAGAGCCATTTTTATACAGGACCTGGAACTATTTCTTTTTCTTCAATTTTTAGGATAGGACCCCATGCTACCTTTTTACCAATCTTTTCAGGTGTCTGTTCAGGAGTTTGTTCAGGTGTCTGTTCAGGAATCTGAAGAGCACGAAGCTTGGAACGCAAGTAGTGGTTCATCTCAGCATCGGTCATACGTATCGTGTGTACCATTTGAGACATGGTTTTACGCAGGATTTTATCTATTTCTTATAGGTCAATTTTTCCGACTCATTTCTACGTTTTCCGACTCATTTCTACACGTTCCTATTTAAGAGTAAAAAAGCAAGAGGATAGAGTGAGATTGTATACAAATTTAGGATACGACGCAGTCGGTTTAGCCAGTTCACTATTCTGGACCAAGACGGCTTGTTTGGCCCATCGTTACAAGCGCAATGAACACCATGCTGCATACTTCATCCCGTGATAGGTATGGTCCCATAACAAAGCACACAATTTTTCTCGTGATTCCGATGCATCCAAATTTGCTTTATTTTCCAACTCTTCGTTCAATCGTGTTCGGTTGAGGACCATTGTATCGTAGGTTTGTTTATGTTTAGCGCAGGCATCCACACAAATCTTCAGCTGCTCTCTAATCGGGGGTTCGTCCATTTTTTCCTTGAGTTTTTCCATGTGATGGACACTTAAACTCAAGGAACGTGCCTCGTTGTATTCCTTGAACCAAGGAAAGAGGGGTTTGGAATAATCACGAATGATGGATAGCACATCCTCAGGAAGCTCTCTAGAGAGAGACATTTGAATAGCGTCAAGGTATGAAATAATAGGGTGTCAATTTTTCCGACTCATTTCTACGTTTTCCGACTCATTTCTACAGGCCCTTAATTCAGAGTAAAAAACAAGAAGATAGGGTTCTCTTGTATAGGCAGGTCAGGATTACTCAGTCGTACTCTGTACCTTCCGTCCATATCTGTTCCTTCATCCATGCGTCTTGGTCCGCTAGAGCTTCATCGTCCTTTTCTGTCCATCCCTCGTCGTCCGAATCCATCCACGCATCCTCCATCTCATCTTTGAAATACCAATAGGCATAGTTCATCCCACGATAGGTATGGTCCCATAACATCGCACACAACTTTTCACGCGATTCCGATGCCCACCAATCGGCTTTACTCTCCAGCTCTTCGTTTACGCGTGTTCGGTTGAGAGCCAACGTCTCGCGGGTTTGTTTATGTTCCGTGCAGGCATCCACACAAATCTTCAGCTGCTCTCTAATCAGGGGTACGTCCATTTTTTCCTTGAGTTTTTCCATGTGGTGGGTACTAAGTCCCAAGAGACGAGCCTCGTTGTATTCCTTGCACCAAGGAAAGAGGGGTTTGGAATAATCACGAATGATGGAGAGCACATCCTCAGGAAACTCTGACATTGTTATTCACGGGAAGGTATGGAATAATATAGGTTCAATTTTCTATTCAAAGAATACGATTGTAATAATCGGTTTTTTTCTCTTCTTCCAACCCTCTCAGATTCACTTCCAAACGATACATTTCTTTGTACAAATGAAAGGGGGCTAGCAATGGATTCAGATATAAAAAGATACCCAGGAATCCTTGTTGTCCTTTACTAATGTATAAATAGGGTTCTTTGGATTTGTGATGATAATCATACGATTGTAGACCGCGTCTAAACCCTAACATCGTCCAACTTGTTCCTGTGACTAGAACTAGGATTTCTTTTTTAGACATCTGGTTAACATGATGAGATAACCCTATATCCTATTTTCCGACTCATTTCTACGTTTTCCGACTCATTTCTACAGGTCCGTATTTGCAGGTGATAGGGTGCGTAATATGGGGTCAGTAGACAGGCGCGTAGGAGGATACGACAGGACATCACACCAGATGGAGTTGGTTGGCCAAATAACGTTTCATCTTCCGGCAAGCATGGCGGCAGTCACAGTAACAATCGTCCAGCCTCTTCGCTTCCGGCACCCAACTCTTGTCTCCATCATCGTAGACAATCCAGCCCTCTTCCAGACGAATGTTTGGCTTTCTATAACAGTGCCGACTGCAACAGTGACATCGTTTCCGAACAAAGAACCAAAGAAAGACGTACCCATTCACACAATGTTTCGTTGCATTCGGCACAGGACTCAGCAAGTCTTTCCCAAAATACTTGGAGTTTCGCGTCTTGTAACGATAGCTTATACTGTAACAAATTTCCTTCATTTTCTTGCGATGTTCAGTATCAAACGTGTAAATCAAAGCGACCAGGTCCTTGTTTTCAAACACCTGTTTCGCCATGGTTGTGTCCATCCGTAAAATAAAAAACCGAATCAATTCTTTAAGGTTTCCGAATAAGGTTTACATGAACAAACCGTATCTAATATGATTGAGTAACCTTAACAAAGGTTATATTCATTACTTGTGAGACATTTTGCACTGTTTCACTAATCTATAGATTAGGTATATTATGGCAGGCTTTTGGCCTTTGACTGGCTTTTGGCCTTTGACTTGCTTTTGGCCTTTGGATGGCTTTTGGCCTTTGGCTTTTGACTGGCCTTTGGCCTTTGGCTAGCTGACTGGCTAGCTGATTGGCCTTTGGCCTTTGACTGGCTGGGTATATTTCCAAAATACTCATGAAATGCGGTTTCGTTTTTTGTTACCGTGTCTTCATTGACAGGGCAATGAATTTCTACACCAAAGGATTCTCCTCCCAAAGATAATTTATACTCTTGTAAAAGAGTCCTATAATCTTGAACTTGTTCTTTAGCAGATAAAAATTTAGTAATGTCTTCATTATATTTGATATTTGGAATAAACCCATCAAATTTCTGAAGAAGCAAATAAGCAGATATTGGATTTTCTGCTTCCGATTTTATTAATTTAAAATCACTAGATAATAATGGAGCTAAAATCATAACAACACATCTTAACAAAGTATTGTATTTTCTTCCTTCATACTCGGGTTTTGTTTTACTATAGATTCTAATGGATTCAGAATCAGGGCTCAATCCAATTGACGCAATACATCCTTCGTCGTTGTTCAAACACAAAACTAATTGGGTCGTTCCTAACCAAGCATACAACGTTATTATACCTTTGGGTGGTTTGATATTATAAACATAATCCAAACTTAGAAATATGCCTTTTGTTTTTATAAACTCATTCAATTCATCTATTTTTTTGTGTGCTGTTGTTAGTTCTATTGGTTTAAAACAACCCGTTGGAAAAAAATACATAGCATTGTATTGTTCTTGAAATATTCTTCCTATCGTTAACATTTTAGGTTTACCCGTCTTCTTGTTCAAATTATTTTGTATGATTTGTTTCATATTTTCTGGTATATTGATAGGAGTATCGTCTTCAAACTTCAATAGACGAGGTGTAGCGGAATCTACATATATATATTCATTCCCATTTTGATTGCTTATATAATAAATACAACCATCTACATTTAAGCTGTATAATTTTATTTCATTAAGAGTATTTATGAATGTTAACTGACCGCCTAGGAATGATTGTTTATGTCTGACGGTGCATCTCATTCTATGTTTTTTCTTTTTGGAAGTTATCATAACATATTAATATAATAAATAGTTTTATTGATTTCTGTAAATCTCATGTTGCTAACGCAAACGCGAGTCGTCCTTTGTCCCGATGGGAGGTCCCATAGAAGATATTCTCAAAAAGACGGTCTATGAATGTGTGGAGAATCGGACAATCTTGGCCGAGTATTTTGCAAAGCATTTGTTGCTGCAAAGCATTTGTTTCTGCAAATCGTGACGCATGAAATCAACGACGGATAAAATAACGAACCATCAAATATCACTATACGTCAATACGAGTTTGACGAAACGTCTGGAACGTTGTCTACAATAACATTCACAATCCCCCAAATCATTTTCTTCTGGAACGCAACTATAGCCAGGAGCAAAACACAACCGATTCCCGTAAACCACAGGATAGGTCTTGCGATAAGAATGTCGGCTGCAACAACGACAGCGGACATCCTTGAAATAGTCCACGACCGAATAGTCCCAAAAGACGTCGGAATGAGAAACGGACACCTTCTCAATCCCCAGGTCTTTTGCAGTAGGGTTCTTCAGACTCTCCAACACCATAGCCAACTTTTCGCGGTGTTCCGGACCGTAGCTGTAAATGTGCCGCACCAAGTCTATGGACGCAAATACTTGTAACGCCATGTTTGCTTTCTAGACGATAAAAAAAGAACATCAATGAAATCAATTTTCTAAGGTTTAAATGAACAAACATGGCGTTACCTTATCCGTCGTTACCTTATCCGTCGTTACCTTATCCGTCGTTACCTTATCCGTCGTGAAGGGTAACCCGGTTTGTTAAGATTTCTCAAATCTTAAGCACCCGTACCCGTCCTTAAGGGGCGGAACCCTTAATGGGCGGAACCCTTAATGGGCGATTTTAATGGGTGATTTTCTTCCACACTTCATGCACCCCATCGTTGATTTCATGTGACACGATTTGCAACAGCAAATGCTTTGCAAAATACTCGGCCAGCACGGTCCGGTTCTCTATACATTCGTAGACGGTGTCTCGGAGAATGTCTTCTATCGGACCTCCCATGGGCACAAAGGAAGAAACAATTTTCCCCGTCGTATGTAGACACACCTCTTTCAGGAAAGGGTTGGTATTTCCTTGAATGCGAAGATATCGCAACACCACCGGCGAAAACCCCACGACAGGCATAAGAACAAACCAAATAAACTTCATTTTCTATAAGGAAAGAGAATAAAAAAGAGTGTTCAATCTTTATCTAATTCATCCATCCCATGTAGTACCGCCCATAGCGGGTCCACAAGAGACGTAGCTTATACCATTGTTGAAAGGACTCGGACTCGTCAGGCGGATAGTGAGGAAATGCATCATGAAACCAAAAGGGTTCTTTTTGCAGTAATCGTTGACCGTACAGGGTCCAAGTCTGCATTTCCTCTCGTTCTTCTTCCTCAAACTGGTTCAGCTGATTCATCTCTGCTTGAATCAACAAAGATTCATAACGCTTGCAGCTACGCCAGTCAGCGCGGGTCTGAGTTTGGGAATGGTAGGTCATGTGAAGAGAGGTCCAGATAAGTTTTTATACAGAAACCAGCCGAATCAAAACGGGTTCAATTTTATAAGATTTCTCAAACCTTAAAAATTGACGAAAAACAATTCTTCTGGAAGAGACAAAAAGATGTCTATTGAAGAGGAAACTCAGTTGATTTATCTGTTGAAATCTATCAACAATGGTTCCAAAGAGGTCCGAGACCAACTGGAACTTGCAGAACGCCGTTTGCGACATTTGGAACGAAACATCATGCGTCGTCGTGAAAAAAAGTCTTTTGTAAGACGTATAGAGCAAGAAGTGGGCGAGGAAAAACTAACTAGGTTTCTTTGCGAAAACGGGCTGTCTCATTTGACCCATCTCTTTAACCATATGACCCTTCGTGATTTTCAACGGTCAGACCCTGTAGACTGGCTACCTATGAGTGAAACTGACTTGAGACAATTATTGTTTCTCCGATAATTGTTTTTTGTCTCGTAATACTATGTATGTCATACTCATGTTATTTGTCTTGGTATTTGTATGTAGTATTTTTTATTTGAAGACGAACCAAGAAGTGGAATCGGAAAAGGAAGGGTTTGAGGCAAACATGCACGAAATTTTACCCGTGAAAGTGACGGGTAAGTCAGACGATGACTATACCCTCTCTGTACCTAATACCATTCTGGCGAATAGAGGCCAGCTACCGATTAGTTTTGGAGGAGACATCATTACGAAAGGCAAGTTATCCGTAAAGGGTTCGTTATTGGATGTGGATGGCGAAGCAAACATGAAACAAGGATTGACTGTGAAAAATGTGATTAATGCAGGTCAAGTTTATAAAAATCAACACGATGCTCTTGCTCCGATAGGTTCGGTAATGATGTGGATGGGAGCGTCCTCACCGGACCCAGATGGATGGGTCATTTGTAATGGGAAACCGCGTACCAATGATGGAAGATTTGACCGATTGCTGACCCTACAAATAGGAACAGGAACCAAGTCTGGTTCAGGTTCGGCTTCTTACACTCCACCGGATATGACCAATCGTTTTTTAAAGGGTTCTACGGAAGCGGGAACAGGTGTGATACACACCAAACCCACCCTGAAGGTGGAAATTACGAATTTGCCGCCTCATTCCCATTCGGGAACAACAGACTCCATGAATCAGAATGCGGCCCATAGTCACGGTATCACAGACCCTGGACATGGTCATACATGGAACCATGGAACGGACCGCGACGATTGGGGAAACGGAGACAGTAACCGTGAATATTCAACGGGAGGAGGACAAGACCACAATGTTATTCTAAACAGTAATACAGGTATCTCTATCAACAATACAGATATAAACCACCAACATACCTTTACGACAAGGGAGACCGGTGGAGGAGTACCTCTGGTTATACCGGACCCCAATTATATGACCGTTCATTATATCTTGAAATATTAGAACCATGAGATAGAAAAATATAGGTGAATAGTATGTACCTTTTTATAATAGCCTATCTGATTCTTTTACTGAGTCTTTTTGTTTACGATGAAAAGTTCAACGTGCCTCCCGGTGAAAAGATAGATTATCTAACTCAGGTGGCGAATGGTCCACCTTCGTTGGAAGACTTGGAAAACCTTACGATATCCGGTACAATGACTTGTGCAAGTTTGTCCATCATGTCCGACCGTCGTATCAAAAAGAACATTCAGCCCGTATCGTCTTCGCTAGAGTTGTTACGACAGTTGAAACCGGTCAAGTATCAATTGAAAGACTCGGAGGATAAGGAAGTCTATGGATTTATTGCACAGGAGGTAAAGGAAACGATGCCCGACGCGACAAAAACACAATGCCGAATCATTCCTACGATTTATGAGGAAGCCACGTGTGACAAGGATATTCTCACGTTTGCCCACTTTCAAACCCGCGACCTTTCGTATGACGAAGATAAATTGTTTGACAAGATAAAGGTAGACGAGGAATACGTGCAAATTCTAGAAGTGCTGGACGAACATCGCATACGCGTCGACAAGGAACTTCCAGAAAAAGTATTTGTCTTAGGGCAAGAAGTGACCGATTTTCTCTCCATAGATAGCCATCAAATTTTTACCGTGGCGACTCGTGCTGTACAGGAACTGGACACAAAAGTGCAACGATTAGAAGAAGAAAACAAATCACTGCTTCAACGATTGATTCGTTTAGAGGAGAGAGTATGACGATGAGCCGTTGAGAGAATAATTTGTCCTTTGTCTTTGTGCTTGTTCCCTTGGTTTATATTTTGTCTCGTTATAGTAATATGTATCTATGGATTGTAGTATTATTACTCATCATCCTCACAATGTTTTACTATATGCGAGAAGGATTGGAATCAGAACATATCTTGGATAAATCCACCATATTAGCCACCGAAACGGAAGTCCAGTTACCCAATCGGGTTTCAGGGATACGGGGCAATGACATTACGTTTACTGGAGATATTCAACTGGAAAATACACACTCTTTGGAACTAGGAAAAGGTGTAGAAAAAGGAATCAATTCGGGTAAAATAAGGTATACGGAAGATAAACTAGAAATATTCGGAGCAGGCAAAGAAGAGACTCCTTACAGGATGAAATTATGGGATAACGTGGAAGTGGGTGGATTGTTGCAAGTCAATGAGGGAGTACAGTTTGGGAAAGATGAAACACAAGGAGGGATAGAATACGGTACAGAAGACAACCAACTACATGTAAAAGGGTATGGTGCAGATGGAACACGTAAAGTTAAAATATGGGATGAGGTAGAGGTTGGAAAACTACTGTCTAAGAAAGGCGTAGACGTATATGGACCGTTGAATGCCTACAATGTGGTGAATGTAGCAGGCAATTTGGGTACCGCAGGAAACATGATTGTGAAAGGAAAGATGGTTGGAAAGTCTGGATTGTCGGTGGTGGGAGATGTAGATATCACCGGAAACATAGCCAATCCACCTCTAGACCAACGAATGAATGATATAGAAAAAAACTTAACGGAAAACATGAATAAAAATTCAACGTTGGAAGTGGGCATTATCCCCGGGATAAGAAAAGAGGTAGACAACTTGAAGGAGAAAAACGCCGAGGTCCTGACCGAATTGGAACGAGTCAAAGATAAGTTGAAGGAAGTCTCCCAACGAACCCCCCCGCCTTTCCCCACGACGACGCCGCCCTTGCCCACCTTACCGTCGGTAGGCATGAACCAATTCAACGCAAGTTTTGAGCAACTAAAACTGGATTTACAACACGAGATTGCCGCCGCCACGAGCACACTGACTGCGACCGCAGGTCCTACCACCGTAGCTACCACAGGAGCTGCGACAGGAGCTGCGACAGGACCCGTAGGGGTCAATTCAAAGGATTTGGACGATTGGGTCAAAACAAGAAATCTGCTGTTTTCTACTCCTGAACAGATTGAAGCATGGACCAAATTGAGTGGAACGGGGTCGGGGTTGACCAGTACCCAACTCAAAAACTTGGAGCCTTTGAAGAATGAAAGTTTTAATACAAATTTATTAGAAATAGGAAACAACGCGAGAGTAAATTACACGTTGTTAGCCGACATTGCGTCGGATGGTAGTTTGGACTACTTCAAAGACCTGGATGAAATCGTGGAATATCTTGGGAATGGAATGTCGACGATAAATACCAACATGGCGAAATTGAATACGTTTTCCAACGAATGGTTGGACGAAAGATACGCGGCAAACGATACGAACAAACTGACTGCTACATTCATTAAGATATTGAACGATGCAAACAGTCTATCCGAAAACGTAGAAACGATAACGAACAATACCAATACTCTTATAAATGGAAATACAACGGCTATAAATGAATTGAGGGAAAGGGTGAATAATTTGAAGACCGCAGCGGCGACTGCGAGTTCAACCGGAAACGCGAATGCGAATACGAATGTGAATAAAGATGCAATAGATGAGTTGGAGAGAAAGATAAACGCGTTGGACATGAGTGCTGTAAAAAAGGATAGCAACGGAAATGTCAATGTACCCGGAAAATTAATGTTAGGCAAGATGGCTGGTCAGATGTGGAATTTCATAGCCGGTTCCAACTCCGTAGCGGTCACCAAGCAAACCTAATATTTAATATTTAATATTTAAAACTTGAAACTTTTTCGGTGCCATTCCGACCTACCGTATTGGGCCAAGGCATCTCGGTGTTGCTGAGTTCCGTAGCCCTTGTTTTTGACCAACCCGTATCGTTCCAATTCCGGGTGTTTTTGACACATGTCCAGGACATAGTCATCGCGACTCACTTTGGCCAAAATGGATGCAGCCGAAATGCACGGATGCGTCACGTCTCCTTTTTCAATACAGGTAAAGGGGACCACGACAGAGTCGTCTCCCACCATCCGGAACAAGGGTTTAAAATAATTTCCATCTACAAGCAATTGAATGTCTGTACATGGAAGTCCTAAGACGGCTTCATGCATCGCACGCATGGTCGCCTGTAAAATATTCATTTTATCAATGACGGTTTCGTCCATGTAACACACGTTCCACACCGAGTTGGCTTTGATGTATTCGGCCGCTTCTTTTCTTTTTTTCTCACTGGTAAACTTTTTGCTGTCTTTGACCCGAGACACGTCAAAGTCTTCGTTCAACACGACAGCTGCCGCATAGACACGACCAAACAAGGGACCACGTCCTGCTTCATCCAATCCGACTTCCATCCGATTCATTGTATCGTATTGAATACGTGTTTTTAAATGTATCAATTTTATGAAAAAAGGCTATACCTGCTAGACCTGCTTGACGTCGTGATGAGGGGAGGGGTACACGTGTATGTCCAACGGTTTCAGTTGGTAGGCAAGAATGTAGTCGTCCCATAGGTGTCGTAAATTCGGAAAGTCGTAATCGTCCATGATGAGGATGGTCCCGGGTTTAGACAAGCGATACGACTGCACAATGTCACTCGTCGCAACTTCGGTTGCATGACCTCCGTCAATATGAATCAAGTCAAAAGAACCCACTGCCTGTTTCAATGTGTCCCGACTGTCCCCCAAAATCAGTTGGATTCGGGAACCGAAATGTTGTCTCAGCTTTTCGTAACATGGACGGGTATAGCTGTGTTCTCCCAAGTCAAAGCAGGTCAAGGTCAGACCAGGATTGGACAACAACATGAGCAAAGAGGAAAAGCCTGCATTGAATCCAATTTCCACGGCCTTGGTTACATGGCGATTCAAGACAAGGTTACTGATGTTTCGCTGTTTGTCTAGAAACAGGTCTGTGAATTGGGTGGTGTGATGGGTCATGAAAATATTCCCTTCTAGCAATTCACCGGAATTGTGAATGATGGGCAACAAATGTTTTAACACAAACAGCTTGGCTTCTTGCAAATGAAGTTGAATCGTGGACTCTTTCAGTTCGTTCAAAAAGAGACGGGACCCATAATGAAGGATTTTCTCACTGTGTACGTTTGTACTCTTTACCGCAAACTTGTTCAAGGAATGGTCCAACTTTTTATAAGCATTCGTCGAGCAACGCACATAAAGCGAATCCGACGCAGACATTTCCCAGAACAAGGACTCCATGTCCGGTCCGGGCTGAAACAGTAACGCAGGACAGATAAAATGAATAAAATCTCCCAAATGGGGTGTAAAATAATGGACTCCATCGTCCTCCAACACAGATGCGATACCTCTTTTTGCTTTATCAAACACCGAACCCAAGGCTCGTTTGACCACGCAATCCGACTTTGTCTCCAAAGAAAGAACCTTCTCGTACTTGGAGACAAGTGATAGGTCAAACCGTTCGTTACCCGTAGGCACCTCTTTGAGTTCAAACACGATAGAGGCATGGTACAAGTGACTCTGCTTGATTCGTTCCATTATCGTAGGTGTGGTGCATATCAATATTTCAGTCTCTACAAGGTCACCGTAGATGAATAGACTTTCCAAGAGTCCAAAGACCGGTTTCAAGTCATCCTGAAATACACAGAGAAAGATACAGTTCATACAGAATGTTAGCAAATGACTTTATACAGGTTTTTATGAATGAGAATATACGAATGGTTGCGGTTGCTATTTCTAAAGAAAATCAAAATGGTTTAAATACTGAACAACAAGAAATGCATGGAATCGTTTGACCAAATGAATTTAAAAGAGACAATTTTGAGAGGCATTTATGCCTTTGGTTTTGAGAAGCCGAGTCTCATTCAGCAAAAGGCGATTGTGCCTTTGATTGCGGGAGAAGACTTGATTGCACAGTCCCAATCTGGGACGGGAAAAACGGCCACTTTTTCTATCGCCATCCTGGAACGGATTGACCCCACCATTCGTCAGTGTCAGGCGCTAGTCCTCGCCCCCACTCGTGAACTCGCCATTCAAATCAATGAAGTCATGTCCTCTATCGGACAATATACCAAGTATCGGACGCATGTCTCTATTGGCGGGACCAACCTCCGCGAGGACAGTCGTATCTTGAGAGACGGCGTGCACATTGTGGTGGGAACGCCCGGACGAATTTATGACATGATTCAGCGTAAAGATTTGAACACCCAACACATTCGGGTGATGGTTTTGGATGAAGCAGACGAAATGTTGTCTCGTGGATTCAAGGAGCAGGTCATTCAATTGTTTCACACCGTTCCGTGTCAGCGGTGTCTTTTTTCAGCTACCCTTCCAGCCGACATCATGGACATTACCACTCAATTCATGAATTCGCCTACCCAAATCTTGGTAAAAAGGGAGGAACTGACCCTGGAGGGCATTAAACAATTTTACATTGCAACCGAAGAAGAATGGAAACTGAACATTATCATGGACCTTTATGAAACGTTTGCGATTAACCAATGTATTCTTTACTGCAATACTCGCCGTAAGGTAGATTGGATAAAGGAAGAAATGATACGGCGTGATTTTACCGTGTCGTGTATTCATAGCGACCTGACCTTTGTAGAAAGGCAGTCTATTTTACAGGATTTCCGTCAGGGCACTACCCGGGTACTCATCAGTACCGATTTACTCGCACGAGGGATTGACATACAGCATATTTCACTGGTGGTCAATTACGACCTTCCTCAGCAACGTGAAAATTATATTCACCGTATTGGTCGTTCCGGAAGGTTTGGACGAAAGGGAGTGGCGATTAACTTGATTACGAAAGAGGACATTCCTTATATGCGAGACATGGAAAAGTTTTATCACACACAAATAGACGAAATGCCTGAAAATATCCAAACGTATTTTTGAGGTGACCGCTAATAGCTAAGGCGGTAGCTGAGGCGGTAAGTCATCCGGCAAACTATCAATATTTTTTGGATATTTGGGTCGGAAGCTTCGGTAATACTTTGCATTGGTATAAGCAGCAGAGTCTGCATAAGGAACGGCCTTGACATCGGTATAGGGCATCACGTATCTTTTGGGGTCTACCGCGCGGTTGGGTTCGTTGTGTTCTCTGTAATCGGAAGCAGGCGTATCTTTTTTCAAAGGTTTCGAAGAAATGTATTCATTATTACATTTCGCATCGGTATAGAATACCATGGGAACGGTATCATGGTCATAACTGATATTATCCTTAATCCCTCGTATCGGCATGGAATTCATGGGCATGAGTTTGCATTCACGGAACGAAGATTTTGCTGCTTTTTCTGGAAACCCTTTTCTGTCTATAAACATCCCAAAATTAGGTGTATTGACCGGTTCATTACTCATGCTAAAATAGTTAGAATTAGAGATGTCTATACGTTTAATCGTATTGACTGATTTATTTCCAAACGGAGCACCTGGAGTCACGGGTTCGTTTCCGGTAATATCACAAATATCATCCTTGTAGACGTGCGCGTGTAAATTATTTTCCGGAGTAGAGATAAAGGCGTAGGCTACGTTATCTTGCATCTCAAAGGGTAATGGATTACAATTTAACAAATCATTCTTATTTTTTATGGTATACAAATTCAATTGTCCATCCGGAGCTCTAGCCAACAATTGAAAATCGTTAGGGTCTTTCGAGAAATAGGCTCCCATTAAATATATTGAATATAATAATGGATTCAGGTAGCGTCATATTGACCTTTCATACGATTAACGGAAAAAGGACTACTACAAAAAATAAAACGACCCATTATGCACCTTTTCATTATTTAGGGCCTTTTGAACCCTCTACGATACGTACCGTGGAAGTCGGTTCAAACGTGTCGTTGTATGGATATATATTAAAGAAAGTTGACGGAGTCTATGTAAAGGATTATCTGCATCTTCGCGGTGGGAAATACACGTTTGTATTACCTTTTCAGTGGTTAACCATGCATGCCGATACCATCAAGGATAAACTATAGGACGAGAACGTCTCGTCAAAAAATATTTGTCTTATTATATGGACCCACGAATTATCTACAGTCTACAATCCGCCCTTTTGTTTTTCATCATTGCCTCTCCCCAGATTTACGCCATCACGGGGAAACTCTTTAAGATGAAGGGAACCCCGTTGATTGTGATTCACTCGGTGGTGTTTGGTGTGCTCGTCTATGCCCTCATGCGAATCAATTCATAAACTTTAGTAGGAATACAATACACATGGAAGACCGCTTAGGTAGAGTACCTACCCCGCCGTGTCTCCTTGCTGAATTGTATTCTGTACTCAAACCTTATCTAAGACCCCATATGCGTGTCTATGAACCGGGTGTAGGCGACCACCGTTTTTTCAAACACTATCCTTTGCCGTGTGACTATCATGGGTGTGAAATAGAACCGGATACGGAATTACATGCACAAATTTATCGTGGCGATTTCTTTGCACAGGAGTTGACAGAATACGACCTCATCCTGGGAAATCCACCCTTTCGCATAGAAACCACCGGACCTTCTACCTCCCCCACCCCAACCAAACCCAAACAACGTACGATTTGGGCAGAGATGGTGTCAAGATGCTTCAAGCATTTGAAACCAGACGGTTATCTGGCCATGATTCTGCCGTGTATTTGGCTAAAACCAGACAAAGCCGGCATCTACGAACTGTTCACCCAACATCGCCTATGGTGTCTCCGTTGTTTTTCCTGTGTAGAAAGCAATAAATTATTTGGATACAAAGGACAGACTCCGGTGTGTTACGTGGTGGTACAGAAGTCGCCACCGAATCCCACGTTTCAACTATATGACCAAGGATTCTTCTCTTTTTCCCTCTATCCAGGGCACTGTATCCCTACACGAAACGCCAAACTGTTGCAGTACAGCCGCACTCTATTCCAAACCCCTCTTAAACCCGTCAAAATCGCCACGGCTACCCAAACCAGGCTTGTACCGAACCCAGAACGAAGTCCGGTGCTTTACACCTTTAAAAACAACGCCGTCTACGGACAAGAGGATGCCTCTGGCTTGTATCAAGGGATTCCCAAGGTGATGCTACTTCACAAAAGCAAACCGTTTCCTCTGTTAGACTTACAAGGAAAATACGGAATGGGAGGACGAGACAAATATGTCTTTACGGAAGACCCTGAACGGATGTTTGCTTTTTTGTCTCAACCCATCGTTCAAACGATTTTAACCTCGTTTACCATTCGCATGAACTTTTACGAAAAATATACTTTTGACTATCTACCG
>Ga0164294_10000784_pt1 | contig 30318 bp, 26 predicted proteins | sample GEODES005metaG_FD_111479 | JGI IMG/M metagenome (GOLD analysis project Ga0164294, IMG submission 111479) | Oligotrophic lake water microbial communities from Sparkling Lake, Wisconsin, USA - GEODES005 metaG | ecosystem: Environmental > Aquatic > Freshwater > Lake | place: USA: Sparkling Lake...
ATAGATGATGGCTAGAAAAGATTGGTTGAGATCACCGTCAAAGTGGGGAATCACTGGTTGCAGTGCAAAGGCTGCACCTAAAGTACTTAGACCCAATCCAACGATTGTGGCATCGACAATTTCAAGAATTGTCAGCCTTTGTTGTATCGAGATGAGTAGTTGTAAACCCAAAAGAGCTAGCGGATAGAAGGTTAGATACAGCGCATCAGAGATGTTTCCCAAGAGTGTCGAGAATTCTAGAAAAGAGCTAGCAGTTGCAGCTACTGAGCCTAAACTCCAACTTCCGATGGCTAAAGCAGTTAAAGATTGCGGCCACTTATTATTGCCGGCGGGTGCCATGAGTATCGAAACTAGGCAAGCTATCGGGACTGCATTGAATAGAAATAGATCAGACCAAGTGCTGTGAAGAGTTTGGTGTACAAATAGCGCGACCGCAAACAACATCGGGGCAAGGAAACGCAGTACGCGCATGTATCAAGAATAGGAACACAACTGAGACAAGGGGATAGGGATTCCCTTAGATGCAAAAACCCCGCTACCTGTATGGCAGCGGGGTTTTTGTTAAGTATTGGGGTTTATAGGCCGTTAGTACAGATCAACTTCGCGCTTTCGCGAGAACTTGCAACATTTGCCGCAAGCTCCGCTGGCTTATTTGTAGCCGCTAGCTTTGCAGCTTCGAGTTTTTTGATCGTGATATCTATATTACGAATTTTGCTTGAGTAGGCACGCGCAGCCGATGTCCATGAGCCAACTGCTGTTGTCAAAACTCTTTTATCTGCATCCCTTGTTGCGGCTGCTAATTTAACCTGTGCAGCCGCTAATCTTACATTTGTCTCATCCAGCTTTACCTGAATCTCAGTCTTATTTGCAGTTTCAGCCACGATACCAAGTTCAATAACAGGTATCTGTGCCTTAAAGTTTGCAGCAGTTGTAACTGCAGCACGTTGTGCCTTAACGGCATTATTTGCAGCCGTTAAACAATCAACAGACAACCAGGTTAACTTCGTACTGGAAACTAATGGATTCTTTGCGCAACGGTAGGTCCCACTACTTGTTTTGGTTGTTTGACCTGATTTCTTGCATGCAACACCGTTAGAAATCTTGGTTGCTGCATCTGCCGGTACTGCGGTCATGATGCCAGCTGTGACAACGAGCGCTACAGAAAGCGATGCGATCTTACGGAACATATGAGTGCCTTTAGTAGTCATGTGGTAATGTTATCTATTAAGTTCTTAAAGAAGGCTGAAAACCCGCCGTGAGTCTGATTGATTTGACCTTTACTTTCGTTGTTTAGACCTCAAGTTCATACCAACTTTTCTCACGATGGAACGCGGAATGGTCTGCACAACAAAGACAAGAAGCTTGTACTGCCAGCCCGGAACGCTCACCGCTTTACCTTTAAGCGCATCACGCCAAGATTGTTCAACTAATCGATCGGAATTGAGCCACAAAAAGTTAGGCAGACCCTTCATCGACATCTTTCCACGCTGATGGAACTCGGTACGAGTAAAGCCTGGGCACAGAGCGCTGACCTTTACATTGGTTGCAGCAAGTTCTGTGTGCAGAGATTCAGTCAGTACTGTTAAGTAGGACTTAGAAGCGCTGTAAGAACCGCCAGCGATATAACCAGCCACAGATGAAACATTGATGATAATTCCTTGATTTCGCGCCTTCATCAGTGGCAGAGCTACATGCATAAGGCGCATAGGCGTACGCACCAAAACATCGAGCAATTGCTGTTCGATTTCTAGAGTCGACATTGTGAAAGCTTTACTTGTTCCAAAACCAGCGTTGTTGATAAGTACATCAATTTGATTTTCAAGAATGTGTTTTTCAATCGCAAGACAACCTTCATCAGTTGCAAGGTCTGCTTGAATTACATGGGTTTTGATTCCATATTTGCTTTCGAGAGCTTGAGCCCGTTCTTGCAGTCTTGGTAAATCACGAGCGACCAGAACAATGTTGTACCTGTTAGAAGCTAATAAACGAGTAAAACTCTCACCAATTCCTGAAGTCGCACCAGTTACAAGCGCCCATGAACTCATCTGTTCTCCTAACGAATGGTTAGTTCACCAAGAGCACCCTTAGGTACAAATGGAGAATGTGGTGCTACAGGCTTAAGCATTTCATAGTCGGCGCCCTGTAGTGGGCGAGAATCTTTCTCACCTTTATTGGGCCACAGAGATAGCGCGCGTTCGGCTTGTGCAGTGATTGTCAGAGATGGATTAACTCCCAGATTTGCAGTAATTGTTGAGCCATCAACAATATGTAGCGTCGGATAATTCCAAGCTCGATGGTAAGGATCTACAACTCCATGTGAGGCATCTGGACCAATGACACAACCACCAACAAAGTGGGCAGTAAATGGCGCATCAATCAAATCTCCAACATGTCCACCTGCGATGCCGCCGTGTTTTTCTGCAATTCGGCGCACCACTTCATTTGCTGCCGGAATGTAAGTTGCATTGGGATGATCAGGATCATTGGTAGAAGTTAAATGCCAACCAAACCAACTGCGCTTTGGCTTCACAGAAATATAGGAATCAACATTTTGCATCGTCAACGCAATTACAGTCCGCTCACTCCATTTGCGAACGTCAAGAACTCTTTTCAACAAATAAGGATTGGCGAAAAATGCTTTCCACCATTGCTTGCGACGAATTTTTGATGAACTGCCATCAGTCATAATTGTTTGAAGTAATCCCATTAAGTTGCTGCCCTTGCCATAACGAACAGGTTCAATATGAGTATGCTCATCGGGGAAGAATGATGATGTGATTGCACTTCCTTGGCTGAAATCAATATCTGTATTTTTCATCAGTGCCCCAGTGAGCGCTTCACTATTTGTTCGCGAGAGTTCACCTAATTGATCGGACAGAAGTGGCAAAACACCAGAATCCTTCATCTTATGCAGCAGTTTTTGCGTGTTGTAAGTACCAGCAGCAACTATTACTTCATTGGCAAAGAAGGTTTTACCTCGTGATCCAAATGGATCATTTGTCTTGGTCGTTGTGATCTTCCAACGCCCATCTTCTAGTTGCTGAATTTTTGTCGCGGTAGTCATCGGAAAAACTTCTGCGCCAGCAGATTCGGCAAGACCTAAGTAATTCTTTGGCAAAGTGTTTTTCGCATTGAATTGGCAACCCGTCATACAAGAGCCGCACTGCAGACACCCATTTCGATCTGGGCCGACTCCACCGAAGAACGGATCTTTAGCAGCTATTCCTTTTCCTTCACCGAAGAAAACGCCAAGCGGTGCCATTTGAAAGGTATGACCAACGCCCATCTCGATTGCGACATCCTTCATTGCTTGATCACTATTTGAAAAATAAGGGTTTTCAGTTACACCTAACATTCGACGTGCTTGATCAAACCAAGGTTCGAGCTCTTTCTTCCAATCAGTAATAGATGCCCACTGCTTGTCGTTGAAATAATCATCACCAGGTTGATACAAAGTGTTGGCATAGACCAGTGATCCACCGCCAACACCTGCGCCACATAGAACTAAAACATCGGGCAGAACATGAATACGTTGAATTCCGTACAACCCAAGTTTTGGCGCGAAGAGAAACTTATTGAGTCGCCAAGAAGTCTTTGGAAAATCCTTATCTTTAAAGCGACGTCCAGCTTCAAGCACCGCAACGGAATAACCCTTTTCGCGCAATCGAAGCGCAGAGACCGAACCGCCAAAACCGGATCCGATCACTACGACATCGAATGAGTTATTCATCTAATCAAACAACAATTCCTGAAGGGTCTTCGTCACGAATCTTCCACTCAGTTCCATACGAAGGAAGTAGATCCAAGAATGGCTTTGCATCAAACCATTCTGGTCCAACAACACCTTCTGGCTTCCAGATACCCTTATGAATCAACTCCATTGCAATAACTGGATTAATTGCAGTCTGCCAAACAACGGCTTGATCACCGTATTCAGCCATCGACCACTCGTTATCTACAACGTTGTACATGTAACAAGCGTAAGGCTTTCCTTCTTTATTCAAGCCCTTTACAAGTGCACCTGCACAGGTTTTGCCCTTCATGCGTGAACCAAGCGTTGCAGGATCAGGTAGAGCTGCGGCAAGTAGATCTCGTGGTGAGACCTGAATGCCTTGTACATCTACAAAGTCTTTACGATCCATTCCCAACATATGAATTGTCTTCAAAGTTGTAATGAACTGTGCACCAAGACCGTACTTAAAGTTAACCTTCTTAGCGTCAACTTTCTGGGGGATTAGTACAACTTCTTCGTGCTCAACATTGACACACTCGACAGGTCCGATGCCTTCAGGGAAATCAAATACTTCAATTTCGCTAAATGGTTCAGTTGTGTACCAACCGCGTCCATCTTCCCAAACCAAAGGCGGATTCAAACACTCTTCAATAGTTGTCCAGATTGAAAATGATGGAGCAAAGTCGTAGCCCTCAACAGTTAAGTTAGAACCATCAAAGATCGTAAATGAATCGATGCGACTAAAGAGATGATCCTCGGCATAGCGCGCAAAAACATCGCTCATGCCTGGCTCAATTCCCATTCCGACAAGTGCGTAAATCTGACGCTCGCCCCAGTTCCAGTCACGTGCAAACTGTTCATCGCCAAGCTTTACGCCGGTTTCGGTGTTTGGGTAGTGAGGATGTGGACGAGACAGCGACATCGCCATATCAATGTAATTTGTATTTTCGATTTCACAAGAAAGGAAAATCGGCATAACAAAACGTGGATCAACGGCATTGATTACAACATCTGGCTTTACCTTGCGAATTAACGCACGGATATCTTCCAGTTCGGCAGCATTCACCTCCGCTGCTGAAAATCGTGCATCCTTGACTCGGTTAACTGCTTCTTCCGCGCGTGACAGAGTTCGATCAGCGACAACCATTTCAGTAATAAATGATTTACGTGATGCGATATTGACGATAGCTCTGCCAACTCCGCCCGCGCCTATAACTAGCGCCTTCATTGTTGGCCTCTCATGAGGGAATAACTTCCTTTTCGTTAGAATCGAGAGTCTACCCGTTCACTTTATTCATGACAAGGCATCTTCTTTTTCATGACAAGATTAGGCATTGTTATGAAGTAATTGATAACGATTGGTCCCCGTAGCTCAGTGGATAGAGCAACCGCCTCCTAAGCGGTAGGTCGCAGGTTCAACTCCCGCCGGGGACACACCTAACAATTGTGTTTTAGGAAAAAACTACTGTTCTTTTACCAACAATGAAAATTTTGTCATCGGCGTAGAGTTTCACTGCCTTAGCTAAAACTCTGCGTTCGATATCGCGACCAATTGCGATTAATTCTTCAGGTGTGGCGTTGTGGGTTACATGGGCTACATCTTGTTCAATGATTGGGCCTTCATCTAAATCAATTGTCACAAAGTGTGCCGATGCCCCAATGATTTTTACGCCACGCTCATGTGCTTGGTGATAAGGCTTAGCTCCTTTAAATCCAGGCAAGAAGGAGTGGTGGATATTGATAATCTTTCCCGGCAATCTGTTGCAGAAATCCGGCGAAAGAATCTGCATGTAACGAGCTAGAACTATAAAATCAATCTTTAACTCTTCAATCTTCTTCAAAACTTCCGACTCCTGCGCTGCCTTTGTATCTGCAGTGACCGGCAAGAATAGGAATTTAGCTCCATGGGACTCAACCAACGAACGAAGATCTTCTCGATTTGAAACAACTAATGGAATTTCAACGTTGAGTTCGCCTAGCTCTTCAAGGTACAAGAGGTCACGCAAGCAGTGACTTTCTGTCGTGACCATTACAAGTGCGCGAGGCTTTTGTGCAGTCGGGCGAATGTGCAATGAAGGGCTGAATTTTGAAAGTCCTTCATTCAAACTTTTCCGTGCTCCATCGATGCCTTGTGAGGTTTCAAAGCGCGTACGCATAACAAACTGATTAGTTGTTGGATCGGTGAACTGTTGGTTCTCAATAATGTTTCCGCCGCAATTAAGAACGGCAGAAGTCATCGCATGAACGATGCCAGGCTGATCTGCACATTGCAGGGAAGCGATTAAATCCATGGCCTAAGAGTACGCGAGATTAGTGGCGCAAGGTAAATCGCTGCATCCACTTAGGTGCCCACCAGTTGTTTTCACCGAATAGACGCATTAAAGCTGGAACCAAGAGGCCACGGACAATGGTTGCATCCAATATCACCGCTAGAGCAACACCAAATCCCATCGTCTTAATTGATGTGACACCACTAGTAACGAAAGCACCGAAGACCACTGCCAATAAGACTGCAGCAGCAGTAATAATTCGGGCAGATCTCTGCAGACCTGTTGCTACTGATTCAATATTTGATTTACCTGCAAGGTGTTCTTCACGAATACGTGAGAGCAAGAACAATTCGTAGTCCATTGAAAGACCAAACACCACGACTGCAATCAAAATAACAATTGAAGTATCAAGAGTGCCCGTTACCGTAAACGAACCGACTAGCCATTGCATATTTCCATCAACGAACACCCATGTGAGTACGCCCATAGTTGCACCTAGTGAAAGGAAGTTAAGGATTACGGCCTTAATCGGAAGAATAATTGATCCTGTAAAGACAAAGATGAGAATTAGAACGCTGAGCACAATCCAAGCAAGTGCCCACGGTAATGTGCGTGAAATACCGTTTTGGGAATCGGTGTAATCGGCAGCAACACCACCGATCAAAGTTCCCTCGGGAGAATCAATATTTCGAACATTTTGAATCAACTCTTGCGATTCAGGAGTTCGAGGCAGCATCGATTGATAGGCGACCACGCGAACATCATTACCAATTGTTTGAGGTGGAACTACTCCAACGATTCCTGCGACCTGAGAAAGCTTTTGGCTGTAGAGATTTATCTCATCTAATTTATTAGCACCGTCAATAACAATGATTTCAATTGGGGTACCAGTTTGACCTGGGAAACGCTCTGCTTGCAGTGCGGTTGCGAAAGCTGCCTTGTTATCTGCTGGCAACATTCGAGAATCACCTTGCGAGAATTTAATATTTGTAATTGGCGCGGCCATGATTCCAAGAATGACCATAGACAAAACAACCGCACTTGCTGGACGCTTCATAACCAAGCGTGCTGTTTTTGCCCAACGACCATCTTCTTTTGGAATGATTGCGGACTTACGAACAACGCCCTTGTCGATGCGATCGCCAAGTAGCGCCATGATTGGAGGTAAGCCAAACAGCGCTCCGATTACTGCAAGTGCAACAACTGATACACCTGCATAACCAAATGAATTCAAGAAAGGTAGCGAGAAGAAGGTAAGAGATAACAAAGTCACCAAAACTGTCATTCCTGAATAAAAGACAGTCTTTCCTGCAGTAGCCATCGTTGTGATTAATGAATCTTCAACGTTTTTCCCTCGATGTAATTCTTCGCGGAATCGGTTAACCATTAAGAGCGCATAATCGATTCCTAGGCCAAGACCCATACCTGTCGTTAGGTTAAGCGCGTAAATGCTTACAGTTGTGAACAAAGTGAATAAATAGAGAATAAAAAAAGCGCCCAAAATCGCAGCAACACCAACAATCAATGGCATAGCAGACGCTGACAAAGCTCCAAAAACCAGAACAAGCAAAATGAAGGTCAACGGAATCGAAATAAGCTCAGCAATCTTTAGATCATCTGAAATCTTTTTAGTAATTGCGTGGCCGACAACTCCAACCCCGCCGGCATACAGAGTTAAACCCTCATAGGATCCGTCATATTTTTCCTGCATGAGTTTTCCGAGCTTCTGGCTTTCTGGTGTAAATGCTTCACCCTCACCGTAAACCAAGATAAATGCAGCTTTGCCATCATTTGATTTCAAGGTTGCTTCGCCGCCGCTAGTCCAATAAGAAAGAGTTTTAGTAACCCCTTCTTCTTGTGCGATCTTCTTTTCTAAGGCAATTCCTTTTTGCGCAACTACCGGATCAGTGACAGCAGTTGATCCTGAATCAACGATGATGACAACGGCCGGGTCTGAAAGTTTTAACTCTTCAGTTAAGTATGTGTAAACCTTGTACGAGTCACTATTTGGATCGCTATACCCACCTGAATCAAGACGACTAAATGCCAGCGAGCCAAATCCACCAGCGACCAGAATTCCAACAACAAACAGAATTACTGCGCTCTTTCTGCGCTTAAAGATCACATGACCAAGCTTTTCAAACATTTATATCTCTTTTCTTTGGAGTTAAAAGATTACAACCGGTAGTAGAATTATGTTTATGAGCGATCTTTTTCCGAAGTTAACATCAGATGAAATTGATCTGAATGCTGCCTCCGAACAAGCTAAGCGCGAGGAAGAGATAAAGTCAGATCGTCCACCACATCACGAGGGTTAATCTGCCTTCGGCGCGGGTGCCGGCGCAGGTGCACTCGGTGCACTGGGTGTTGCATTGCTCTTGGCTGAATCTGTTTTATAAAACCCCGAACCTTTAAAGACGACTCCAACTGCGGTGTACACCTTACGGATTTCGCCTTTGCATTCTGGGCAAATAGTCAGGGAGTCATCTGAGAAGGATTGAAGAGCTTCAAACTGGTGCTCGCAGACGGTACATGCATATTGATATGTAGGCACCACGACTCCACTTCTGGCTCAAAATTCCGCTGGCTCAAAATGCCATTGGGGCTATGTGCTTAGTCTAAAGAGGTGAGAAGATTGGCGCGAATTGAGGCACCGTCCTGGGGCCTCTCGAAAGGCAAATGTGAGGAAGTTCGCAGCTCGTAGCGCTCTAGTACTTCTGTTAACTTTAATGGGAACATCTGCGACATTCGCAAATAACCTTGTAAGTACTTCGCCAATTAGCGGATCAACATTGTCAGTTTCACCAACCAGTGTCACCGTCACAGGACAGTTACCGTTATTGCCCGAGGCAAATGAAATCTCAGTGACGGATCCAAATGGTGTTCGCGTTGATGATGGAACCATTATGGTTAATGATGTAAGTGCAACAGTTGGATTAAGACCACTAACGGAATCAGGTTTCTACACCGTGTCTTATCTTTTGTATGCAGAAGCAGATGCACCACTCGAAGGTAGCTACCGATTTAAGTATCAAGCACCGAGCACAATCGCTCCCCAAACACCGACTCCAGAACCAACTGAGTCGCAAGCTCCAGCCAGTAGTAGTTGGGCAACAAATGTTTTTGTGATTTTTCTACTTCTTATGGCCGTAGCGGTGACAGTCGGCTTATCACTGTATGCCCGCAAATTATTTAAAAATCGATGAATTCATTAACAACCGCATTTAAGTTTCTCAATTTAATTGGTGGTTTCGCAACTGTAGGTGCCTTGTTGTCCATGGCTTTCCTTGTCATCAATAAAGGTGGATTCTTAACAACCTCGGGTGAAAGAGTTCGAGGTTTACTAAAAATCAGTTCAACCATTTGGGTTGTCGGAGCATTTGGAACAATTCTCTTTACTTTGGCTCAGATTTTGGGAACAACTTTTTCCGATGCTTTTGATCTGACTGTTATCCGATCTTTCATAACTCAGATATCACTCGGAAAGTATTTAGCCTTCCAAGCTCTCATTGCCACCGTTGTTCTCGTTTTCTCTTTTGCAACTAGGAAAATTGAATCATTGATCGTTTTGATGGTCTTATCCATTGCAGGCCTCGTTGCACCTGTTTTTGAAAGTCATGCGACTTCAAGTGGGTCGCACTCACTTGTGATTGGTTCACTTGTAATACATGTGATTGCTCTTTCTTTATGGGTTGGTGGAGTTATCTCGCTAGGGACTCTTTCAGCAGCAGATCGACCGGTTGCTGTTCCTCGTTTCAGCCAAATGGCTTTGTGGTCAGCAATTGCAGTTGTGATAAGTGGCGGGGTTAATGCGTGGGCTCGATTGAATTTTGTGGACGCCTGGAACTCTTCCTATGCATTTATTGTTCTTGGCAAGATTGTTGCCACTGTGATTTTGGTGTTGATCGGATACCTACATCGCAAAACTCTTTCTAAGAAAGATTCAATTAATTGGGTCGGCTTTGCAAAGTTAATAACTGTTGAAGCGATAATCATGGGTGTCACTGTGGTTATGGGAACTTGGCTATCTACTAGTGCATCGCCTGATCGACCAGGAGTTCAAGAGTTCAACCCAGCACTTTCAATTGTTGGAATCCCGACTCCGGCTGCACCTACCTTGTCCCGAGTTTTATTTAGTTACGAACCAAATGCTTTAATGATTGGTGTTTTGACTTTAATAGTTGCTTTGTACATCAAGGGTGTTGTTGTTCTGACTAAACGCGGAGACAAATGGCCTGTCGGACGCACGATTGCATTTGCTTTGGGAATTACCGCAACAGATTTTGCTACAAGTGGCGGTTTAGGTTTGTATGCGCAGTTCTCCTTTTCTTATCACATGATGGCGCATATGGTTTTGGGAATGATTGCGCCAATTGGTTTGGTTTTAGGTGCACCGATGACATTAGTGCTTCGAACTTTGCCACAAGGCAGAGATAGTGATGAACGCGGAATCCGAGGGTCGTTACTCGCTGCACTGCATTCCAGGGTCGGCGTTATCTACACAAATCCAATTGTTGCATTAGCTATCTTTGACGGCTCGTTGTTCGCTTTGTACTTCACTGATCTTTTCAGCATTCTTATGCAAAGCCATGTTGGCCATTTGTTTATGAGCCTTCATTTCTTGGCTGCTGGTTTCTTGTTTTTCTTCATTATCATTGGGGTCGATCCAAACCCACGACGAGTTCATCATTTAGTTCAAATAGTCATTCTCTTTGCAGCAATGAGCATTCATGCATTCTTCTCAGTTGCATTGATGTCTACCACCACACTTATCGACGGTGGCTTTTATGCAACCTTACAAACCCCTTGGCTTGGTGATCCACTTGTCGACCAAAAACTGGGTGGCTCAATAGGTTGGGCTATGGGGGAGATCCCTATCCTTATCGCTTTAGTTGCAACATTTATCAACTGGATGCGAGATGATTCGCGCGAGGCTAAGCGAATTGATCGCAATACCGCTCGCCAAGCGTCTATGGGTCAGCCTGATGATTTGGCAAACTACAATCAGTATTTACAAGAACTAGCACAGCGCGATAGGAAAGAGCCCTAATGGATAACGTATTTGATTTACCCGCAGAGTATAAAGAACTGCGTACCAGCGTTCGCGCGCTTGCTGAAAAAGAGATTGCACCATTTGCACAAGCTGTCGATGAAGAACATCGCTTTCCTAGCGAGGCAAAAGCAGCACTTGTAAAAAATGGTTTGTATGCAGCACATGTGCCAACTGAATTTGGTGGGGATGGCGCAGACGCGCTCGCTGCTGTTTTGATTATCGAAGAAGTCGCACGTGTGTGCGGATCTTCATCACTCATCCCAGCCGTCAATAAACTTGGTTCAGTGCCTTTGTTACTTGGTGGCAATGATGAGCAGAAGAAACGTTGGCTTCCACGTTTAGCTAAAGGTGAAGGATTCTCATACTGCTTATCTGAATCAGAAGCTGGATCTGATGCTGCAGCGCTTCGCACAAAAGCAGAACGTTCTGGCGATGGTTGGGTTCTTAACGGAAGCAAGAAGTGGATCACCAATGCAGGTGAATCAGAGTTTTACTCAGTAATCGCACAAGGCGACCCAACCCTTCGAACAAAGGGAATGACCGCATTTGTAGTTGAAAAATCAGATCCAGGTGTTTCTTTTGGTGCACCTGAAAAGAAAATGGGTATGCGCGGATCTCCTACTCGCGAAGTGTATTTTGACAATGTTCAACTCAGCGATGACCGTCGCATCAGTGAAGTTGGTCAAGGCTTTGCTTTGGCAATGGCAACTTTGGATCACACACGAATTACTATCGCTGCTCAAGCAATTGGTTTAGCGCAAGGCGCATTTGATGTTGCAACAAAGTATGCACATGAGCGCCACCAATTTGGTAAGCCAATCTTTGATTTCCAGGCAATTCAATTCATGCTTGCAGATATGGCAATGAATATTGAAGCCGCGCGTCTGCTTACATACGCTGCAGCCGTGAAAAGTGAAAATAATGAGAAAGATTTAACTTTCTTTTCGGCGGCAAGCAAGTGTTTAGCGAGCGATATGGCGATGAAAGTAACTGAGGACGCAATTCAAATTCTTGGCGGATATGGGTATGTCAGCGATTATCCAGTTGAGCGCATGATGCGTGATTCCAAACTAACCCAGATTTATGAAGGCACTAATCAAATTCAACGTATCGTGATGGCGCGCAATCTTCCTAACAGCTAATTGTTAGCGGTTAAAGCGAACAACAATTGAAGGTGTAGCTGCAGCATCAAGTGGAACATCATGTGGTTCATGTGGCAAGACTTCACTTGATAATTCACCTGCATACACCAAGCCAATTTTCCAAGCATTCATATGTGCAAGTGCGCGATCGTAGTAGCCACCACCTTGGCCCAATCTAAAACCTGATTGATCAATTCTTAGGGCCGGAACAACTACTACTTGAATCTGCGTTAGATCAGTCAGCGCTGGGCCAACAGGCTCTGAAATCTTTTTCTTTGTTAGTAAGCCAGCAGGATCGCCATCCCATCTCACCCATTCCAATTGATCACCATTTATTCGAGGTAGAAGTACAACCTTGCCACTTCTCAGGAAAGCTTCATTAATCTCGACAGTACTTGGCTCGTATTCGTAAGAGATATACGAAGCAATTGTTGTAGCTGACTCAATTTCGGGTGCCTTTAAAATGACATTAAAGTTAGAGGAAATGAACTTCTGAGAACGTTCTCGGCGGGCACGATCCCGCAGTATGGCTTTTTGATCTGTCATTTAAATCTCCCGTGAAATCCCAAAGATCAAACTGTTCAACAAGTAGGGTTCGATTATGTCAGAACACACTCGGGTAGATGAGTTTCTCACCTCTCTTCTAGCTATCTGCAAACCGCTTGAATCCTTTGAGATGCCTTTGCTCGATGCGCATGGCGCAACCCTTGCGGCAGATATTTATGCCGGAGATCGATTGGTTCTGCGTGAAGGCACGCGTATCCGCTCCACACAGATTGGCTTAGCTGCATCAATCGGCCGCGATCATTTACCAACCCGGCCTCACCCACGTGTAGTTGTTCTATCTGCAGGTCCAGATTTAGTTGAACCAGGGCAGGCGTTAAAAAATGCCAGCGATGAGTACGAGACGAATTCTTGGTTGCTAACAACTGCGGTCCGTGAAGTCGGCGCAGTTGCATACCGTGTTCACTCAATTCCGGATAGCGAAGAACAACTGCAAAAAGTTATTGAGGATCAATTAGTGCGTGCAGATTTAATCATTATTAGCGGTGAACGCCATGATGATTCATTTGATTTGATCACACGTACCTTGTCGGGAATGGGTGAAATTACAACTGTTGATTTGGCGATTGAAGCCAGCGGCCGTCACAACTATGGAACAGTCGGACCCGATAAAACTCCAGTAGTAACTCTTCCAGGTGATCCAATCGCTGCATACATCTCATTTGAACTTTTTGTCCGCCCAATGATTCGCACCATGCTTGGTGCAGCAACTATCCACCGACCATCAGTCAAAGCTGCCCTTGAAAAGCCAATAGCCTCTAATGAAGGTGTCCGCTCTTACATCCGCGCAATTTTGGCCGAGGATGGCAAGTCAGTTGTTCCTCTAGAAAATCAGGATGAACAAGCCACACTTTCTGATGCGAACGCTTTCATTGCAGTTTCTGAAAGTGATACTTCGCTAAAAACCGGTGACCAAGTAACCGTAGTAGTTCTAGAGCGTCGCTACATTTAGTTATATGAATAGCTCTTGGCCAATTTCGATTCAGGCTGGCGATATCTCGCTTCGCCCCCTGCGTTTTAGGGATCGAGCGCAATGGAATCAAGTTCGGGCTGAAAATCGAGATTGGCTTTCGCAATGGGAGGCCACAATTCCGCATACCGGTGATGACAGTTATAAAGAATTGCCCTCTTTTTTTGAGATGGTGAAGATCCTCAATCACGAAGCACGACATGGTCGCTCTTTTTCATTTGCGATCTGGCATCAAAAACAACTCATCGGCCAAATCACTTTGGGCGGAGTTATGTATGGTGCGATGCGCGGCGGTCACATTGGGTATTGGATCGATCGAAATTTTGCCAACCGTGGCTACACCACCCAAGCGGTCGAAGCCCTTACCCAGTACGGCTTTAATGAGCTAAGGCTGCATCGCATTGAGATTAATTTGCGTCCAGAAAATGCTGCTTCTCGAAGAGTCGCCGAAAAAGCGGGATATGTTTTTGAAGGCGAACGCCCTCGGTACCTGCACATCGACGGACATTGGCGGGACCACATCACTTTTGTTAAGGAAAATTCTGCCGTTAAGTAGCGCTTAAATCCCAGAAAAACATCACCCCTTCCTTTAGATTTACCCATCATGACTTCGGGACTTATCTACATTGCGATTATTGGAATGTGGGTCGCATACTTTGCGCCCCGCTGGATCCATGACCGTAATGAGTTCTCCGGAAAATCAGTTGAACGGTTTAAAGGCGCGCTTCGAGTCGTTGCCAACCAAACACCAAACGCGGCAACTAGCGGCGGTGCAATCCACATCGATCTAGATCAAGAAGCCAAAGATCGCCAAACTTTACTTCGTCGAAGAATTACATTTTTATTAATTGCATTCACATTGATTACGACACTTATAGGTGGAGCCATGAAAACCATGCCATTTATTTATGCACTTGTTCCAGCATCTGCTTTTCTTATTTACATCGCAAGTGTTCGACGACATGTAATCGGTGAACAATTGCAAAAGCGTCGGGTACAACAACTCAATCGACAAAATTCTGGTGTATCAAATACAAATCTTGCAGAAGTTGTTCAACCTAAGCCAAGTACTGAACATTGGATCCCGTTGTCAGAACGCGAACTCAAGGGTGTAGTTATTTTGCCTCAAGGAACTGCTGCAGTTCGTAATGCGTGGGAGCCGACAGAAGTTCCGGTGCCAACATATGTAAATGCTCCAAAGGCTGTTGTACCAAAGCGCGTTATCGATCTGACGACTCCAGGACAATGGAGCGAAGAGCAGGAACGTCTTGAGCGCGAAGCACTTGCAGCAGCATCGCCTTCACGTGATGAAATCTTTGACCAGCAGCTAGCCGATGAAGCGGTTGAGCGACTCAATCAAGCTCGGGCATCTAACGAATAATTAGATCCACGAGTCAAACCACATACGCATTTTCCATTGGTCGTATGTGATGGTTTGACCGGTATACAAAGGTAAGAAGTAGATGAAACAAAGTAGTACGAGTGCGAACAAACCACCGACAATAGTTTGGGAAACAACAGGCTTCAGGCCACTATCTAGCAATAACTTCGCGCAGTAAACGATTGCCAGAACCATAAATGGAGCAATGATTATCGCGTAAAAAGAGAACATTGTGCGCTGCTGCATTGCAAACCAGGGCAGGTATCCGGCAACGATTGCTAAAGACACAATCTGTGCAGCTGAATCGGTTGTGCGATTGATTAATGACTTAATCCAATAACCAACAACGACTGCAATTGCGATTGTTCCAATCCACCACAACAAAGGAGTTCCAAGAGCTAGAACTTCTCGAGCACAGTTTTTTGTTCCACATTCTGTGGGCGAATCATAAAAGAAGGATGTTGGCCGACCCATGACAAGCCAACTCCATGGGTTTGCTTGGTAAGGATGGTTTTCAGTTAAGCCGGTATGAAAGTTAAGCATCTCAGAGTGGTAGTTCAACCAAGCGATTAATGGATTAGCAGAAGATTGTCTATCCCAACCACGATCAGATAAAAACCAACCTGTCCATGTAATCAGGTACACACCGATTGGAAGCAAACCATACTGTGCAAACTTTTTTGCAATCAGTTTGAATGAATCACGAATATCCATGTTGACTAAAATCCGATACAGAGACACTAAAGCAATTGCCACAATGAAATAGATCGCGCTCCATTTACAACCAAGAGCTAATCCAAATGCAAGACCAGCCCACCAATGTCGCCCTCTGTGCCACAGCAATATTGCAATCAGCACAAAGAAAGTTAAGAACAGATCCAGCAAGGCTGTGCGAGAGTGCACTAAGAGCAATCCATCCATTGCCATTAATGCCGCACCAAGACCGGTTAATAGTGGAGAGTAAAAAAGCACATAAACTAAACGAGCAAAAACTAAAATAAGTAGCGTTCCAATAAGCGCATTTGCAAAGCGCCAACCAAACTCGTTGTCTCCAAAGATGGCTATTCCGCCACCAATCAGCCACTTTCCAACAGGGGGATGAACAATGAATTCGGGGCTACTTCCACTTACTTCTACTCCGTATTTCAATAGATCGCGTGCGCCGTCGACGTAATACACCTCATCGAAGATGTACCCCTTTGTAGATCCGAGATTTACAAGGCGCAAGACAAATGAGGCTATTGCGATCAGTATCGGTGCGATTGCTGCGGCCATGGGACAAGAGTAAGCGCGTTTACTCTGAATTACTGAGAGGATTACGCCATGACGCTCATCTTGGCTGCAACTCCTTTGGGTAATCCCGGGGATGCAAGCACCCGTCTTAAAAGCGCAATCGAAAATGCATCGATTATTGCCGCCGAAGATTCGCGCCGCTTCCATCGGTTGTGTGCAGATATCGAAGTTACTTTTACCGCTCGCGTCCTATCTTTCTTTGAAGGTAATGAAGAGGAACGTAGCCGTGAGTTACTAGCTGAACTAAAAAGTGGAGCTACAGTGCTTGTTGTATCTGATGCTGGCATGCCGACAATCAGTGATCCAGGTTTTCGTCTGATGCGAGATGCAATTGCTGAAGGTATTGAAGTTTCAGTTATTCCGGGGCCAAGCGCGGTCACAATGGCGGTTGCTCTTTCTGGATTACCAACTGATCGTTTTTCTTTTGAGGGATTTCCACCACGTACTGCAGGTGCTCGCCTTGCAACTTTTGAAAAACTTCGCTTCGAAGAACGAACAATGGTTTTCTTTGAAGCACCACACAGACTTGTAGATTCTTTAGCAGATTGCGTACAAGTCTTTGGTGCAGATCGACAAGGTGCAATTTGCCGTGAAATGACTAAGCGATATGAAGAAACTATCCGTGGCACATTGGAACAATTGGCTACGTGGTCAACAAACAATGAAGTTTTAGGTGAAATCACGATCGTGATTGCTGGAGCTGCAACTGATTCGGCAGCGCTGACTGCGGCAGATATGGTGGCCAGAGTTCGTGAATTTGAGGTGGCCGGAATGGATCGAAAGACCGCAATTGCAACTGTTGCTGACGAATTCGGGATAGCAAAGCGCCTCGTTTATGCCGCAGTGGTCGATGCGAATAAGATGAGCCAGTGACTAAGTCTTTCTATTTAACGACGCCGATCTATTACGTCAACGATGCCCCTCATATTGGGCATGCCTACACAACTGTTGCCGGAGATGTGCTGACCCGTTGGCATCGCCAAAAAGGTGAATCAGTATGGTTCTTAACTGGAACCGATGAACATGGGCAAAAAGTTATGCGTACTGCTGAAGCTAACAACGCAGCGCCACAAGCGTGGGTAGATAAATTGGTTCAAGAAGCGTGGAAGCCAAATTGGGAGCATCTCAATATTGCAAATGATGATTTCATTAGAACCACTGAAAAACGCCATACAGAGCGAGTTCAAAAGTTTTTGCAATCTCTCAAGGATTCAGGCCATATCTATGCAGGTAAATATGAAGGTCCATATTGCGTAGGGTGCGAAGAGTTCAAACTTCCTGGTGATCTGATTGAAATTGATGGTGCCAAGTGCTGTCCGACTCATAGCAAGCCAATTGAATTGGTAAATGAAAACAATTGGTTCTTTAAACTTTCCGCTTTCGTCGAGCCACTGCTTGCACATTACAAGAGTAATCCTGATGCCTGTCAGCCAGAAAGTGCCCGAAACGAAGTTGTGTCATTCCTTGAAGGTGGCGTTTCAGATCTTTCTATTTCCCGCTCAACATTTGATTGGGGTATCCCTGTTCCCTGGGATACCGATCAAGTTGTTTATGTTTGGTTTGATGCGTTGCTGAACTACGCAACCGCCGTTGGCCTGACAGATGCACCAGATTCTGAAGGTGGAAAGAAATTTGCACAAACCTGGCCAGCAGATGTGCACTTGGTTGGAAAAGATATTTTGCGCTTCCACGCAGTCATTTGGCCAGCGATGTTAATGGCTGCAGGTCTTGCTGTTCCTAAGAAAGTCTTTGCACACGGCTGGTTACTAGTTGGCGGCGAAAAGATGAGCAAGAGCAAGTTGACCGGAATTGCACCCAAGGACATTACAGATCACTTTGGAATTGATGCTTTCCGTTATTACTTCTTGCGGGCGATTCCATTTGGTACAGATGGCTCATTCTCATGGGAAGACATGAGCGCTCGATACACCTCAGAACTAGCTAATGACTTTGGAAATCTTGCTTCTCGCAGCGCAGCAATGGTTGAAAAGTACTGTGCTGGCTCACTTCCGGCGGTTAGCCATGATGCAGGTTTAGAAGCTGCACTAAAGGAAACAGTTGCAAAAGCTGATGCTGCAATGTGTGCACTTGATTTTCAAGGCGGAATCATGGCGATCATGGATTTCTGTAAGCAAGTAAATGGCTATGTAACAATTAAAGAGCCATGGATTCTTGCCAAAGATCCAGCTAACCAAGCTGTCCTTGAAGAGGTTTTGTATAACACCGCTGAATCATTGCGAGCTCTTGCAGTGTTGTTGCATCCAGTGATGCCACAGACCTGCGAAATTTTGTGGGAAAGCCTTGGTGCGCAAGCAGCCCTTGGTGATTTAGCTGCGCAAAAGATTTCAGATGTAGCAACATGGGGACAGCTTCCACAAGGTGCCACCGTTACAAAGACTCCTGTTTTGTTCCCTCGTCTAGAAACTCCCGCCTAGATAACAATGGCTGATCGCCACAATCGCGACATCAATCGACCTCGCGCACCGCTGCCAGAGCCACTACCGGTTCCAACAGTTGATGCACATGCTCACTTGGAGATCGTGACCGATGCAGCATTTGATTCCAAAGAAGTTGAAGCGGTAATTGCTGAAGCCAAATCAGTAAATGTGGATCGAATTGTGCAAGTTGGTTATTCCGCCGAACAATCCAAATGGTGTGTAGCTGCAGCGGAAAAGTGGAATACATCAGTTCTTGCCGCGGTTGCTCTGCATCCCAATGAAGCTCCCGTTGTCGCAGACCTTGATACTGATTTGAAAGTTATTGAAGAGCTAGCTCAACATCCACGAGTACGCGCAATTGGTGAAACAGGTCTTGATTACTTCAGAACTCCTCCGGAACTTCGTAAGCGCCAGCAAGATTCCTTTAAGTGGCATATTGAATTAGCTAAGAAAACCAATAAAGCCTTGGTCATTCATGATCGTGATTCACATGATGATGTTTTATCGGTCCTGCTCGAAGTTGGGGCTCCCGAAAAGACCGTCTTTCATTGTTTTTCTGGTGATGTTGCCATGGCAAAGCTGTGTATCGAACGTGGCTATATCCTGTCCTTTGCCGGCACATTAACCTTTAAAAACGCTCCCGAACTACGTGAAGCGGTCAAGTTAGTGCCAGCTGATCAATTGCTCGTAGAAACAGATTCGCCATTCCTTGCACCGGCTCCTCACCGTGGAGCTGGAAACACTCCTGCGCAGATTGCAAACATTGTGCGCGCGATGGCGGTTGAGCGAAATCAAGATCTAGCCGAGCTTGCAACTGCGCTTAGCAATAACGCAGAACGAATCTTTGGATCTTTCGCACCATGACATTGCTAGGTGCGGCACAGATCCGCGAACTTGCAGCCAAACTTGACTTGAAACCATCTAAATCTTTAGGGCAAAACTTTGTCATTGATTCAAATGTCTGTACGAAAATTGTACGGACTGCAGGTGTTACTGCCGACGACATTGCGCTAGAAATCGGACCAGGTCTAGGTTCTTTAACGCTTGCCATGTTGGATGCAGCTAAATCAGTAATTGCCGTCGAAATTGATCCACGTCTTGCCGAGCAACTTCCGCTGACAGTAGCCGAGCATTTTGCCCATCCAGAAAATCTCACTGTGATCAATAAGGATGCGCTTGCAGTCCATGACTTACTCGTTGCACCAACCGTACTTGTTGCCAACTTGCCATACAACGTTTCAGTGCCTGTTCTGTTGCACTTGCTCGAGAAATTTCCCACGATCCGTACGGGCGTTGTTATGGTTCAAGCAGAAGTTGCGGATCGCTTGGCGGCAAAACCAGGCGGCAAAGAGTATGGAATTCCAAGTGTGAAAGCGGCTTGGTGGGCTGATGTAAAAAACGTTGGAACGGTTTCACGGTCAATTTTTTGGCCAGCTCCTAACGTTGATTCAAAGTTAGTTGGTTTCACCCGTCGCGAAACCGCTGGTAGCGAAGAAATGCGCGAAAAGGTTTTCACAATCATCGATGCGGCATTTGCCCAACGCAGAAAGATGATCAGATCAGCCCTTTCAAGCCTTTATGGCTCATCATCTGCTGCCGAAGAAATCTTGATTAAAGCTGGCATAGATCCAACTTTGCGAGGCGAAGCCCTTGAAGTGAAATCTTTTTGTCAGATAGCAGCCGTTGCACCTGACATTTTCTAATAGCAGTTATAGGGTCACCGCATGCCTGTAAAAAGTGTGACCGTGCGCGTACCCGCAAAGGTCAATCTTCAATTATCTGTTGGGCCAAAAGAGTCAGATGGCTACCACAACTTAGTTTCTGTTTTTCAGGCGATCTCAATTTTTGATGATGTAACAATCAAATTAGCTGAACCTGGTGCGGGTTTGAGTATTTCTATTTCGGGGGATCAAACACATGGTGTCCCCGCAGATGCAAATAATTTGGCAGCTAAAGCGATGGCACTTATTTCAAAAGAGTATGACTTAACTGTTGATGCACATATTGAAATTAAGAAATCAATTCCGGTGGCAGGCGGAATGGCAGGAGGCAGCGCAGACGCAGCTGCAACAATTGTTGGCATTGACTATTTGTATTCACTCGGAATGACCCGAGAAGAGATGTTTGAAATTGCAGCTCAACTTGGGAGCGATGTGCCATTCATGCTCAGCGGCGGAACTGCAATCGGTCGAGGTCACGGAGATCAATTAACTGCAGCGCTTTCTCGAGGAACGTATCACTGGGTTCTCGCACTCTCTACCGTTGGATTATCAACACCTGCTGTTTATGCAGAATGCGATCGATTACGAGCTGAGTTAGAAATTGTTGAACCACAAACACATGAAGGGTTGATGCAAGCATTACTTGCTGCAGATGCACCCACAGTTGGTGCATCACTGGTTAATGATTTACAAGCCGCAGCTTGTTCATTGCGACCTGCGCTTCGATTGGTTTTAGATGTTGGCCAGGAGTACGGGGCGTTAGGAGCGATCGTTTCAGGATCAGGTCCAACAGTTGCATTTTTGGTGGCAGATGAAGAGGTGGGCCTTGATTTAGCGGTCGCTTTAACCTCAAGCGGGGTAGTTGGCAGCGTTGCACGTGCGTATGGGCCTGTGGCGGGTGCGAAGATAATCTCTTAATATCTCTCAATTGATCGCCTTTTGATGGGCGATGGTCGCCAGCACCACTGTTTATGAGGGAGAATATGCGTTCCGCCATTGTGTAGTGGCTAGCACATGGGCCTTTGAAGCCCAGGGTCCAGGATCGATACCTGGTGGCGGAGCCATCTAGGAATTCGAAGCAATAGACTTCACTCGTGACCGTACAAACCGTTATCGTCCTCGCCGCCGGTGAAGGCACACGAATGAAATCGGCAACACCCAAGGTTCTTCACAGCGTTGCTGGTCGTTCGCTACTTGGACATGTATTGCACGCGGTTAATCAACTTTCACCTAAAGAGTTGTGCATAGTTGTCGGTTCAGGGCGCGAAGCGGTCGAAACCCACATCGCACACATCGCACCACTTGCCACAACTGTCTTTCAGGAACACCGGGGTGGCACTGGCCACGCAACACAATTAGCGCTCGCAGGTATTACTCCCATAGGAACCGTTCTTATTCTTGCTGGGGATACTCCTTTGTTATCTGGTGATTCATTAGTTCAGTTTGTTGCAGCACATTCATCAGGAAAATTCGCAGCATCGGTACTAACTGCAGAACACCCAGATCCAACTGGCTATGGGCGCATTATCCGCGATGACAGCGACGAGCTGCTTCGTATCGTCGAAGAAAAAGATGCGACAGATGATGAAAAGTTTATTTCTGAAATTAATAGCGGTGTATACGCATTTGATGGCGAAAAACTCGCTGCATCTATTGGAAAACTCACAAATGCTAATGCCCAAGGGGAACTGTATTTAACAGATGTTATTGGAATTCTAAAGTCGGCTGGTGAATCTATTGCCGCAATTATGATTGATGATTTCACAGAGACCCTTGGAGTAAATGACCGAGTTCAGTTGGCAGAAAGTGCCGCCTTGTTTAGAGATCGCATCAATGAGCGATGGATGCGTGCAGGTGTAACAATCATCGATCCAACAACAACCTGGATTGACGCAAATGTAGAAATTTCAAAAGATGTAACCCTTCACCCAGGCACTGCTTTGCTTGGAACAACAAAGGTGGCAACGGGGGCTGTTATTGGGCCCCGCACCACTTTGACCGATTGCATAGTTAAGGCAGGCGCTTCAGTTCTTGAATCAATTGCCCTGCAAACAGTTATTGGCGAAGGCGCAACAGTTGGCCCATTTACTTATTTGCGTGCCGGAACTCAGTTAGGGGATGCGGCAAAGGCCGGAGCTTTTGTCGAGATGAAGAATGCAACTGTTGGAACTGGATCAAAGGTTCCGCATCTTTCGTATGTAGGTGATGCGACAATCGGTGAAGGTAGCAATATTGGTGCGGCAACAATCTTTGTAAATTACGATGGCGTTGAGAAGCATCATACAACAGTGGGAGATCACGTACGCATTGGCAGCGACACAATGCTTGTAGCTCCGGTAACTATTGGTGACGGTGCATATACAGCCGCTGGTTCAGTAATAACAGAAGATGTTCCGGCAGGAGCAATTGGTGTTGGCCGAGCATTACAAAAAAATGTAATTGGTTGGGTCCTGCGCAAGCGCCCAGGCAGTAAATCCGCACAAGCCGCAGAAAAGAAGAAAGGCTAGATACATGAGCGAGATCCGTTTATCTTCTGAAAAGAGATTGCGCCTATTTGCAGGCCGCGGATTTCCCGAGCTAGCCGAAGAAGTTGCAACCGAACTTGGTATTCCGCTGACACCAACATCTGCTTATGACTTTGCAAATGGTGAAATCTTTGTTCGCTTTGAAGAATCAGTTCGCGGTTGTGACGCATTTGTAATCCAAAGCCACACAAACCCAGTTAATAAGCAGATCATGGAACAACTGATCATGGTGGATGCTCTCAAGCGTGCATCTGCAAAGCGCATCACAGTTGTTACTCCGTTTTATGGTTACGCACGTCAAGATAAGAAGAGCCGTGGTCGCGAACCAATTACTGCACGTTTAATGGCAGATCTTTTCAAGACAGCTGGCGCTGATCGTTTAATGGCGGTTGATCTTCATACTTCTCAAATTCAAGGTTTCTTTGATGGGCCCGTAGATCACTTGTTTGCATTACCAATGCTTGCAAATTACGTTGGCAGCAAGGTGGATCGCACTCGTTTAACAATCGTTTCTCCTGACTCAGGACGAGTTCGCGTTGCTGAACGTTGGTCAGATTTATTGGGTGGTTGCCCAATCGCATTTATTCACAAAACTCGTGATCCACGTGTGCCCAACGAATCCATAACAGGCCGCGTTGTTGGTGATGTTGTAGGACAAACATGCGTAGTTATTGATGACATGATCGATACAGCGGGCACAATCACTAAGGCAGTTGACGCGTTATTTGATGCAGGTGCAGCTGATGTGATTATTGCGGCAACACATGCAGTCTTTAGTGGTCCTGCAGTAGATCGCTTGAAGAACTGCCGCGCATCAGAAGTTGTTATTACAAATACCTTGCCGATCTCTGAAGACCAGAAATTCGACAATCTGACAGTGCTTTCAATCGCTCCACTGCTGGGCCGTGCAATCCGCGAGGTCTTTGAAGATGGATCGGTAACAAGCCTGTTCGATGGTCATTCCTAAGCCTGAATTTGCTTCAAAGCGGGCTCAAAAGATACTGTTCGACCTGTTCCGGCGAGGGTAGCGAATAGCTTTCCGTTATCGACGGGTTAGGGATTTTCTCCTGCTGGAACTTTGTGTACGCGCCGAAGAACCAGGAATAACTAGGAGCAGGGGAATAAAAAATGGCAGAAGTAAAGATCGTCGGAACCACTCGTACTGAATTTGGTAAGGGCGCATCACGTCGTGCACGTCGCGATGGTTTAGTTCCTGCAGTTATCTATGGTCACGGAGAAAAGCCGCTGCACATCACACTTCCTGCAAAGGAACTTGGCGTTGCTCTTAAGCAGTCAAACGTTCTTTTGGACATCACCATTGACGGTAAGAACGAATTAACTCTTCCAAAGGTAATCGTTCGCGATTTCCTTAAGCAGATACTTGAGCACGTTGACCTAGTTTTGGTCCGTCGCGGCGAGAAGGTTATTGTTTCAGTTCCTGTTCACTCAGTTGGTGAGCATGACCGTGATGGAATTCTTGAGCACGTAAATAACTCAATCGAAGTTAGCGTTGATGCGTCAGCAATTCCAAGCTTCCTAGAAGTAGATATTCAAGGACTTTCATCAGGTTCTTCAAAGTACGCAGCAGATGTTGTACTTCCAGCAGGCGTAGAACTCGTATCTGATCCAAAGATGATCGTTGTTCACTTGTCAGAGAAGTCAACTGCAGCAGCCGAAGAAGTAGCAGCACCAGCAGCAACTGATGCAGCAGCTCCAGCAGCAGATGCAGAGAAGAAGGACGCTTAACCCGTAGGCTTTGTTGTTATGACGTGGTTGGTAGTGGGTCTGGGTAATCCAGGAGATCAATACGCTGCCACCCGTCACAACATCGGCCAGATGGTGATTGATGAACTTGCTCGTCGCCATTCATTGAAATTTTCTTCACATAAATCACGCAATGAAATTGCCGCTTATAAATTAGATGCCGGTACCCATTCTGTAATTCTTGCAAAATCAAAGAGCTACATGAATGAAACTGGTGGGCCAGTTAAAGCACTTGCAAACTTTTATTCAGTAGAGCCCGCAAACATAATTGCTTTACATGACGAATTAGATATTCCATTTGCAGCAATTCGCACCAAGTTTGCAGGTGGAGACAACGGCCATAATGGTTTGAAATCAATGACTTCATCATTTAATGGTCCTGATTATTACCGAGTTCGCTTAGGCATTGGTCGACCTATGGGCAAACAAGATCCTGCTGATTTTGTGTTGAAGGCTTTTTCAAAGGTAGAACAAAAAGATTTAGCTGAATTTATTGTGCGCGGGGCAGATGTTGTCGAATCCTTGATTACAAAAGGTTTAGAAGCAACACAGTCAGCCTTCAACAGTTAAAACCAGAAGGGTTAAATCAACCGGTATTGCGTAATCCTGCAGCCACACCGTTGATTGTCAGCAGTAAAGCCCGTCGCAAGACTGGATCTGCTGAATCACCAGCATCTCGCACACGCTTAAGCAGGTTGATTTGCAACAAATGTATTGGTGAAAGATAGGCATCACGTACTTGTAATGTTCTGGCTAAGATTTCTTGATCGCCAAGTAAAGCTTTCTTGTGCGTAAGTTTCAAGATCTCTTCAACAGTTAACACAAATTCTGCTTGAATTTCATCCAAGAAGTGATGGAGTTCTGCAGGAACAAGTGTTTCTACATAACGCTTTGCTAGGACTAAATCTGTCTTGGCAAGTGTCATTTCAACGTTGCTAATAAATGTTGTGAAGAAGTGCCATTCTTTAAGCATCTGAGCCAAAAGATCTGAATGCCCAGCTTCACGCGCAGCTTTAAGTCCCGATCCCACACCAAACCAACCAGGCACAATCTGGCGTGATTGAGTCCAACCAAATACCCACGGAATCGCACGTAATGAATCAAGTCCACTTGCAGCATCTGGGCGACGTGATGGACGTGAGCCCAAGAACATATCTCCCAGTTGCTCAACTGGAGTAGATGCATAGAAGTAGGCCGGCAAATCTGGTTGATCAATCAATGATCGATATTGCTTAAATGAAGCTTCACTGAGTAATTGCATGCAATCGCCCCAGGATTTCAGTTCTGCAGGAGTCTGTCTCGGACCACGATTTAAAACAGTGGCTTCTAAAGATGCAGCAAGAGTTAACTCAACATTCTCGCGAGCAAGGGATGCAAGTGCATACTTATCGCTGATTACTTCACCTTGTTCAGTCATCTTGATTTGTCCATCAACTGAACCCCACGGCAACGCAATCAAAGCATCATAAGTTGGACCGCCACCGCGGCCGACTGAACCACCGCGACCATGGAATAAACACAGCTTTACGCCATGCTTTAGAGCAACATCGCGCAACGAGCGTTGAGCTCTATGAATTTCCCATTGGCTCGTCGCAATTCCTGCATCCTTGTTGGAATCTGAATATCCCAGCATTACCTCTTGCACATCACCACGCAATGAAACAAGCGCGCGATAGGCAGGATTACTCAAAAGCTTTTCAAGAATTTCACCTGCAGCACGTAGCTCTGCAACAGTTTCAAGCAGAGGTGCAAACCCGATGACAGCTTTCTTTTCTTTGAGTGAAACAAGGCCAGCATGCTGTGCAATGACAACTGCTGCAACTAGATCATCTGCGCCCTTAGTCATTGAAACGATATAGGTTTCAATTGCTTCTGGTCCAAATCGATCTACTAGGTCATTAATTGCACCAAAGGTATCTAGCGTTTTCTTACTTAAGGGGTCCAATTTTGATGTGTCATACATTGTTGTGTCAGCAAGTGCTTTGGTTAGTAGCTCAAACTTTTCATCGTGGGACTTTGCTAAATATCCATCAACACCGATGATCTGATTCAAAACATGGTGGTGGGCATCTGAATGTTCGCGAACATCCATGGTTGCGTGTGTGATTCCAAAGGCTGCAACGGTGCGGATAGTGCGCTCAAGCAAGCCTGTGGCAATCAATTCGCCGCGGTGAGCCAATAGTGAATCACGCATCAATACCAGATCTGCCAGTAGCTCGGCGGTGTTTGCATAATCACGGTTCGGAACATGCGCAGCGTTCTTTGCATGGCGATCACGTGTAGCTGCCAAACGATGCACGATTGCTGTTGCCTTTAAGCGATATGGCTCTTCAATGTTGAGGCGCAAGAATCGTGGTTCAAATTCTGGAATGTGTTTCAAGTCCTTTTCAACTGAAGCAGTCAGTTCAGGTGTTGCCCCAACAATCTTTGTAGAAACTGACAACATCTGTCGCAAAGCATTCATCGCAGCGATAGTTACACGAATTGCATGTCCTACCTGAAGCACCATCGCATCGGTTGTTACCTGTGCTGTGATGTTTGGATTTCCATCTCGATCTCCACCGATCCAGTTACCAAAAGAAAGTGGGCGAGCAGTAATCGGAACTTCAACATCGATTCGCTTCATTTCTTTCGCAAAATCATTGAGAACTTCTGGAACCGTTTGCGTGAATAGATCATCAAGGTAATACAAAGCATTAAGGGCTTCATCCAAAGGTTCTGGCCGTCCTAAACGAAGCTCATCTGTTTGCCACAATAAATCAATTGTCTCTGCCAAACGATCTTGTTGCGAAGGATTGCGTGGATCATCCAGCAAATCTGCGATGCTGCCTAATTTGTTAAGAACTGATCTACGTGCAGCCTCAGTTGGGTGTGCGGTAAATACCGGACGAACCGACATCGCACCGACCCATTCAGAGATCTCTTCTTTTGTAAGTTCATGTCCAGGAGTTTGTGCTTTAAGCGCGGCTTCAATTCGATCGACTGCTTTAGCTAACCAAGAACCACCGGTTGCTCTAGCTTCTGCCAAAACACGTGCACGGTGAACTTGCTCTGCAACATTTGCTAAATGAAAATAAGTACTAAATGCACGTACAAGTTGAACCGAGTCTTCAACGGATAACTGAGCAAGGATTTCTGCTCCGGTGCCTTCGCGAACCGCTTTACGAACCTCTTCTACAAGAGCTAAAAGTTCTGGACCTTCTTGACGAACAAGGGTCTGGCCCAAAAGATCGCCAAGACGGCGCACATCGCTACGAAGCTCAGCATCATCTGCAGCGATCGGGCTCTGGCTCATTGGGCAATCCTCTCAGGTAACGCCTCATAGCAAAACTAAATTACACTTAGCGCGTTCAGCCCCCCTCCTTTGGAGTTGGGGCCTAACTGCATTGGAGAGCAATTATGCGCGGGTTAATTCCGGCCTTGCCACTTAATTCCGATGCATCTCATATCGTGGCACCGCAATCGCTCTACCCCTTTCTTTTAGCAGCTCGAGCACAGAGCCACCCTTTGTTAGTTGTCACAAGTTCGAGTCGTAGCTCAGAAGATCTCGTTAATGAGTTACGAGAGCTCTACGACAACGTTCTTGAATTTCCGGCTTGGGAAACTTTGCCCCATGAACGCTTAAGTCCCAGAAGCGACACCGTGGCACGCAGAATTCAAACTCTGTATGCACTTAATGGTGAGCACGCGATTAATCCGATCGTTGTGACACCTGTGCGCGGTGCAATTCACCGAATCATTAGTCAGCTGGGAAAGTTGCCACTTCTTCGATTAGAAATCGGCAAAGAACAATCACTAGATGAGCTAGTGCGACATCTTTCATCACTGGCTTATTCCCGCACTGACTTAGTAGAACGACGCGGAGAATTTGCTGTTCGTGGCGGAATCGTTGATGTGTTTTTGCCACTTAGTCATCATCCAATTCGTATTGATTTCTTTGGGGATGAGATTGAAGACTTAAGTTACTTCGAGGTTTCAGATCAAAGAACTTTCCAACCAATTGTTGGCAGCGTTGACATTTATCCCTGCCGAGAGCTTTTGCTCAATAATGCAACAAAACATCGGGCCCTTGAAATCGCTGATGAATATCCAGCAGCGGCAGAAATGCTGGGCAAGATTGCCGAAGGAATGACTTTCGAGGGCATGGAATCCCTGATTCCATTATTAATCGATGAGACTGAAAGCCTGCTGACTCGAATGCCGGCAAATACGCAGATAGTTTTTATTGATGAGCAACGCATTAAATCTCGCGCAGCTGATTTGCTGGCAACCAATGAAGAATTTCTTAACGCTTCTTGGTCAAATGCAGCACTAGGCGCAAGTGCGCCAATTCATGATGGCGCAGGCACATACATGGACTGGCAAGAACTTTTTGACGAGATAACCAAGGCTGGCATGAGTGCTAAGGAGCTCAGTCCATTTGGAACAGATTTAGATCCTGAAACTACATTCTTGGAATTTGCAGCAATTGATCCGATGCGTGGTGATGTTGAACGTGCAATTGAGGCTTTGCGACAAGCGCTAGAAGAACATCGCACAGTTGTCTTTGCAACACACGGACATGGAATGCTCGAAAGATATGCAGGCATTCTGCGCGGGGCTGATTTACCAGTACAGATTTCAGAAAAACTTAGCGCAACCCCGACTAAGGGAAGTATTCACTTAACCACTTCTGTCGTCGCCCATGGCTTTGAAAGTGCGCCAGATCAAATTTTCTTCATGACCGAGCGAGATTTAACTGGCAGTAAGGGAAGCGTCAAAGATGGCGAACGTTTACCTTCAAAGCGAAAGCAAGCCATTGATCCATTAGAACTTCAGGCGGGGGATTACGTTGTTCACGAACAACACGGAATCGGCCGATATGTAGAGCTCTTGCAGCGCACAGTTGCCGGAGTGACCCGCGAATACTTAGTCATTGAATATGCACCAGCAAAACGTGGTCAACCGGGAGACAGAATCTTTGTTCCAACTGATGTGCTTGAACAAGTTTCTAAATATGTTGGCGGAGAAACCCCAACGGTGCACCGAATCGGCAGTGGCGAATGGCAAAAAGCTAAGGGTCGTGCGCGTAAAGCGGTTCGCCAAATTGCCGGAGAACTTATTCGTTTATACGCAGCCCGCACCAGCTCACCTGGTTTTGCTTTCTCTGCCGATACTCCGTGGCAACGCGAACTTGAAGACTCGTTCTCGTATATCGAAACGCCTGATCAGCTTTCTACGATCAATGATGTCAAGCAAGACATGGAACGTCCATATCCAATGGATCGAATCATTTGTGGCGATGTTGGATACGGAAAGACCGAGATTGCAATCCGCGCCGCATTTAAAGCTGTGCAAGATGGCAAGCAAGTAGCTGTATTAGTACCAACAACTTTGTTAGTACAACAACACACAAAGACTTTTGAAGAACGCTATGCAGGCTTTCCGCTCAAGGTTGCGGGTTTATCACGGTTTAATTCTGTGA
>Ga0164294_10000785_pt1 | contig 30318 bp, 26 predicted proteins | sample GEODES005metaG_FD_111479 | JGI IMG/M metagenome (GOLD analysis project Ga0164294, IMG submission 111479) | Oligotrophic lake water microbial communities from Sparkling Lake, Wisconsin, USA - GEODES005 metaG | ecosystem: Environmental > Aquatic > Freshwater > Lake | place: USA: Sparkling Lake...
CGGCGGGGCTCTCCAGCCTGGACGGCTTGTCCTCTCTGCGGGCCGTGGAGGGGGGGCTGGAGGTGGAGAACAGCCCCGGTCTGGAGAGCTTTGCCGGGCTGGAAGGCCTCAACACCATCGGCGGCGACCTCATCGTGCGCAATTGCCCCGCGCTGGAGAGCCTGCAGGGCCTGGGCAGTCTTGCGGTGATTCGACAGACGCTGCGGCTCTCTGACCTCCCCCTGCTGGTCGATCTGCGGGGGTTCACCAGCCTGCGGACGGTGGGCGGCAGCGTCGATCTGCAGCGGCTGGAGCGGCTGGCGACCCTGGAGGGCCTGGAGGGGCTCAGCACGGTGAACGATGTCTATCTTTCCTCCTTGCCCGCGTTGCTGGACCTCCAGGGTCTTTCCACCCTGCAGGGGGTGATCGGCAGCCTCTCCATCCTCAATGCCGACCTGATCGTCGATCTCCAAGGCCTGGAGGGGATCACCACGCTCGCCGGTTCGCTGAACCTCGGTTCCCTCGATGGCCTCACCGGCCTGAATGGCCTCGACGCGCTGGAGCGTGTGGCCGGCGATGTGACGCTGTTCTCCAACCCGGCCCTGCGTTCGTTGGATGGGCTGGAGCAGTTGGTCGAGGTGGGCCATGAGCTGGAGCTCCAAGAGCTGGTGGCCCTCGAAGATGTGGACGGTCTGGGGGGGCTGAGCGTGGTCTCGGGTGAGCTCAGCCTTGTGAATCTGCCTGCGCTGACCCAGGTAGACGGTCTCTACTCCCTGACCCATGTGGAGGGAGACCTGGCCTTCCACATGATGTATGCCGTGGAGAACCTCGACGGCATTGAAGGTGTCGAGGCGATCGACGGTAGCATCACCCTGGGAGACATGCCCGAAGTAAAGAGCCTGCCGACGCTCGGCAACATCGAGGCGCTCTCGGGCAAGCTCTATCTGTACGGCATGGATGGTCTGACCCATTTGTCGGGTCTGGAGAGCCTCCGGTCGGTGGGGGGGCTGACGGTCTACGGGAACGCCGGGCTGCTCAGCCTGGACGGGCTCGGCGCCCTTCAGGAGGTGAACGGCGACCTGTACATTCGAGAAAACCTGACCCTGCCTCGGCCGACGGGCCTGTCGGCGGTCACCGCGGTCAGCGGCGTCGTGGTCATCGAAGACAACGACGGAATACTGGATCTCGGCGGCCTGGAGGGCCTTGTCACGGTGGGCTCAGACCTGAAGATCGTCGGCAATGACGGCCTGCAGGGCCTCGACGGCCTGTCGGCGCTCCAGACCGTAGGCGGAGCGCTGGAGATCGACGGGAACGACCCGCTCGACAGCCTCGCCGGGGTTAGCGCCCTTCGTTCGGTGGGCGACACCGTGGACATCGCGCGGCACCCCCTGCTCTGTGCAGACGAGGCCCAGGCCTTTGTCGACAACCTGGAGTCGGTCGGCGGCCGGGTCAGCCTCTGGGGCAACGATGGGGAGTGCCCGCCCGCCGAGTAGGCAGGCTCAGGGGGCGAGGACGGCGCCGGCGCCGGGCTGCAGGGTGAGCTTGCTCTGGTTCTTCACCATCCCAAAGCCGCCCACGGCGGTGAGGACCAGCCCGCCCCCGATGAGCTGCTTCTCGGTGCTGGCCGGCATGATGCGGTACTTGCCGTCGCCTTCGCCCTCGATCGCGTAGAAGAGGCCGCCCATCAGGGCCGCCGTCAGGCCGGTGGCCGCCCCCAACATCGAGAGCGTGCGCAGGCCGTTGCTGCGCGGCTCCACCTGAAAGGTGCTCTGTGAGCTTGGAGAGAAGGAGTACTTGCCGCTGACCGGCGAGCGGCCGTTGCCGTAGAGCACCATCTCGTGAATTCCGGGCTTCAGTTCGACGGTGCAGGGGGTGACGCAGAGGTCGCGGAAGTAGGTGGTCTGCACGGTGACGGTGGTGCCGCCGGCATAGCCGGTGCCCGTAGCGCGCCCCTCGATCACGGCGACGGTCATCGCCTGTGCCGTCGAGGCAAAGGAGGCCTTAGCGACGTCGGCGATCGGGGCCGGGGTGGCATCCTCGGCGAGGGCGGCCAGGGAGAGAAGGGCGAAAAACAGGGTGTTCATGTGGGCTCCGGCGAGGCGCCAGCCTATGCCAGAGCGGCCCCACCGGTGGGGAGTCCGGCTGAATTTCGACGGGCCCGCCGACCCGCGGCCGATCTCAGCGCCTCACTCCTGCGCCCATCCGGTGGTCAGGGGATCGAGGCTGCGGTAACGGGGGCTCCCTGCGGGCGCGCTGCGCCCCATGCCCCGGCGCACCCCCCGGCCCCGGGATGGAGGTTCGATGATCGTCGGTGTGATCGGCTCAGGCTCGATTGGCCCGGATCTGGCCTATGGCTTCGTCTCGGCCATCGCCAGCAAAGGCGGCAAGGTCTTTTTGAACGACATCCGCCCCGAGGCCCTGGAGGCCGGCGTGGCCCGCATCCAGGGCTATGTGGGCAAGGCGGTGGCCCGCGGCAAGCTCTCCGAGAAGGCCGGCAAGGCCGTGCTCGCCGCCCTGGTGCCCACGCTCAACGCCGAGGATCTGGCCCCCTGTGAGTATGTGCTGGAGGCGGCCACCGAGGCCCTGCCCCTGAAGCGCAAGATCCTGGCCAACATCGAGCGCATCGTACGCCCCGACTGTCTGATCGGCTTCGCGACCAGCGGCATCCCCCGCGCCGAGATCGCCGCTGAGGCGGTGCACCCCGAGCGCTGCTTCGTCAACCACCCCTTCTTCCCGGCCTGGCGCAGCCCGCCGGTGGAAGTGGTGCTGAGCGGCCACGCCGACTTCGGCGCCCGGATGCTCAAGACGCTGGAGACCCTGGGCAAGGTGCCCATCGTCACCGCCGACGCCCCCTGCTTCGCCGCCGACGACATCTTCTGCAATTACGTCTCCGAGGCCGCCCGCCTCGTCGAAGAGGGCGTGGCCAGCGCCGCTGCCGTCGATGCCATCGTTCACGAGGCCATCGCCGGCGGTGGCCCCCTCAACGTGATGGATCTCACCCGCGGCAACCTGCTCACCGTTCACTGCCAGGAGCTGATGCGCGATGCACCGACCGGCAGCTTCTGGTTCGAGGCGCCGGCCCTCCTCAGCACGGTCGGCAACGGCCTGTGGCATGACCCCAAGAAGCCCGGCGACAAGCGCCATACCCCGGCCCAGAAGGCCGAGGTGCTCGACCGCATCCTCGCCGTGCTCTTCGCCCGCACGCTGTACGTGTGGGAGCAGAAGATCTGCGAGGCGGCCGATTTGGACTGGCTCACGCGCATGTCGCTCGGCTTCCGCGACGGCCTGCTCAGCCTCGCCCACGAGTGGGGCGCCGAGGCGGTGCGCGACCTCTGTCTGCGCTTTGAGGCCCGCTTCCCCGGCTTCCACGTGCCCCAGTGCGTGCGCGAGGGCCGCCTGCCGGCGTTCCGCCGCTTTGTGGTGACCGAGCGGGGCGAAGATGGCGTGGCCACCGTGCGCATCTTCCGCCCCGAGGTGAAGAACGCGCTCAACCGCCGCACCCTCATCGAGCTGGACGAGACCATCGCCGAACTCGGCGCCGACGACGCGGTGAAGGGCATCGTGCTGACCAGCACCGGCGGCGGCCTCGCGGGGGCCGACATCAATGAGCTGGCGGCCCTGCCCAATGCCCAGGCCTGCGAAGACATCTGCCACTTCGGCCACAGCGTCCTGCGGCGCATCGCCAACCTGAACAAACCGGTGGTGGTGGCGGTCGACGGCCCCGTGCTGGGCGGCGGCGCCGAGCTGTCGATGGCCTGTCATGCCCGCGTGGTGGGCCCCGGCCTCGTCTTCGGCCAGCCCGAGGTCAACCTGGGCATCATCCCGGGCTATGGCGGCACCCAGCGCCTGCCCCGCCTCGTCGGTCTGCCGCTGGCCAACGAGCTGCTGCGCACCGTGCGGAGCCTCAACGCCAAGGAGGCCCTGGCCGCCGGCTGGGCCACCGAGATCGCCAGCGACGTGCTCGCCGCCGGGCGGGCCCTGATTCACAAGCACCTCGCCGGTGAGGTCACCCTGGCCCCGGTCAACCCGGCGCCGCTCGAGGGGGTCAGCCTCGGCAAGGTGGCCCTCGGCCACCGCAGCCTCGCGATCGACGCCATCCTCACCGATGTGCTGCTGCGCGGCCTGTCGCTCTCCCTCGATGAGGGCCTGCGCATCGAGGCGGCCGGCTTTGGCCGCTGCAAGAACACCGTCGACCTCGACATCGGCATGAAGAACTTCGCGCAGAACGGCCCCCGGGTGCCCGCCTGCTTCCTTCACGAATAAGCGGAGACCCCCATGAGCAGCCAAGACATCGTCATCCTCGACGGCGGCAAGCGCACGCCGCGCGCCGACATCCTGGTCGACAACAAGTCGCCGGGTCTGTTTTCTCGCTACAGCACCACCCAGCTGGGCGGCTTCTCCATCACCGGCACGCTGGCGAACACCCAGGTCGACAAGAGCCTGATCGGCCATGTCGTGATGGGCATGGCCCAGCACAGCCACCGCGACAGCATCTACGGCGCCCGGGGCATGGGCTGGCGCGGCGGGCTCGGCCAGGATGTGCCGGCCCTCACCGTGGCCCGCATCTGCGGCTCGGGGGCCGAAGCCATCGCCGTCGCCGCCGAGATCATCGGCGCCGGCCTGCGCCACGATGAAGACCGCCCCTTCATCGTCGCTGGCGGCGCCGAGTCGATGCAGTACCCCTTCAGCCTGTACAATATGCGCGGGCAGAAGGTGGGCGCCGCCACCCAGAAGTACGGCCCCATCGATACGAGCGCCCTGCCGCCGGGCACCCATCTGCAGGACATGCTGCTGATGAGCCTCTACGACCCCTCGGCGAAGATGGCGATGGCCAACACCGCCGAAGAGCTCGGCCGGCGCTATGGCATCAGCCGTGAACAGTGCGATGAGTTCGCCCTGCGCAGCCACCTGCGGGCCAAGGCCTACCGCGACGCCGGCGGCTTCGACGAGGAGATCGTGCCGGTCGCCATCGAGGGCGGCGAGCTGCGGGCCGACACCCACATCATCGAGCACCCCTCGCTGGAGAAGATGGCCCGCCTGCCGGCCGCCTTTGAGGCCGGCGGCGTGATCTCGCCGGGCAACGCCAGCGCCGTCGTCGATGGTGCGGCGAGCATGGTGATCGGTCGCCTGTCAGACGCCGAGAAGTTTGGCTGCACGCCGCTGGTGCGCATCGCCGGCATGGGCGTGGCGGCCTGTGATCCGCAGATCATGGGCTGGGGCCCCGTCCCGGCCGTGCGCATCGCGCTCAAGAAGGCGGGGATCCGCGGTGAAGACGTCGACACCGTCGAGCTCAACGAGGCCTTCGCCCCCCAGGCGCTGGCCTGTATGCGCGACTTCGGCGACCTGGGCATCGACCCGGAGAAGGTGAACCCGGTGGGCAACGCCATCGCCCTGGGTCACCCGCTGGGCGCCACGGGCTCCATCCTCTCGCTGACGGCGGCCTACTGGCTGCGCAAGAACCACAAGCGCTATGGCGTGGTGACCATGTGCATCGGCGGCGGCCAGGGCATCGCCCTGGTGCTGGAAAACCTCGCGCGGTGAACGGAGGCCTGGATCACAGTCCGTAGGAGAAGGTGATCCAGGCTGCACCCGCCCCCGAGGCGCCGTCGTCATTGCCCGATCCGCCGACGAGCAGGTCGGGCAGGCCGTTGCCGTCCATGTCGCCGGCGCCGGAGACGGCCTCACCGGCGTTGTCGCGGGCGGCGGGGCCGAGGAGGCGGGCGGCGACCGTGGACAGATCGACGGTGCCGGAGAAGGGGGCGAGGGCGAGGTAAGCGGCGCCGGACTCGGTGCCGTTGGCGTCCACACCGGAGGCGCCGATGAACAGATCGCGGGCGCCGTCGCCATCGACGTCGCCGGGGCCGGCGACAGACACGCCAGCGTTGTCGCCGCCGGTCTCTCCCACCAGGATGGCGTCGGCCTTGCTGGCGAAGGTGCCGGTACCGGTGACGCCTCCATAGAAGACATAGACCGCGCCGGCCCCGCTGCCGCCGGTGTCCTGGCCGGGCGCCCCGACGGCCCAGTCGGTGTAGCCGTCGCCGTCGCTGTCGCCGAGGCTGCACAGGGCCGTGCCGGCGGTGTCGGCGGCGGTGGCGCCCTTGAGGGTGGCGTCGGCCGTGGACAGAGAGGCGGCGGCGGTGATGGGGCCGAGGAGGAGGTAGGCGACCCCGCTGGTGGCGGCGCTGCCGGTGGCGGCCGGCGCGCCGACGAGGGCCTCGGAGATGCCGTCGCCGTCGACGTCGGAGAGGGCGGCGACCGCGGAGCCGGCGGTGTCGCTGGCGGCGACCCCCGACAGCTTCTTGCCGCTGGTGACCGACTTACTGCCGGTGAGGGCGCCGGAGACCACATAGGCCCCCCCGGCGGCGCTGCCCGCTTGCGGCGCCCCGAGGAGCAGGTCGGGGGCGCCGTCGCCGGTGAGGTCATCGCCGAAGGCCAGGGCGTAGCCGACATAGTCGCCGGCCGCCGCACCGTTTACCCGCAGGTCGGCGGTGGAGAGAGAGGCGGTGGAGACCGGGCCAAGGAGGAGGTAGGCGGTGCCGGCGTCGGTGGCGCCGGTGTCGGAGAGCTCGGCGCCGACGAGCAGATCGTCGTATCCGTCTCCGTTTACGTCCATCGGCCCCTGCCCCAGGGCGATGCCGGCGCTGTCATTGGCGGCGGCCCCCTTGAGGATGGCGTCGGCGGCCGACAGGCTGATGTCGGTGGTCTGTCGCCCCAGAATGAGGAAGGCGGCGCCGGCCCCGGTGGCGCTGGTGTCATCGGCCCAGGCGCCGACGAGGAGGTCGTCTTTGCCGTCCCCGTTTACGTCGCCGACGCCGGCCAACGCGGCGCCGGCGTAGTCAAAGGCCGTGTCTCCGGTGAGGCTGACATCGGCAGCCCCGAGGTCGATGTCGCCAGACAGGGTGCAGCCGGTGGCGTCGCCGTCGCAATTGTTGTCGAGGCCGTCGTCGCAGACCTCGGTGGCGCCAGGCTTCACGCCGCCCCGGCTGTCGTCGCAGTCGCCGGCCCGCGCGCGGTAGCCGGCGGGGGCATCGCAGGCGACGGTGCTGGTGTCGGGGTCGCCATAGGTGTCGGCGTCGACGTCGGCGTACCAGGTGCTGGCGTCGATGGCGTCTTCGTCCACGTCGCCATCGCAGTCCTCGTCGCGGTCGTCGCAGGTCTCGGCGGCGCTGGGGTAGACGGTGTCGTCGCTGTCATCACAGTCGCCAGCCCCGGCGGCGGCGCCGGGCGGCACCTCGCAGGAGACGATCCGGCCGTCGGTGTCGCCATAGCCATCGCGATCGGCGTCGGTGAACCAGGTGGCGTCGGGGTCATCGGCGAGGTCGGGGTCCTCGGCGTCGACGAGGCCGTCGCAGTCGTCGTCGAGATCGTTGCAGGTCTCTTCGCCGATCAGGCCGGCCAGGGCGTCATTGTCATCACAGTCTGTGCAGGCGTCCAGGCCGTCGCCGTCGACGTCGGCGGGGGTGAAGAGGCTGTCGCAGTTGAGGTCCTTGCCGCTGAGGCAGTCGTCGGCCTGATCGCCGGGGTGGGTGGCGGGGTCGGCGTCGTCGCAGTCGGTGGCGTCGGCGACATGGCCGGCGGGCGCGGCGCAGGCCTCCACCGAGGCCCCTGGGTCGCCAAAGCCGTCTCCATCGGCGTCGGCGTAGAAGGGTTGGGGGTCGCCGGCCCCCTCGTCGATCTGGCCGTCGCAGTCCTGGTCCTTGCCGTCACAGCGCTCTGCGGCGCCGGGAAAGACCACCGGATCAGCGTCATCGCAGTCTTCGCCCGCCGGGCTGCCGTCGAGATCGAAGTCGGTGGCCTCCGGCGGCGCGCCGCTGTCCGCCGGGGGCGGGTCCTTTGGGGAGCAGGCGAGCAGGGCGAGGATCGGCAGCAGGCGCATCGGGCCTCCAAGATCCCTGCCTAATCAGGCGCTTGGATGCTACACAGGGGCGATGCGTCCCTCCCTGCTCACGCTTCTGGGTGGTGGCTTCGGCCTCGCCCTTGCTGCCGCCGACCCCTTCGCCGCCGCCATTGAGGCCGCACCCCTGCCCAACCCGGCGTTGGAGGCGGCGGGCTTTTCCGTCACCCGAACGGAGCCCCAGCACAAAGGCCTGCCGCGCTGCGACCGGGAGGTGCCGCCTGACGAGGCCCGCCTGCGCCTGGAGGGGGAGCGCCTCTGCTACGAGACGCTGCGCTACCGGGCCCTCGACCTCACCGCCCGCGACCCAGACCCCGAGGTGGGCGAGCTGTGGTTTGTGTCGGATCGGGGCGAGAGCGGGTCGACGCGCACCGAGGGTGTGGTCCGGCCCTTCACCGACTGTCTGGGCGCCGACAAGTGGCGGGTGGTCGTCGAGGTGGTGAAGGGCTGCGTGAAGGCCGGCGGCGTGCTCGATGCCCAGACCACCGAGCTCAGCGCCTGGACGCGGGTGGCCCTGCCCAGCACCCCGATGGGGGTGGGCCCGCGCCGGCGCCTTTGGACCGCCCGTCTGCGTGCGGGAGCACCCGGCTGAGGGGTCTCGCTACTGAAAGCGCAGGGCGTCGATTGGATCGAGGGCGGCGGCGCGACGGGCCGGAAACCAGCCAAAGAAGACCCCCACCGCGGCCGAAAAGCCCATCGCCAGCAGGATGCTGCCGGCGGTGATCGGCGTGCTCCAGCCGGTCGCCTCGCCGACGAGGCGGGCCACGCCCACGCCCAGCACTGCGCCGATCAGGCCCCCCATCGCCGACAGCACGATCGCCTCGATGAGAAACTGCGCCATCACGTCACGCTTGCGGGCGCCCAGCGCGCGCCGCAGGCCGATCTCGCGGGTGCGCTCGGTCACGCTCACCAGCATGATGTTCATGATGCCGATGCCGCCCACCAGCAGCGAGACGCTGGCCACCACAAGCAGCAGCAGGGTCATCACGCGGGTGGCCGACTGGGCGGCCTCGGCGAGCTGGCGCTGGTCTTTTACGGTGAAGTCGTCTTCGTCGCGGGGGGACAGGCCGTGGGCCTCGCGCAGGATCTCGGCCACCTCGCGCTTGGCCGGCTCCACGGCGGCCTCGTGGGTGGCCGAGACCAGGATCTGGGCGATGAACTGGCGGCCGGCGAGGCGGGTCTGTACGGTGGTCGCAGGCAGAAGGATCACGTCGTCTTGATCGGTGCCCTCGGCGGTCTGCCCCTTGCGGGCCAGGGTGCCGATCACCTCGATGAGCACGCCTCGCATGCGGACGGACTTGCCGATGGGGTCGTCGCCGGCGAAGAGCGTGTCGGCCACGGTGCCGCCCAGTAAACAGACCTTGCGCCGTGAGCGCAGGTCGGCCTCGTCGAAGGGCCGGCCGTCGAGCAGGGGCCAGCTTCGGATCGTGAGGTAGTCGAGGTTGACGCCGAGCGCGTTGGTGCGCCAGTTCACATTTCCGTACACGGCCCGGGTGGGCGCCACGATGACCGGAGAGACAAGGTCAAAGGCCACGCCCTCGCGGGCAAGCTGCTCGGCGTCGGGCAGGCTGAGGCTGGACTGAGAGCCGGCGCCGCCCTGCAGGCCGCCGCGGGTGGTGCTGCCGGGGGTGACCACGATGAGGTGGGTGCCGAGACTGTTTATTTTGCCTTCGATCTCGGCGGTGGCGCCGTTTCCGATGGCCACCATGACGATCACGGCGCCGACGCCGATCACCACGCCGAGCAGGGTCAGGGCCGAGCGCACCGGGTTGCGGCGCAGGCTCTGAAGGGCCACCCGAAGCAAGGCGAGGGGGCTCAAGGCGAGCCCCCGGCGACGCGGGCGACGTGCGCTTCATCGCGGATGATCAGCCCGTCGCGCAGCACCACCGTCCTCGTGCAGAAGGAGGCCACCTCATCCTCGTGGGTGACGATGATCAAGGTGGCGCCGGCGGCGTGAACGGACTGGAAGAGGGCCATCACCTCGATGGTGGTGACGGTGTCGAGGTTTCCGGTGGGTTCATCGGCCAGCAGCAGGGCTGGCCGCGTGACCAGGGCCCGGGCGACGGCGACGCGCTGCTGCTGCCCGCCGGAGAGCTGATTGGGATGGTGATCGAGTCGACCGCCCAGCCCGACCTGCTCCAAGGCTGCGATGGCGGCGGCGCGGGGTTGGGCCACGCGATGACGCCGGTCATACAACAAGGGCAGCAGCACGTTGTCGAGGGCGCTGGTGCGGGCCAACAGGTTGAAGCCCTGAAAGACAAAGCCGATCTTCTCATTGCGGATGTCGGAGAGCGCGTCATCGCTCAAGCGGCTGACGTCGGTGCCGTCGAGCTCGTAGCGGCCTTCGCTGGGTCTGTCCAGGCAGCCCAACAGATTGAGCAGGGTGGACTTGCCCGAGCCCGACGCGCCCATGATCGCCACCATCTCGCCGCGCTCGACGGTCAGATCCACCCCCCGCAGCGCGATCACCTCGCTGGCGCCCGTGGCGAAGCGGCGCTTCAGTCCGTGCAGGGCGACGACCGGCGCGGCCATCACATGCCTGCCCGCGGGCCGGTGCTGCCGCTGGCGCCGCCCCGGGAGAAGGGGCTCGCAGCACCGCCCTCGGTGGGGGTCTCGGCGCCGGTGATGACGACGACGCCCTCGGCGAGCCCCTCGGCGCTGACCTCAGCGCAGGAGGCGCCGCGCAGGCCAACCGTGACGGGCAGGGCCGCGGGGGCGCCCCCTTCGCTGAGGGTCCACAGGGTGCCGCTGGCGTCGGTCTTTCCGCGGCCGCCGCCCTTGCCGCGCTCCCCCTTGCCGCGCTCGGGAGCGCCCTTGCCCCCCGTGGCGCCGGGGTCGGCGGCGGGCTTGAAGCGCAGGGCGGCGTTGGGTGCGCAGAGCACGCCCTTGGCCTCGGCGACGATCAGCTCGACGCTGGCGGTCATGCCGGGGAACAGCTTGCCTTCGGCGTTGTCGACCTCAATCACCACCGGAAAGGTGACCACATTTTCGGTCAGGCTGGCCTGCAGGCGCACCTGCTGAACGGTGCCGGGAAAGGTGAGGTCTGGCCAGGCGGAGACCGTGACTCGGGCGGTCATTCCTTTGTTCACGCGGCCGATGTCGGCCTCGTCGACGTTGGCGAGCAGCTCGAGCTTGCGGGTGTCGCCGGCCAGCACAAAGAGGGTAGGCGCCGAGAAGCCGGCGTTGACCGTTTGGCCGAGCTCGACGTCGCGGCGCAGGATGGTGCCGCCGATGGGGGCGGTGATGTCGGCGTAGGCGCGGTTGCGGCGGGCCCGACCGGCGCTGACCTCGGCGGCGCGCACCTCGGCCTCACGCACGGCGGCCTCGGCGCGGGCGGCCTCCAGAGCGGCCTCGTCGAGGGCGGCGCTCGCGAAGAGGGCCTCGGCGCGCGCCTTTGCGAGACGGGCCTGGTGGGCCTGGGCCTGGGCCTGCTGGAGGCGAGCCTGGGCCGCGGCCACGTCGGCGTCGAGCAGGGCCGTGTCGATTCGCGCGAGGAGCTGACCGGCCACCACCACGTCGTTGTAGTCGACCGGCAATTCAGCGATGACGCCGCTCACCTGGGTTCCAACCGTGACCGTCTCTGCGGCGGCCAGCGTGCCGGTGGCGGTGACCACCCGCTCCACGTCTTCAATGGAGAGGGGTGCTGTGCGGTAGGTGGGGTGCGCGTCGTCGTCGGCGCAGCCGAGCAGGAGCAGGAGGGCGAGGCGCACGGGGGCTCCCGGGAGAGGCCCCGGCCCTAACCGGTCAAGGCCCCCCCGCCGAGCCGGCTCAGCCGGTGCCCTTGCGCCGGATGCAGAGGGGCTCGCACCGATGCGGGCGGACCCCTCATGCTCCCTCACCGCCGACCCCATCAAAAAATAAACGGAGGAAGGAGAGACGGATGCGCGTCACCTCCCCGGCGCGCAGGGTCGAGGCTGGCTTTGACATCGGCCAGGGTTCTGGCCCTGGGGACTCCGTCGTTAGAAGGTGGGGCTGCCGCCGACGGCGTCGCAAGGCGGCCCCTCCGTTCACGTTTCGAGGGTGGGCCTCGCCGTTGGAGCGCCTGCATCGTGTAGAACGGGCGGGTGCTGGGTGGATCGTTCATCTTGAGCGATTCGTTCGGCGCGCGGGTGGACGGAGCTCACCCGGGCAGCAAGGTCTCCTGCACATGCAGCCAGCGCAGGCCCCGCGGGGCGCTCGGGTCTACCCGAAAGACGGCGGTGGCGCGGCGCGTGTTGTCGGGGCTGCTGGCCGACAGCGCGTTCTGCTGCCGCTCTTCGTAGGTGGCCACCACCAGCTCGGCGGAGGTGGCGCAGAGGATCACGCCATGGATGGAGGTGCTGAAGGCCGGATTCTTGCCATGGGCGCGGCGCACGCTGGGCGCGAGCTCCTGCAGGCTGACCACGGCGCCGTCGGGCTCGATGCAGCGGAAGGCGGGGTCCATGCGGGAGAGGAAGCCCCCCTCGAAGGCGGGCTCGCTGGCGGGTAGCGTGCCGGTGACCCAGTCGACGAAGAAGCGGTGCAGATCGGCGATCTCGGCGGTGACGGTGACGGACAGGTCGGGTGCGTCGGCGGACATGGGGGCTCCTGCTCGGATCATTGTGGCACGGCGCGGCCGCGGCGCCCAGGGGGAGGCCGGCCTCTGGGGTGTCCCCGACGCGCCGGGGTGGCCGGGGACACCGGGGCGGGGTTGACCCTGACACCGATGTCGGAGCCTGCCGCGACCGGCGCCGGGGAAGGGGGGCGCTGGGGGCCTGGGTTGCGCACACTCGCGGGTGGCGCGATTCTTGCTTAGACTCAGATCACGACCCATGGAGTCTTCATGCTTGCCCCCTTGATCGTGTCCCTGTTTGTCGCCCACGCCGACGTTGGAACCCCTCCCGCCCAGGTTTCGCCCGCCGCCCTGCTCCCCGAGACCCCAACCGCGATGGCGGGGATCGGCGGCGGCGCCGTCCGGTTCACCGGATACTGCGTGGGCTCAGGCGACTGCGGCCGCATGTGGGGGATCGGCGGCGCAGCCTCGCTTGGGGCCGATGTTCCGGTGGGAGAGGGCATGGCGGTTCGCGCGCAGGCCTTCGGCGCGGCCGCGGATTCCGACCCGCTCGGCGGCCTCTGGGTGAGCCTGCGCGGCCCCGTGGTGGAGGAGCGCCGGCTGGTGGTCAGCCCCTGGGTCGCTGCGGGCATGGGCATCTTCTACGGGGAGTTTACGTCTGGCGGGCTCGCCGGCCTGGCCATTGACACGGGCGGCGACCATGTGCGCGTCGATGTCTCCATCCCCTTGGTGGGGGCGGTGGCCGATCCGGACAGCGGCGTGGAGCCGTTCTACCTGGAGCCCATCGCGGTGATCGGGGAGTTCGGGGTTCGTTGGGAGGTGGGCGAGCGCAGCAGCCTGCGCGCCGGGATGATGGGCATTCTGCCCGGCGTCGACTGGCAGCGGCAGATCGGCGACAACGGCAAGAGGCTGCAGATCGGCGTTCACGGCTTCGGACTTGTCAACACGATGCGCATCGGCTTCAGCCAGCCGCTGTAGGGGGCCCAGGAGCCCTCGACGGCGCGCCGGGCGTGCTTAGAGCCTCCCCATGGACGCCTCACGCCCGCAGGACGATGCCTTCCTGGAGCAGGCCCGCCGGCTGCTCGGCCCGCTCTACCGCTACCACCAGTTCGCCCTTGAAGGCCTGGAACATGTGCCGGCCAGCGGTGCGGCCTTGCTGGTGGTGCACCACAGCCTCGCCACCTACGACGGCTTTCTGCTGGCCGACGCCATCTACCAGGGCACCGGCCGTCTCCCGCGGGGACTCGGCGACGATCGCATCTTTCAGATCCCCGGTCTGCGCGCCTTTGCGCGAAACGTGGGCCTGGTGCCGGCGAGCCCCGAGGCGGGCGAGCGGCTGCTGGGCGAGGGCCACATCCTGGGGGTGGCGCCCGGCGGCATGTGGGAGTCCCTGCGGCCGGCGGCCGAGCGTCGACAGAGCCGCTGGGAGGGCCGACGGGGCTTTGTTCGCCTCGCGCTTCGGTGCGGCGTGCCCATGATCTTCGGGGCCGTCCCGGCGGCGGATGACATCTTTCGGGTCTATGCCAGTCGACTGACCGATTCGATCTACCACCGTTTTCATCTGCCGGTGCCCTTGCTGCGCGGGCGGGGCCTGAGCCTGCTGCCGCGCAAGGTGCCGCTGCGGGCATTCCTGAGCGCGCCCCTTCGGCCACCCCCCTACGACCCGGCGCGGGAGGAGGCGCAGGTCGATGCGCTGCACGCCGCTGCCTGCGCAGAGATGGCGGCGCTTTTGCGACGCGGGTAGGGCCTGCGGGGGCGGTCTTTCGGGCTGCTCAGGTTGGATCGATCAGCCGAATCGCCCAGTCGACGGCCTCCTCGGTGGCATGCACCACGAGCTCCTGGCCGCGCGCCACCGACTGAAAGTGGTCTCCCCTCCAGCTGTGCGGGCTGTGGTGGCTGATGAAGCAGGGCCGCAGACAGGGCGGCAACTGCCAGAGGGAGCGGGGCCCGCCGCCGGGCGCGGTCAATACGCGGTCGTCTCGGTTGGTGAACAGACCTGCGCCGGGGAGGTGCCGGTGGGTGAGGCGCTCACGCGCCACCCACAGGGCGTTGTTGGGGCGAGCCCGCCGCCAGGGTCGGGCGTGGGGGTGGTCGGCGGCCCAGTCGGGCAGCGGATCGTCGAGGCCGAGGGGCTGAAGAGACTCCACCTGAAGGTAGCCAAAGACGATGTGTTGGTCGGGCGCGCCGCGGGCCCAGCGCAGGGCGCCCTGGTGGTGCTCAGTCTGTCGAAACCAACCAAAAAACAGAAAGAGATCGCCGGGCCCCACGCCCTGGTCGATCAGGTGGCGTTGGGCGCCACCGATCTGTCCAAGGTTGGGCCGCCAGCCGGGCCGGCGGGGGCGGGAGGCCGGGTCGAGATCGGGATCGTGGTGGGCGTGGATGGGGTGCTGGCGGCGCGGCGCCAGCTCGGTCAACCACTGTGCAAGGGGGGTGCCCTGGACGCTGATCTCGTCGTAGCGCTGCGGATCAGCAGGCCGGTCTCCCTGCGCGTCGGCGGGGATGGGCAGGCTGCACAGACGACCGTCCGGCAGGATCGGGCTGGGCATCCCGCCTGCGGCGCTGTCGAAGCCCTTCCGGCTGAGGATCACCCGCATGGGGCCTCAGTCGCTCGACTCACCGGTGTCGGTTCGCGACGCGGGATGATCGGTGTCGTCGTCGCTGTCATGGCTGTCGTCGGGATCGTCGGAGTCGTCGTCGTCATCGCCCTCGGCCGAGGCGCCCTTGTCGCGCTCGGCGGCGGAGACTTCGCCGTTGGCATCTTGATCTTCGAAGACAGAGGAGTCCTGGGCCAGAACGCCGGCGAGGGCGACCGCCGCCGCAGCGTCGCTGGCCAGGGCGACGGTCTCGCCGCTCTGCAGCAGGCTCTCGTAGGGGTCCCACCAGTTCGGCGCGCCCAACTCCATCACATAGGTCGGCGCCTCGCCGAAGGCGCTGTCGGCGTTGAAGTAGATCGACGGCACCGTCAAGGTAGCGGAGAGGGCGCTGACGCCGTCGGTGCCCACCGCGGTCATCTGCACCGGGCCGGAGAGGTAGAGCTTGAGCCCGCACCAGCGACCGGCGGGCAGGCTGAGGGGCGCGTTGGCCAGGAGGTCGATGGTGGAGCGCACGGGCTCATAGACGGGTTCGCCCGCGCAGGGGCGAAGCTCGATCAGGTCAAAGGGCGCCGAAGCCTGGCTCAGGCGGAGGGTCGCGCTCTCCGCCGCGCGCGGCACCATGCCGATCGGGTTGCCCACCGCTGTCCCCTGGGAGGACTCCTCGGCCCGACAGGCGACGAGGGCCAGAATCAGGAGGGTAGGGGCGATGCGGGTCATTCCGAGGCTCCAGGGGTCGGGGCGGTCAAGGGAAACAGGTTCAGGTTCACCTGTAGCACCTGAGTACGGTCTTGGGTCGAGGAGTCACACAGGTCGAGGATGCGCTCCTGCATCTGGTCCAGCTCGCGCTTCAAGCGGGGCAGCAGTTCTGGGGCGATCGCCACGGTGACGCCGCAAAAGTGCCTTTCGGTGTGAGGAAAAGCGGTCAGCGCCTCGCGGGCGCGGGTGAGCATGGAGCGGTGGTAGTTGTGCACCGCGAGGCTGCGCACCTCATGGGGCGTGACGAGGCTGCCGTCGGAGACCCGCACGGCGCCGCTCTCCTCGCGCACCAGCATGCCAAGGGTGAAGAGCAGCTCCAGGGCGGTCTGGGCCTCGGCCAAGGTGATGACCGGGCGCAGTGTGGCGGCGATCCAGGTCGGGTCGGCCCGGAAGCCCTTCACCGTCGCCAGCTCCCGCACCGCGGGGAAGATCCAGCTCGACAGGTACTCAAAGGAGGCGCCTTCGATCTTTCGGGCCTCGCGGAAGCGGCGGGTGGCGCGCACCTTCTCCATTGCCCGGTTGCGCTCGTCGGCGTCTTCGGACTGGTCGAGCTGCACCAGGGCGGCGAAGAACTCCGACTCGTCGGGGCCCAGGCCGATCGCGGCGCTGAAGGCGTCGACGGTGGAGGGGGTGAGGTTCCGCTCGCGTTCCATCACGTGCAGCAGCAAGCTCGGCGACTTCTGGCCGGCCTTGCGGGCGAAGAGGCGGTGGCTGAAGCGCGGATTGGCCTCCTTTTTGGCTGTAAACCAGTCCCGGAGGTAGGCGCGATAGTCGAGGTAGGCGTAGATGTCGGGTGGTGCCATGGGAGGATTGGGGTACCTTTGTCGGGGCCGGGCCGGCGCCTTCAATCGGGTATCCGACTTGCGGTGGGGGTGATTTTGTACCAATTGGGAGTACGTTGGGGGGCGGTGACCTTGTACCGGTAGACGGTACGAATCACAGCCTGCATGGGCCTGATGCCATCCCGGGTACAGCGACCGCCGGCGCTACAACTCAAGTGCGGCGCCCTTCGCGCTGCCTGGGAGCCCGAATGATCTCGGACAAGATTCTGTTGATTCTGCTCGGTGGTCTGCTCACCTTTGCGGTGGGCTGTGAGGATGGCGCTGGCCTCTTCGGCGACGCTTCACGGGATGGGGGTGGCCAGTCGGGCCGCGCGGCCTCCGGCGCCTCGGGGAGCTGCGGCGAGGCGGACGATCACGATGACGACGCCGACGACGAGGGCGACGATGACGGCGAGGATGAGGGCCACGAGGGCGACGACGATTGTGGCGACGAGGGTGAGGGTGAAGACGAAGGTGAGGATGAGGACGGCGACGACGATGAGGACGAGGACGAGGACGAAGGTGACGACGACGACGACACCGGCGCGCTGATCGAGGGTTGATCTGGGCTTCGACCGCCCGGGTTCGGGTGGTCGAGGTCTCGTACCTGTCTTCGGTGCGAAACACAGCGCCTTTCTGTCTGAGAGGGAGCGCCGCCCGGCCTCAGGGCTTGTCGATGGCCATCAGCCGCACATCGTAGCCGGGCCGGTGCGCCGCCAGGATCAGCGGGTTCTGCGGATCATCGGCGATCAGGTAGCGGGCCTCGCCCCCATAGGCCGTGGCCAGGATGGCCGGGATCGTCCACAGGTGGTCGTCGGCCTGCACCACCACATCCACCCGCCGGCTGCGCATCAACATCGACCGGCCGCCGATCTCCACGTCTTCCCAGGGAGCGCCGCCCACGCCGACGAGGTTCTGGTAGGTGGTCGCCGAGACAAAGAGGCTGGTGACGCCGGGCAGATCGGCGCTCTCGTCGAAGCGGTCGGAGTGGCGGTCGGTGCTCGCCGCCACCGCGGGGCTGACCGTGCGGGTGCCGCTGGCCGACAGGGCCCCGGTGATGACCTCCTGGGTCGCCGGGTCGAGGTCGCTCTTCCAGGACATCGGCCGGCCGCCCGTCGCCGTGGTGGAGCCCATCCGCACGGTCAGCGCCATGGGCACCTGCTGGGTGATCGGCTTGTCGGGGTAGGCCCGCCCAAAGTAGAGCACGGTGCCAGCCTTCACCCAGTCGGCCGGCCGGGCCCCCGGCGTCGGGGCGAGATCGGCGGCGAGGCGCAGCGTGCCGGCGCTCCCGTCGGCATAGGTGCGGGTGAGGGTGGCGTTGAGCCGGTGCTTGTCTTGGGAGAAGCTGCCGGCCCAGGCCCCGCCATCCTCGGGCTCGGCGAAGACCAAGGGCGCCACGCTCTTCAGCCCCAGGCGGAAGATGCGCGCCTGATCGAAGTCTTCGAGCTCATAGGTGGGCGACTTGCCGCCCGAGACGCGGATGCGCGCCGGCCCGCTGTAGTGCAGGTCGCGGGCGTCGTGGTCGATCTGCATCACGGCCACGGCGGTGGGCACCGGGGTGAGGTGCGGGAGCTCCGCTTCGGCCTCCTTGCGGGCGAATGCGAGGCCGGCGACCAGCAGGGCAGCGAAGGGGAGGAGGCGACGGGGCATGGCGGACTCTCTGCCGCAGCGTAGCCGGGCCGGGCCCCTCCGTGCAGGCTGGTTAGGGGGCCGGCCCGGAGGTCGCGTGAACGAGCCCGCCCGGCGGTCGATACCGCTCACCCTCAGCATCAATGGCGATGAGGCCGAGGTCCTCGCCCCCGCCCACTGGACCCTGCTCGAGGTGCTGCGCTACAAGCTGCGCCTCACCGGCACCAAGCAGGGCTGTGACAAGGGCGACTGCGGCGCCTGCACCGTGCTGATGGACGGCCAGCCCGTGCTGTCCTGCTGCACCCTGGCCGGCCTCGCCGAAGGCCGCGCCATCACCACGATCGAGGGCATCACCGGCGCCCTGCCGCGGGCCTTCGACGTCTGCGGCGCGCTGCAGTGCGGCTTCTGCCAGCCGGGCATGGTCTGCTCGGCCAAGGCCCTGCTCGACGAGAACCCGCAGCCCACCACGCCAGAGATCAAGGCGGCCCTGTCGGGCAACCTCTGCCGCTGCACCGGCTACACCAAGATCATCGAGGCCGTGCACCTCGCCGCCCGCGACCTCGACGGCAAGGGCGACCGCCGCACGGCCTCCATCCCGATGCCGGCCCTCACCAGCGCGCCGGCGGATGGCTTCCTCGTCCTGGGTGGCCGCGGCCGCAAGGCCGATGCCCTGCGCAAGCTCTCCGGCGCCGAGCCCTACACCGACGACATCGCCCTGCCGCGCATGGCCCATGGCCGCATCCTGCGCAGCGTCCACGCCCACGCCCGCATCCGCAGCGTCGACACCTCCGCCGCGGAGGCCCTGCCCGGCGTCTATGCCGTCCTCGTTGGCGCCGAGCTGCCCACCCCCTACTGCGTCATCCCCTGGACCCCCGACGAGACCGCGCTGGCCATCGACAAGGTGCGCTACGTCGGCGATGGCGTGGCCGCCGTGGCCGCCGTCGACGAGGAGACCGCCATCCGGGCGATGGACCTCATCCGCGTCGACTACGAAGTGCTGCCCGCCGTGCTCACCCTCGATGAGGCCGAGGGCAACAAGGCCCTCGTCCACGAGGCCGACTGGAAGGGCCGCCCCCGCAAGGACAACCTCTGCAAGGAGGTGGAGCTGTCCTTCGGCGATGTCGATGGCGGCTTTGCCAACGCGGCCGCCGAGGTGAACGAGGCCTGGTTCTACGAGGGCAACACCCACGCCCCCATCGAGCCCCACTGCGCCATCGGCGACTGGGGCCGCGACGGCGGGCTCACGGTTTGGTCGAGCACCCAGGTGCCCCACTACCTGCACCGCGAGCTGGCCAAGGTGCTGGGCACGCCGCAGTCGAAGATCCGGGTCATCCAGCCAGCCCTGGGCGGGGCCTTCGGCGGCAAGTCCGAGCCCTTCGACCTCGAGTTCTGCGTGGCGGCCCTCGCCAAGAAGGCCGGCCGGCCCGTGAAGATCCTCTACACCCGCGAAGAGGTCTTCTACGCCCACCGCGGGCGGCATCCGATGGAGATGGTCATGCGGGTCGCCGGAGATGCCGATGGCCGCATCACCGCCGTCGACAGCCGCATCCGCATCGATGGCGGCGCCTACCACTCCTTCGGCATGATCACCACCTACTACGCCGGCCAGCTCCTCACCGGGCCGGTGCAGATGGCGGCCTACCGCTTCAAGGCGGCGCGCTTCTACACCAACAAGCCCACCTGCGGCCCCAAGCGCGGCCACGGCTCGGTGCAGCCCCGCTTCGCCTTTGAGTGTGCCATTGACGAACTGGCCCACAAGCTCGGCCTCGACCCCATGGAGCTGCGCCGCCGCAATGCCATGAGCTCGGGAGAGCGCACCGTAAACGGTCAGCTCCTGCCCAGCACCGGCCTCGCCGCCTGTCTGGATTCGGTGAGCGCCGCCTCGGGCTGGGCTGAACGGTGGAACAAGCTGCCCCGGGGGCGCGGCCTCGGCGTGGCCTGCTCCATGTACATTTCGGGCACCGCCTACCCGATCTATCCAAACCAGATGCCTCAGTCTGGCGTGCAGCTCCGCGGCGATCGCAGCGGCAAGATCACGATCTTCTGCGGGGCCAGCGACATCGGGCAGGGCTCCGACGCCATGCTCACCTGGATCGTCTCCGAAGAGACGGGCGTTCCCCCCGATGACATCGTGGTGGTGAGCCATGACACCGATCTCACCCCGGTGGATCTGGGTTCGTACAGCTCGCGGGTCACCTATATGTGCGGCCTCGCCGCCCAGGAGGCCGGCCGCGCCCTGCGCCAGCGGATGATCGAGGGGCTCGCCGCCCACTGGAAGGTCCCGGCCGAGCAGGTCGGCGTGGGCCTGGGCACCTGGTACGACAAGGGCGACCCCAACCGCTCCCTGCCGGTGCAGCAGGTGCTGCAGATCGCCGAGGCCCACAGCGGCACGCTGGGCACCACCGGCGGCTACCGCACCCGCGAGGTCGGCGGTGAGTATCGGGGGGGGAGCATCGGCGCGAGCCCGGCCTACTCCACCACCGCCCACGTCGCCGAGGTGGTGGTCGACGAGGAGACCGGCGTGGTGCGGGTTGAGAAGGTCTGGGTGGCCCATGACTGCGGCCGGGCCCTCAACCCCACGCTGGTGGAGGGCCAGGTCGAGGGCAGCGTCTACATGGGCTTCGCCGAGGCCTTGATGGAGGCGCAGCTCTTCGACGAGCGCGGCCTGCACACCGGGCCCAACCTGCTCGACTACAAGATCCCCACCGCGATGGAGACGCCGGAGATCTTCACCAAGATCATCGAGACCCTCGATCCCGGCGGGCCCTACGGCGCCAAGGAGGCCGGCGAGGGGCCGCTGCACCCGATCATCCCGGCCATCGCCAACGCCATCTTCGACGCGGTGGGCATCCGCCTGCGCCGCATCCCCTTCACCCCGGATCGCGTCCGGGCCGCCCTCGCCGAGGTGCACCCATGCTGAGGATGACGCCCTTTGAGCTGGTCTCCGCCCGCAGCCTCGACGAGGCGGTGGACCTCCATTCCGCGGTGCCGGGCGCGCTCTATGTGGCCGGCGGCACCGATCTGCTGCCCAACATCAAGCAGGGCCTCTTCTCGCCGCCTCGCGTGGTCAACATCGCCGGCGCCCTGCCGGCCGGCATCCGCGAAGAGTCCGATCAGATCGTGATCGGCGCCGGCACCCGCCTCTCGCAGCTCGCCCGCAGCGCGGCCCTGCCCGCCCTGGCGGCCGCCGCCGGCCTCGTCGCTGGGCCGCAGATCCGCAACATGGGCACGATCGGCGGCAACATCCTGCTCGACACCCGCTGCCTCTTCTACAACCAGACCGCCCACTGGCGGGCCTCCCTGGGCCACTGCCTCAAGGCTGAGGGCAGCTGGTGCCATGTGGTGGGCGGCCCCAAGACCTGCGTGGCCGCGCAGTCCTCCGACACCGTGCCCGTGCTGCTCACGCTGGATGCCCGCATCCGCCTGCGCGGATCGGGCGGCGATCGCCTTCTGCCCCTGCGCGAGCTCTATGCCTTCAATGGCATGAAGCACCTCAAGATCGAGCCGGGCGAGCTGCTCACCGAGGTGGTGGTGCCCCGGCCGGCGGCGGGCACGGTGGGCTCCTACAGCAAGCTGCGCACCCGCGACGCCATCGACTTCCCGCAACTTGGGCTCGCCGTCTCGCTGCGTCAGGAAGACGGCGCCATCGCGGCGCTCGACATCGTGGTGGGTGCGATCAACCCGCAGCCGAAGCTCGTTCCTGGCCTCCATGCCTTCGTCGGGCGGGCGCTCGACACGCTCGTCATCGAGGAGATCGCCGAGCTGGTCTTTCAGCGCAGCCGGCCCCAGGGCTCGGTGGCGGGCGACGTGGCCTGGCGGCGGCAGATGGCCCGGGTCTATACGCGGCGGGCCCTGCACCAGATGGGCGGCCTGCGGGATAGCGAAGAGGCGGCCGCGTAGCGGGGGCAACCTGCGCCCTCCCCGGCAACCATGTTCCTGCCTGCTCCTGACGAGTCCATCTGGGTCGGTGTCCTCCGGCTCTCCCTGCTGATCCCCGGCGCCCGCTCCTTGAAGGACAAGCGCCGCGTGGTCGCCCAACTCCGCGATCGGGTCAAGGCCCGGCACCACCTGCACGCCGCCGAGGTTGGATCGCTCGACGATCACGGCCGCGCCGTGATGGCCTTGTCGATCGTCAGCAACGAGGCGGCGGCGGCGCGATCTTTCCTCGATCGGCTCACCCATGAGATTGGCGGCTTCTCCGAGGGCCTGATCGAGAGCGCCACCGTCGAGATCCTGCGCCCTTTCGGCGACCTTACCCCTTGAGTCAACCTGAGGTCAGGATCTTGACATGACAAGAGCGCATAGGGCAGACATGGGGCATCGCATCGGATAACCGGCCCCCATGTCTGAGATCGCCCGCCCCCGCGCTCCCGGCTCCAGCCGCGAGCGGGACCGCCAAATCTGGATCACCCGGAGCCACCTCGCCGCCATCGGCGTCTCCTCCTTGTTGATCGCCACCCTGGCCTTCCTCGTGGGGATGCAGGTGGGGCGTCGGCAGTCGGAGGGGGTGCCTTCGGTGGCCTCGGCCGGCCCCTCGCCCTTCCTCCCCGATCCGGCCGACGAAGAGGCGCTCGAAGCGCTGCTCCGCGAGGTGGAGTTCGCCCAGGCCAGCATCGCCCCCACCGGCGAGATGGTCACGCCCGAGCGGGCCGATCGCCTCGTCTTCCCCGAGGTCCTCTCCGGCGAGGTGAGCGTGCAGACGGTGACGCCGCAAGAGGCGCCGGCGGGCCCGGTCAACCTGGTCGGCCCGCGGCCGGAGATCGCCCCGACCTACGCCCCCAATGCCGGCGCCGCCGTCACCACCGGCTGGAGCGTACAGGTCGCCACCACCCCCGACGCGGCCACCGCCGACGCGCGGGTGGCGGCCCTGACCGAGCAGAAGTTGAAGGCCTACCGCGTGGGGGCTCTGGTCGATGGCCAGACCTGGTACCGCGTGCGGGTGGGCGGCTTCACCTCGCGCAAGGAGGCCGAGACGGCCCGGGAGCGCCTCGCCATCCAGTTGGGGGCCCCCGATCTGGTGGTGGCGGAGGCCCCGTGAGGGTGGCCCGCCGCGTTGAGAAGCCCTGGGGCCACGAAGAGATTTGGGCAGAGGCCGCCGGCTATGTCGGCAAGGTGCTCTTCATCCGCGAGGGGCACCGCCTGTCGCTGCAGCACCACGAGGTCAAGCACGAGACGATCCGCGTGGCGCGCGGCCTGCTCGAGCTCACCCGCGACGATGGGCAAGGCGGCTTGCGGGTGGAGCTCCTCCAGGTGGGCGAGAGCACCGAGATCCCACCGGGCACGCGCCACCGGATGCGGGCGATCACCGATCTGGAGATCTTTGAGGTCTCCACCGCCGAACTGGACGACGTGGTGCGGCATGAGGACGACTACGGCCGCGCCTGACCCTTGACATCCTGAGTCAAAGCTGGGACGCTCCCCGGCGGAGCAGGAGATGCCCCCCATGTTGTCTGCCCTCGTCTTCACTGCCCTCCACCTCGCTGCGCCGGCTGCTGCGCAAGAGCCGGTGGAGACCATCGCCCAGAACATGGGCGACGTCGTCTCGATGGGGGGCACCGCCGGCACCAACCTGCCCGACTACTACACCGTGCAGCCGGGCGACACGCTGTGGGAGATCTCCAGCGCCTTTTTGGGCAACGCCTTCTACTGGCCGCGCCTGTGGTCGATCAACGACTACGTCACCAATCCGCACTGGATCTACCCGGGCAACAAGATCCGCTTTCGGATGGGCACCCTGCTCGAGCCGCCCTCGGTCGACCTCGACACCGGCGGCCCCTCGCGCAACGGCTACGGCGTGCAGGCGATGAACTACGGCACGGTGGACGCCGACTGCGGCCCCGACATGCGCTTCACCCGGGTCAAGCCGGCCCGCACCTACATCGCCCCCACCTTCCTGCGCGAGCCCGACGAGGTGGAGGTGTACGGCACGGTGCCCAAGGCCAAGCCCCAGGGCACCATCCTCGCCGAGCGCGACCTGCTCTACCTCAAGCTCGACGATCCCGATGCCTACGACTGCGGCGACGTGGTCAGCATCTTCCGCCTCGTCACCAAGAAGGTGAAGGGCTCCGACCGCGAGAAGTACGGCTCGCTCTACAAGGTCGTCGCCGAGGCCAAGATCATCCACCGCTATGGCGACTACGTCACCGCGGTGGTGCGCCAGTCCTGGGAGGAGATCGAGCGCGGCGATCTGGTGGGCCCGGCCCACAACGTCGCGGTCGACATCGAGGTGGTGGCCCCCACCGGCGACATCGCCGGCAACATCATCGCGCGCTCCTACCCCGAGCACCGCCTGCTCAGCATCGACGAGCCCATCTTCATCAACCGCGGCCGCGGCGACGGCGTGCGGGTGGGCGCCTCCTTCTACATCATCGAGTCGCGCGACGAGGCCTTGGACCGCCGCGAAGAAGACCTCGAGCTGCCCCCCGCCGTGATCGGCCGGGCGGTCATCGTGGCCGTCAACGACGACAGCAGCACCGCCATCATCACCGAGGCCGACCGCAACATCCAGGTCGGCTACCGGGTGGTGCAGAAGATGCCCACCGAGCCCTAGTGACAGCGGGGAGGGGCGCGCATTAGGGGGGGGATGTCTGGCAGACCGGGCCGAGCCGCCCGTGACCCTCTCTCTCTTCTGGCATGCCGCCGCCCTCCACAGCGGCCGCATCGACCTTTCGCCCCTCCTCGCCGCTGGCCTCGACGCTGACGGCATCGCCGCGGCATCGCCGGCGCGCATGGCCGCGTTGGGCGTCGAAGCGCGGCACCTCGCCCTGCTGCGCGGGGGCACCCCGCTGGTTGAGGCGGGGCCGCATCTCTGCCTGGGTTCGCCGGCCTACCCGGCCGACCTCGCCGCCCAGCCCTACGCGCCGCCGGTGCTCTTCTACCAGGGGGATCCGGCCCTGCTCCAGGCCCCGCGGGTGGCGGTGGTGGGCTCGCGCCAGTGCACCGAACTGGGCCGCCGGATGGCCAGCCGCCTCGCCCAGGAGCTGGCGGGCGCCGGCCTCGTGGTGGTCAGCGGCCTCGCGCATGGCATCGACGCGGCGGCCCACGGCGGGTCGCTGGCGCGTACCATCGCCGTGGTGGGGCAGGGGCTCGGCGTTCCCTTCGCCTCGCACCAGCAGCGGCTGATCGACGCCATCCTCGTGGCAGGGGGCCTCATCCTCTCCGAGCTGCTGCCGAGCCACCCGGCCACCCGCTACACCTTCCCGGCCCGCAACCGCATCATCGCCGGCCTGGGCGCGGCCACCGTGGTGGTGGAGGCCCGGCGGCAGTCCGGCGCCCTCATCACCGCCCGCCAGGCCTTGGATTTGGGTCGGGAGCTGATGGCCGTGCCGGGCCACCCGCTGATGGAGAACAGCGAGGGCTGCCTGGATCTCCTCGCGCATGGGGCCCGCCTCGTGCGCGGGTCGGCCGACGTGATGGAGGCGATTGGCCATGTGCCGGCTGTGGCCGAGGTCGCCGATGATCCGCTGCTGGCCTTGCTGCGAGAGGAGTCGGCCTTCGACAGCCTCTCGCTGGCCCTGGGCCTCGACGCCCGGTCTCTGGCCGCGCAGCTCGCCTCCCTGGAGTTGCTCGGCCAGATCGAGCGGTTACCGGGCGACCGCTTCCGTTTGCGTGGAGACCGATGCGCCCGCCCACCCCGCCGCCCAGCTCAATCGCCAGCTCCGTGATGGAGGTCGAGCCCGCGGCCAGCCAGCTTCTCGACGTCCTGGTGGAGCTCGGGCACCTCGACGATCACATGCTCAACCTGGTGAACGACCGCCTGCTCGACTTGAGCCCGCTGGGCGGCATCATCACCCTGCAGGATGTCCGGCGGGTGGTGGCCGAGGTGCTCTTTGAGCAGGAGGGCACCTTTGATCCGGAGTTCATGCGCTTGATCAACCAGGAGTGGGGCCTGCTCTTCTTCTGAGCCGGCCCCACCGGGGTCTCAGGCCTTCTTCTTCGCCGCCGGCTTCTTCTTGGCAGGGGCGGCGGCCTCGGGGGCGGGCGCGGACTTCGCTTTCTTTGTGGCGGCGGCCTTCTTCGCGGGGGCGGGCGCCTCGACGGGGGCCTCCACCTCGATCGGCGTGGCCTTGGCCTTCTTTTCGGCCGCGGGCTTCTTTTCGGCCGCGGGCTTCTTTTCGGCTGCGGGCTTCTTCGCGGGGGCGGCGGCCTTGGCGGCCGGGGGCTTGCGGCCGGGCTTGACCTTCTTCGGCGCCCCCTCGCGGCTGCGAATGAGCTCGATGGCCTCTTCGAGGGTCAGGGCGTCGGGGCTGCTGCCGCGGGGCAGGGTGGCGTTGGTCTCGCCGTCGGTGACGTAGGGGCCAAAGCGGCCCTCGCGCAGGGTGATGGTGCGCTGGGACTTGGGGTCGGGTCCGATCGGGCGGCCGGCGCTGGTGGCGGCGCCGCGGCGGGTGGCCGGCTTCTTCAGCAGCTCCACTGCGTCTTCTTCGGTGAGGCTGAGGATGGAGAGGTTGTCGGGCACGCTGCGGGTGGCGTCGCCGCACTTGATGTAGGGGCCAAAGCGCCCGTTGGCGGCGACGATCGGCTCGGCGGTCTCGGGGTGCTGGCCCACCGTGCGGGGCAGCGAGAGCAGCGCCCGGGCGAGGTCGAGGTCGATCTCCTCGACCTTCATGCCCTTGAGGAGGCCGGCCCGGGGCGGCTTCTCCTTCTTCTTGGGGTCGGTGATCTCGCCCAACTGCACGTAGGGGCCGAAGCGACCGTTCATCAAAAAGACGTTCTGCTCGGTCTCCGGGTCGACGCCGAGCACGCGCGGGCCTTCCTTGCGGTCGGCCAGCAAGGCCTCGGCCTTCTCGACGGAGAGCTCGTCGGGGGCGAGGTCGCCGGGGATGTCGGCCTTCAGGTCGCCCGAGGAGAGAAAGGGCCCGTAGCGGCCCACCCGCACGTCGATCGAGGTGCCTTGGGCGTTGGTGCCGATCGACAGGGTGCAGACCTCGCGGGGGTCGATCTGGCCGTCGGCGTTGCCCAGGCGCTCGCGCAGGCCGGCGCCGCCCAGGTAGAAGCGGGCGAGGCAGCGCTCGGAGTCTTCTTTGCCCAGCGCGACCTCGTCGAGCTGCTCCTCCATCCGGGCGGTGAAGTCGTAGTCGACCAGCCAGGTGAGGTGCTGCTCGAGCAGCTTGGTGACGGCGAAGGCAGTGAAGGTGGGCACCAGCGCTGTGCCCTTCTTGAAGACATAGCCGCGCTGGAGGATCGTCTCGATGATGCTGGCGTAGGTGCTGGGGCGGCCGATGCCGCGGGCTTCGAGCTCCTTCACCAGCGTTGCCTCGGTGAGGCGGGCCGGTGGCTGGGTCTCGTGGGGGCGAGCGGTGAGCGCCTCGCCCGAGACGGTGTCGCCCTTGCGGAAGGAGGGCAGGATGCGCTCCTGGTCGGCCAGCTCGGCCTCGGGGTTGTCGCTGCCTTCGACGTAGGCGCGGCGGAAGCCGGCGAACTCGATGGTCTTGCCGCGGGCCTGGAACTCGGCTTTGTCGACCGCGACGGTCATCGCGACGAGCTTGCCGCGGGAGTCGGCCATCTGGCAGGCCACGGTGCGCTTCCAGATGAGGGCGTAGAGGCGGGCCTCGTCGGCGTCGAGCTGGCGCTCGGCCTCTTCGATGCCGCGGAAGCTGGTGCCCGAGGGGCGGATGGCCTCGTGGGCCTCCTGGGCGTTCTTCACCTTGGTGGTGTAGACCCGCGGCTTGGCGGGGAGGTAGTCGGCGCCGTACTGATCGCGGATGAGCGAGCGCGCCGCCGCCAACGCTTCTTCGGAGAGCGTGGTGGAGTCGGTGCGCATGTAGGTGATCCAGCCGGTCTCGTAGAGCTTCTGGGCCACCTGCATGGCGCGCTTGCTGGTCCAGCGCAGCTTGCGGTTGGCCTCTTGCTGGAGCGTGCTCGTGGTGAAGGGCGGGGCGGGGCGGTCGGTGTAGGGCTTCTCTTCGACCTGGCTGATGGTGCCGGACTTGCCGGCGACGGCGCGCACGACGGTGTCGGCGCCGGCCTTGTCGAGGACAAGCACCGCGGCCTTCTCGCGCAGCTTGCCGAGGTCGTCGAAGTCCTTGCCGGTGGCGATGCGCTGGCCGGCCCAGGTGAGCAAGGTGGCTTCCAGCTTGCCCCGGTCGCCGGTGAAGACGCCGGTGACGTCCCACCACATCGCCGAGCGAAAGGCCATCCGCTGGCGCTCGCGCTCGACGACAAGGCGCACGGCGACGGACTGCACGCGGCCGGCCGAGAGCTGGGGCTTGACCTTGCGCCAGAGCAAGGGCGAGACCTCGTAGCCAAAGAGGCGGTCGACGATGCGGCGGGTCTCCTGGGCGCGAACGAGGTTCTCGTCGAGCTTGCGGGGCTTGGCCAGCGCCTTGTCGATGGCCTCGCGGGTGATCTCGTGAAAGACCAGGCGGTGGACCGGCACCTTGGGCTTCAGCACCTCAAGCAGGTGCCAGGAGATGCTCTCGCCCTCGCGATCCTCGTCGGTCGCGAGGTACAGGGCGCTGGCGTCGGCGAGGGCCTCTTTGAGCTTGGCGACCTGGGCCTTCTTCTCGTTGGGCACGATGTAGAGCGGCTCGAAGTGCTGCTCGACGTTGACGCCGAGTCGGGCCCAGGGCTCCTTCTTCTTGGTGAGCGGGATCTCGGCGGCGCTGCGCGGCAGATCGCGGACATGGCCGATGCTGGCCTCGACCCGGTAGCGGCCGCCCAGGAACTTCTCGATGGTACGCGCCTTGGCGGGCGACTCGACGATGACGAGAGGAACGCTCATGTGGCCAACCTCGGAGCGGGCGGGCTTGCTACACCGCGCCGCCCCGGCCGGCAAGCTCGCCCCGCCCGGCCGGGCTCGGTAAGGGAGGGCATGGACCCCGATCTCCAGCGATTCCTCGATCACCGCAAGGTCGAGCGCCGCAGCTCGCCGCACACCCTGCGGGCCTATGGCCACGACCTGGGCAGCCTCGCCGAATTTCTGGCCCCGCGGGGTCGGCGCCTGCGCGAGGTCAGCTTGAAGGAGCTGCGGGCCTTCCTGGCCACCGATCCGCCCCAGTCCCGCGAGGGCGGACGGGCGGCGCCGGCGACGATGAATCGGCGGGTGGCGGCGATCCGGGCCTTCTACGCCTGGCTGGTGGCCCAGGGCGAGCTGGCCGGCAGCCCCGCGGCCCGCCTGCGCTCGCCCAAGGTGCCCCGAAAGACGCCGCGCTTCCTCGATGTCGACGAGGCTGCCGCGGTGGTCGAGGCCCCGGCCCAGGCTGGCTGGTACGCCCTGCGCAACAAGGCGCTCTGCGAGCTGCTCTACGGCGCCGGCCTTCGCGTGAGCGAGGCGCTCGCCCTCGACGTCGACGATCTCGATCTGCACGAGCGCCTCGTGCGGGTCATGGGCAAGGGAAAGAAGGTGCGGGTGGTGCCCTTCGGCCCGCCCGCGGTGGAGGCGTTGAACACCTGGATCGCCGCGATGGGCGGCGAGGGCGCCCTCTTTCGCGGGCGCGGCGGCGGCCGGCTCTCAGCCCGGGCGGCCTGGCAGATCGTGCACGACGCGGGCGTCAACAACGGCCTCGCCCAGGTGCACCCCCACGCCCTGCGCCACTCCTGCGCCACGCACCTGCTGGGCGGTGGGGCCGATCTGCGCGCCATTCAGGAGCAGATGGGCCACAGCTCGCTCACCACCACCCAGCGGTACGCCCATGTCGACGCTGCCCACCTCCTCGCCGTGTACCGCAAGTCCCATCCGCGGGCCCGCGGCGGCCAGGAGGAGGGGGAGTTGGGTTAGGATGGGCGCGCCAGGAGCGTGGAATGACCGCAGAGCTGGAGAGTCAGGGCATGGACGAAGCCGAAGTCGCCGCCGAGGGCGGGGCGCTGTCCGCCGAGGAGCGCGCGGCCATCGAGCGGATCATCTTCCTCGCCGACCACGGCACCTTCTACGAGCTGATGGGCCTGCCCACCCAGGTCGACAAGAAGATGGTCCAGCAGGCCTTCTACGACCTGTCGCGCTCCTTCCACCCTGATCGCTTCTTCCGCCGCGAGATCGGCGAGGTGATGGAGCGCCTGGAGAGCGCCTTCGTCGTCATCACCGACGCCTACCGCACGCTGTCCGACCCCGAGCGCAAGGCCGCCTACGACATGAGCCTGCGCGGCCGCAGCCCCACCCCGCCGCTCCCCGCCGCC
>Ga0164294_10000786_pt1 | contig 30226 bp, 28 predicted proteins | sample GEODES005metaG_FD_111479 | JGI IMG/M metagenome (GOLD analysis project Ga0164294, IMG submission 111479) | Oligotrophic lake water microbial communities from Sparkling Lake, Wisconsin, USA - GEODES005 metaG | ecosystem: Environmental > Aquatic > Freshwater > Lake | place: USA: Sparkling Lake...
ATACGAGAGTATTTTTTGGCAAGACATTTAAAAACCAGGAAACACAATCAATAATGAGTTCTCCTTACAGAGTATCCGCCGTATTTAGGTTCTGTTACCGCAATAATCTTAATAATATTGGAATAGATCAGAAAGTGCTGAGCGTGTCTGGCGAAACCGAGGATTACGTTATTGCGGCGTTAGCGGTGGCATTCCCTGAGCGTGATTGTTTTTCTATTGTGTCCTTAAGCTGGAAATAATGTTTACACTTAGGGTTACCGTTGGTCGCAACTTGTACTGCTTCACCTAATATCTTTGAATCACGAGCATAAAACACCATAGTCGGTAAAGCTAATCAATCATGACTAAAATTTTAAATAAATTTAGAGATTGGACGACGGCGTTTCGGCGTGGGATGCGGTATGTATTTGGCGCGCGTGATAAGTACGTAGGTGATTACCGCTATGGTCAATATCACGGGCAGGGATCAATGACCTACGCTGATGGTGATCGCTACGTCGGCGAATACGTAGAAGGTAATCGGCACCGGCAGGGCATGTATAGCTTTGCTAATGGTGATAAGTACGTTGGTGAATATAAAAATGGTACCCGGCACGGTAAAGGCATGTATACCTCACCTAGCGGTATCTCCTATGTTGGTGAGTTCATCAATGGTGTGCAAGATGGATACGGCATGCACGCGTTGGCCGATGGTACTCGCTACGTAGGGCAATTCAAAAATGGTCTGCCTTATGGCCAAGGGACACAGTTATGGCTGAATGGCAATGCCTACACTGGCGACTTCCGGGCGGGCAAGCGATACGGCATTGGACGATTTACCTGGCCCGACGGCACTTACTACATTGGTGAGTATAAAAACGATAAGCGGCAAGGCGAAGGGACAGAAATTCATATTGATGGTGATGTCTACGTGGGTCATTGGCATGACGATCAAAAGCATGGTCAAGGAACCTATACCTGGGCAGATCAAGATCAGTACATCGGTCAGTGGAAGGCAGATCAATTCCACGGTCACGGCATTTACATCAATGCCGATGGAACTCGCCAAGAGGGCATTTGGGAAAATGATGAGTTCGTCAAAGAAATCCGATCGACGTCGCGAGCCCAGCATTTGCAGTTAGTGCAAAATGTGGCGAACGGAGGATGACGTTACCATTCAGCTGTAATGTGTAAATGAATTTACAGCAGCATTCCAAACCGTAGCATCTCCAAAAATTTCTATCCCTTCTAGGTAGAAATTTCTATAATCAGAAAAATTAAAAGATTATTAATAAGCCAGCTGTGCTGGCTTTTTTTAAGTCCAAAGGAGATTGACTGTGACCAAGCAGGAGCAATTAGCTAGCAATTCACTGGGGACGATTGAATCAACCATCATGGGAATTGCAGGAACCGCTCCTGCCTTTAGTGTTGCAGTCACTACTGCAGCAATTGTGGCGTCGGTCGGTGTATTGTCGGTTGGTAGTATTTTGTACTGCGGCTTGATCATGTTTGGGATCATGCTGGCTTTTATTCATTTGAGCAAAATTACACCGCATGCAGGTGCTACCTACGCGTGGGTTGGGCATGTGTTTGGTCGCAAGTGGGGCTTCTTTGCAGGCTGGGGTTTGTTGGTGGCGTCGATATTTTTTATGGTGTCCGCGACCATACCCGCAGCTACATCGACCTTGGTTTTGATCGCGCCTGATCTTGTTGAAAATCCGAACTGGGTAACCAGTGTGGCTGCGATTTGGTTAACGCTAGTGACACTGGTGGTTACCAAGGGAATTAAGCATGCGAGTGTGGCCCAAGTAATTCTGACGGTGATTGAAACGGTGGTGATTTTTGCGCTCATCATCGGTGCTTTTATTCAATACGGTGGCCGACCTGCACATATTCCTTCAATTATTTGGATCTCTCCGTTTTCTTTTACCCCTCAAATGTTCGCCACCGGAGCGTTGACGGCGATATTCTTTTATTGGGGTTGGGACGTCACGATGAATTTGAGTGAGGAGAGCAAGGCCGGTGAGGGCGATGCGCCTCATTCTGCTAGTCAAGGAGCTTTTTGGGCGATGGTGAATTTGATTTTGTTTTTCATCATTATGATGATTGTTGTTTTGATTGTTTTGACGGATGAGGAAATCGCTGCAGCGAATACCAATGTTTTGTATGCGATTGCGAATAAATTATTTCCTACGCCGTGGAATTATCTCGCTGTACTTTCTACCATCTTGAGTACAGTGGGAACGATAGAGACACAGATTTTGCAATTTAGTCGCAGTATGTTTGCTATGGCACGCGATCAGGCGCTTCATAGCCGCTATGCGACCCTGCATCCCGAATGGAAAACACCGTGGGTTGCTACCTTCGTGATTTGGTTTTTTGGAATTGTTTTATTGTTTTTATCGTCTTACTCTCCTTCAGTCAAAGCGATCTTAGAGAGTTCTATTATGGCGATAGGATTTCAAATTTGCTTTTATATGAGTCTGGCAGGATTTGCGTGCGCATGGCATTACCGAAATAAATTAGGCGACGGCGTATTTGATGCCACGTCGTATGTGATCTGGCCATTACTAGCGGGTGCCTTTATGGTTTTTGTGGGTCTGTATAGTATTCCTACGTTCGATGCACTCACGATTACAATGGGGTTGGGTGGACTACTTATTGGTTTTATACCTCTTGTACTTAATTCAAAATCAGTCAGTTTGGAGTGACGCTAGTTTATTTTTGGTTAGTTAAGAACTTTCTTGCATAAGTTGATTTCCTATGGATCGCCTTCAAACGATTGAAGCTTTTGTTGCGGTCGCCCATTCGGGTAGCTTCGCATCTGCGGCGCAACAATTACGGGTAGCAAAATCTGTCGTTACTGCACGCGTCCAGCAACTGGAAGAGTATATAGGTGCGCCTCTTTTGCACAGAACGACGCGCTCTGTGAGGTTGACTGAATTAGGACAGGCTTATGTAAAGGATTGTTCTGAGCTGTTAAGTAAATCAAATGGTTTGCTTGATGAGATGCGCAAGACACAAAACTCACCCGAAGGAAAATTACGTATTCATGCCTTGCCTGGCTTTGTGCTGGGCCATCTAGCAGTAGAGCTGCAAGAATTTCAGCAATTACATCCTGATATTAATTTAGATTTATTTGTGTCAGACACGGTGATTGATCCAGTCAAGGAGGGATTCGACTGCACACTGCAGATTTTCTCACCGGCGTCTGAAGAGCTGATAGCCCGCAAGATGTTTCCGGTTCGAAGAGTGTTTTGTGCATCGCCGTCCTACTTAGCAGCACACTCAGAAATTAACAACCCGCGCGACCTACGTGAACACCGCCTAGGACTCTATTCTGGCTACCACACGCGTGATCGGTGGGATTTTTTTCGGGGCCAAGAAGCGATCTCTATCTATTTGAAGCCACCCTTATTGACGAATAGCGTGCATCTACTCGCTGAGTATGGGTGTGCTGGCGCCGGCGTGGTGTGCATACCGACCTTGGTCGCATCTCGTTACTTAGTCTCAGGGCAGTTAGTTCCCGTATTAACGGACTGGCAATTATCCTCCTTTTGGCTATCCGCTATTTATCCGCATAACTCCCGTCACGGCTTAAAACTTCAGCTTTTTATCAATCATTTAATGAAAAAGTTTGCTGGCACTCCGCCTTGGGATCAGGTCTTGATTCAGCGAGGCTGGTTAAGTGAAGAGCCGGTTCAGCTTATTTGATCCTCTCCTCTTGGACTAGCTATCCAAGAAATCCATTGTCATTGTTCGTAATTCGCGAACAGATCAATCGGTCTTTCCCCTCTAGTAATCACATAGCTTGCTCCCTACACTAAGTCGCAGTTAGTTTTTGATTTTGTGGTGTTGCAAAGAAAATAACGACAAGGAGGCAAGCATGACAGTCCACTATGAGACTAAATTTGGTTCGTTGAAATCCTATGAAAAAGGTGGCGTGCAAGCGATTGATGATGATGTGCGTCATTACGCTTTTTCAAATTGCTTCGAAATTGCGAATAATTCCAAGCCGTATGAAAAAGTAGTCTTCGGCCAAAATCAGATATACGTACTCGAGACTTTACGTGCAGAGGGGTCCTCTCCATGGTTCACGTGTGCGCACGATGAGTTTGCGTTGGTGATGGATGGCGAAGTCGAAGTCCATTTAATCAAACTCGATGATGCCCAAGTGGTCAAAGATGCCGAGAAAGATGGCGCAGTGCTCGTTGCAGGCGAACCCAAGGGACAAAAGATGGGTTGGATGAAATTAAAGCGCGGTCATCAAGGCATGCTACCTAAAAACACGGCCTATCAATTTCGAAGCAAAGATCCTGGTGTACTGGTTCTGCAAACCTGTAAGGGTGATCTGTCCGTAGAAAAATGGGCCGACATTTGCCAGAGCGCTTAAATTAACCATCAACCACACGGGAGACTTACATGAACGCACCCGCCGATTTGGCAAAAGTTATTGCCACTGCACCTGACAAAACCATGGGCTACAAGGCGTTTACGCTGGGCTCATTTACTTTCCGCCGCGATGAATATTTTGCGCACATTAGCTGGAATACCCGCGATGGTCGGCCCTTGTCGCACACCATGGATATTGGTAATTTCTTGCGCGCCTTAATGCGTGACTGCGCATGGGGATTCTTTTATGGCGGCGTCAATTTTGATGCAGTATTTGGCACGCTGAATCATTACAAATCAGTCGATATGTATGCTGGTGCTTTTAACGGCACCATGAAAGCCGCTGGCGTCGATTTACTGGAAAATTTTCCGACCGAACAAATTAAAGCCACATTTGAGGCAATGTTAGATGATTGGACGAACAATAGCTTTGATCCTTTTGCTGCTCCTCAAGAAACCGGAACACCCTATGGTCGTAAGCAAGGAGATAATCGCGCAGCTATCACTCGCGCTCGCGAACTCGCCACGCGTTGCGTTGGTTTAAAAGGTGATTTGAATTTACGCACGGATGAACGTGGTGCGCCTGTTAATCGTGCTTTTGCAGATGTACCTCAAGACGCGCCTGAGCTGCATCCAGAGCCAGGCTTCGACAATGAAGTGCATGCATTTAACTTATTTGCATTCCTCTCCCGATCCCAAGTCACTTGGAATCCATCGTTCACTTCCGTTGTGAAGCACAGTTACATGTGCCCGACGACGGAAGAACACATTCTGCCGATTTTGCATGCGAATGATCGTGTTGAATGGTTCTTTCAGATGTGCGATGAAATTCATTGGGATTGCGCAGATAAGAATACCGGCAAACCACTGGCGCGCGTGATTATGAAAGCCGGTGATATGGCTGCTATGCCAGCGTACTGCCGTCATCAAGGCTACAGCCCTAAACGTTCTATGTTACTGGTATGGGAAAACGGTTCTCCGAGTCTCGTTTATGAGATTCAAAAAGGGGAGTCCCCAGAAGTTCCAGTTCAATTCTAATTTGCAATCGATGGAGATGACAGGAGTTCACTGTCATCTCCGTTCAACGCTTACTAGATGGAATTCAAAACAGATCGTTAACTCTTAACCCCAAAGGGGCGTTCAGTCGTATCGCTCCGGAGAATCAGCATGACTCAAACAATCGCCAAGTCGCAGATACCTGCGGCTTTGCAGGGCGCAATTCATACTAAGCTTTTTATTGATGGAAAATTCGTCGACGCCGAATCTGGCGAAACCATGGCGACGCTCAATCCGCATGACAACAGCGAAATCGCGCAGATAGCACTCGCAGGTAAAGCGGATGTCGATAAAGCCATTCAGGCAGCACAAAAAGCCTACCCTACATGGTCACGACTTGCGGCGATGGATAGAGGTCGAATTCTCTTAAAACTTGCTGACTTAATTGAAGCTAACGCAGAGCAGTTAGCCATGTTGGAATCATTAGATACCGGACATCCAATTCGTGATTCACGCATACTCGATGTGCCACGCACGGCAGTAACGTATCGTTACTTTGGTGGTATGGCGGATAAATTTCAAGGTGACGTCGTACCTGTTGAAGCGGGTTTTTTAAATTATGTCACTCGTGAGCCTTTAGGCGTCGTCGGTCAGGTAGTGCCTTGGAATTTTCCCTTGATGTTCACCAGTTGGAAAATGGCACCTGCACTTGCAGCGGGTAATTGCGTTGTGCTTAAACCAGCAGAGATAACGCCGCTATCAAGTTTGCGCATCGCTGAATTAATGGCGGAAGCTGGAATGCCTGATGGTGTGGTGAATATTTTGCCCGGTCTCGGACAAGTAGCCGGTCAGTACATTGCCGAACATCCTGATATCGCCAAAATCGCATTCACAGGCTCAACGGCGACGGGTCGCCGTATTGTTCAGGCGTCAGCAGGTAATCTAAAAAAAGTACAACTCGAGCTAGGTGGTAAGGGCGCTAATATTGTTTTTGAAGATGCCTTTTTACCGGCAGCGATTAATGGTGCTGCTTGGGCAATTTTCCACAATCAAGGGCAAGCATGTATTGCTGGTGCACGCTTAGTTTTGCATGAATCGATTGCTGACGAGTTTTTAGAAAAATTTACCGCACTCGCAAAATCGATTCGTTTAGGTAATCCGCTTGATCCAAACACGGAGATGGGACCACTCACCAGTCAACTACATCGCGATCGTGTTTTGTCCTACGTTGATATTGCCCGTCAAGAGGGCGGTGAGGTTCTCAGTGGCGGTAAAGCACCCGGTGGTGATTTGTCGTCAGGCTGCTATGTTGAACCGACTATCGTTCGCGCAAAATCAACGCACGATCGTATCTCACAAGAAGAAGTATTCGGGCCATTTGTCACCGTTCTCACCTTCAAAACAGATGAGGAAGCCCTCGCGATTGCCAATAGTACGGAGTATGGTTTAGGCGCCGGTCTTTGGACGCGTAATTTGCAGCGTGCGCATTTAATGGCGCGTGAGATCAAGAGCGGCATGGTGTGGATCAATTGCTATAAACGCGTCAATCCTGGCTCACCGTTTGGAGGTGTGGGTCAGTCAGGTTATGGTCGTGAGATGGGTTTCGATGTTATGCGTGAATACACACAAGCTAAAAGTGTGTGGGTGAATATTGATGCACAAATCGTTCCGCATTATCCGCGGCCAGCGAAATAACAAACTATGATCGACTTTGTCTATCAAGCTCAAGCAGCCCGTGTCATTTTTGGCGCGGGTAGCTTGCAGCATCTGGAGCGTGAGGTGCAACTATTAGGTGCTGAACGCGCCTTAGTGCTTTGCACGCCAGAACAACAAGCGATAGCTGAGCAGGTTTCGCACATGTTGGGAAGTCGATCAGCCGGTGTTTATCCGAAAGCAGTGATGCACGTGCCGGCAGAAACAGCTGCCGCTGCAGTTCAAGAGGCCCATCGCTTAGGTGCTGATTGCGCTATTGCGATTGGTGGGGGATCAACGACGGGCTTAGGTAAAGCGATTGCACTTGAATCAGGCTTGCCGATACTTGCTATCCCTACGACCTATGCCGGTAGTGAGATGACGCCTATCTATGGCATTACAGAAAACGGGCTAAAGAAAACGGGGCGCGATCCTCGCGTATTACCGCGAACAGTCATCTATGACGCCAACTTAACCTTATCGCTACCTGTGGGCTTGTCCGTCACGAGTGCAATGAATGCCATCGCCCATGCAGCCGAAGGTTTGTATGCTAAAGATGGCAACCCTGTTATGGATTTAATGGCAGAGGAAGGAATCCGCGCGCTAGCCTCTGCGATCCCTTTGATAAAAACTAATCCAGCCGATGTGAATGCACGCAGTGATGCTCTCTATGGCGCATGGCTGTGTGGAACAGTGCTCGGGAATGTCGGTATGGCGTTGCATCATAAGTTATGCCACACACTAGGCGGCACCTTCAATTTGCCGCATGCAGAAGTTCATACAGTGATACTTCCTCATGCGATTGCTTTTAATGCGGCTTCCGCACCAGTTGCAATGAAAAAAATTAGTCGTGCGTTGGGTGGTAAGCCAGCTGCTCAAGGTCTATATGAGCTCGCTAAAACAAATGGCGCGCCAGTCTCCTTGAAAGAATTGGGAATGACATCAGACGATTTAAATAAAGCAGCGCAGATCGCTAGTCAAAATCCCTATTGGAATCCCAGGCCGATTAGCGCTGATAGCGCGACTGCATTAAGAAATTTATTACAAAACGCTTGGGAAGGTGCATCACCGGTTGCGTCATAAAGTAGGTTGGCTATCGTTGTTTAGAAAGTTGTACTAGATAAGTTGTTCTTGAGGGTAGTAAAAATCGCAGCATAAACTGAAGGAGACAAAAACATGGCAATTACTAGAAGACATTTTATTCAAGGTGCGGCAGCCGCGGCGCTGTTGTCCACCACTGGCATGGCATTGGCAGCTGACACCATCAAAATTGGTTATGTGTCGCCACAAACGGGCCCTCTGGCTCCTTTTGGAGAAGCCGATAAATGGGTCATCGAGCAGATGCGCGCATCATTTAAAGATGGTGTCACAGTAGGTGGGAAAAAATATGCCGTTGAGATCTTATTGAAAGATAGCCAATCAAATCCTAATCGCGCAGGTGAAGTTGCGAATGATTTGATTTTAAAAGACAAAGTCGCTTTGATACTCACTGCAGGTACACCTGAAACAGCCAATCCAGTTAGCGATGTATGCGAACTCAATGAGCTGCCATGTATTTCTAGCGTAGTGCCTTGGCAGCCATGGTTCTTCGGTCGTAAAGGCGATCCAGCTAAAGGTTTTAAATGGACGCATCACATTTTCTGGGGCTTAGAAGATGTCATTGAAAACTTCACTAATGGTTGGAATAGCGTTAAGACGAATAAAAAAGTCGGTGGCTTATTTCCCAATGACGGTGATGGCAATGCCTGGGGTGATAAAGAACGTGGCTTTCCAAAGCCTTTGACAACGATGGGCTATTCATTAACGGATCCGGGCCGCTTCCAAAACGGTACTCAAGATTTTTCAGCGCAGATCGCCGCTTTCAAAAAAGATGGAGTGGAAATCGTAACGGGTGTAGTCATTCCACCGGATGCAAAAACCTTCCTTACGCAAGCACGTCAACAAGGTTACAAACCGAAAGTTATTACCTTGGGTAAGGCGCTGTTGTTCCCTGGTGCGATCGAAGCCCTAGGGGAATTGGGCGATGGTTTAACGACTGAAGTGTGGTGGAGTCCTTCGCATCCATTTGCATCAAGCTTGACGAAACAGTCGGCTAAGGATTTGGCTGGCGCATACGAAAAATCAACCGGTAAACAATGGACACAACCTATTGGTTTCGCACATGGTTTGTTTGAAGTCGCTGTTGATGCGCTTAAGCGTTCAAAATCAGCAAGTGCTGCCGATATCCGCGACGCGGTTGCAGCGACTCAGTTGAAGACAGTGGTCGGCGATGTCAAATGGGGTGGTCAGGGGCCATTCAAGAACGTCAGCAAAACTCCGCTGGTGCTGGGTCAATGGAATAAAGGTAAGACATACAAATATGAACTTACCATTGTTAACAACAAAGCTGCCCCTGCGATTCCTGCAGGTGGAACATTGCGTTTAATGAATTAATATCATTCAACAGCGATGACCTTGCTTACCCTCAAAAACGTCAGTAAGTCGTTTGGCGCTTTAAAAGTGACTGATGGAGTTTCTTTATCAGTCACTGAGGGCGAGGTACTTGGAATTCTCGGCCCCAATGGGGCCGGGAAGACCACCTTATTCAATCTTATTTCGGGTGATCTTAACGTTGATGCCGGTGAGATTACGTTTGATGGACTACTGATTAACAATTCCCCCCCTTTTCAGCGCTGCCGAAATGGCATAGGTCGTTCATATCAAGTGCCTCAACCCTTTGGTGGCATGAGTGTGTTTGAAAATCTGGTTACGGCCGCTTGTTTTGGTGCGCAGGTGTCAGAAAAAGCAGCATGGCAAATTGCCTGGGACGTATTAGAACAAACGGGTTTACAAAAATTTGCGAATCAAGCAGCTGGCGGGCTTACTTTATTAAACCGTAAGCGACTTGAACTCGCGCGTGCTTTAGCAACACAACCCCGACTATTATTATTGGATGAAATTGCGGGTGGCTTGACTGAACACGAAGCGCAAGAACTAGTAGAAGAACTCAAGCGGATTAAGTCAAGCGGTATCACCATGATTTGGATTGAGCATGTGGTGCATGCCTTGCTCTCACTAGCGGATCGGTTATTGGTCATTAATTTTGGACGAACCTTATGTGAAGGTCAGCCTGACGCTGTGATGCAAGATGCGGAAGTAAAACGCGTCTACATGGGTTTGGAAGTCTGACATGTTACGTGCTCAATGCATTACGGCGGCATACGGCGACGCACAGGCTTTATTTGGTATTGATTTTTCAATAAATGCTGGAGAAATAGTAGCGCTGATCGGCGCTAATGGAGCCGGCAAATCCACATTTTTAAAAACTCTCACAGGTCTACTTCCGGTTCGAAGTGGAGAGCTTGAATTTGAAGGGCAGTCGCTTCGACATTTGGATGCCGGTGATATCGTTAAATTAGGTATAGCTATGGTGCCAGAAGGCAGGCGCTTATTTCCTAGCTTGACGGTTGAAGAAAATCTTTTGATGGGTACTCTATCGGGGCGAAAGGGCTCTTGGGACCTTAGTCGTGTATTTACGCTGTTCCCGATACTGCAAGAAAAACGCTCTATGCCATCCACGTCGTTATCCGGTGGTCAACAGCAGATGGTGGCCATTGGTCGCGCTTTGATGAGTAATCCACGCCTTTTGCTGTGCGATGAAATCTCTCTTGGTTTAGCCCCAGTAGTTATTCGTGAAATTTATGCGGCATTACCTGCCATTATGGAAGAAGGGATGTCGCTTTTGATTGTTGAGCAAGATGTGCAGCTTGCGATGCAGGCTTCATCACGTGTTGTATGTTTGCAGGAAGGTTTAGTATCACTGGAAGGTAAGTCTAGTGAATTGAGTCGTGATCAAATTAGTAAAGCCTACTTTGGTATTTAAATCATGACTGAAATTATTTTGCAGGGTTTATTGCTTGGTGGCCTATATGCATTATTCGCCCTAGGACAATCATTGATGTTTGGTGTAATGAGGCTAACTAACACTGCGCAAGGTGATTTTATTATTTTAGGCGGCTTCTTTGCTATTAGTACTGTTGCGGCTACAGGTTTATCCCCGGGCTTAGGATTGTTAGTCCTTATACCTTTAGCTTTTTTAGCAGGATATGCCTTACAACGATTTGTGCTCAACTACACCTTAGGCCGTGATCCCTTGCCATCATTAGTGGTGACGTTTGGTTTGTCGATCATCATTCAAAATTTTTTACTTGAAGTGTATTCGGCTGATCCGAAATCACTCGAGGCCGGTAGCATTGCACTCGCGAGTTTTTCGGTCAGTGATATTACCGTTGGAATACTGCCTTTGCTCACCTTTGGTATTGCGTTGCTTGCGACGATGTTGTTGCAGGCTTTATTTAGCTATACCTCGTTAGGACGATCCTTTCGCGCTGTCTCCGATGATAGAGAAGCCGCTCAATTGATGGGTTTAAAGCCTGCGATTGTGTATGCCCAAGCAACTGGTATTGCCTTTATGTTGATTGCGCTTGCAGGTGGATTGCAAGCGATGCGTACGACGATTGCACCGGCGGATGGCCCGTTGTTGTTGCTGTTCGCATTTGAGGCAGTCATCATTGGAGGCATGGGGTCGTTCTGGGGCACGTTGGTAGGTGCGCTGCTACTAGGATTAACTCAACAGATAGGCTTTCGCCTAGATCCAGGTTGGGGTATCTGGTTTGGTCATTTAATGTTTTTAGTCGTACTCGTGATACGACCACAAGGACTTTTCCCTAAGACTCGAGGCTAGTTTCTTTATTTTAAAGAGCCCCAATTTATGCAAGCTTACGATGTAATACGTAGTAATCACTTTTCCAAAGCCTTACCTTGGTTGACGATCGTAGTGCTGATACCAGCCATCTCGCTGCCTATGTGGGGTGAGTCGAGCTGGATGCGTGAGGTCGTCGAGATAGCCTGCTACTTTTTGTTTGCCATGATGTGGAATCTGCTTGCAGGCTATGGCGGGATGGTCAGCATAGGTCAGCAAGCCTTTTTTGGCTTTGGCGGTTACACCATGCTCATAGTAGGTAATGAGATGGGGGTGAACCCGTTTCTTGCTATTCCGCTGGCAGCGATAGTAACGACTCTCATTGCATGGCCTGTTTCGTTACTAGCCTTTAGGCTACAAGGCGGTTATTTCGCTATTGGGTCATGGGTAATCGCAGAAGTATTTCGTTTGTCATTCGCAAATTTACACTGGGTAGGAGGCGGTTCAGGTACCTCACTAACAGCGTTGCGCGATATTGAAAAAGCGACTCGAGAAAGCACTACCTATTGGATTGCACTGGCATGTATCGTCATTGCTATCGCAGGCATTTATTTGTTTTTACGATCTAAGCGTGGTCTAGCTTTGCTTGCAATTCGCGATAATGAAAATGCGGCAGCGTCGCAAGGTATTGATGTGCAACGATTAAAATTAGCGGTTTACTTAATTGCAGCAGGCGGTACCGGTTTAGCCGGAGCGTTGTATTTTGTTAGTAACTTACGCATCTCGCCTGACGCAGCGTTTTCAGTGAACTGGACTGCCTTTGCCATTTTTATGGTGGTGATCGGTGGGTTGGGGCGGATAGAGGGGCCTATCATTGGTGCGCTGCTATTTTGGTTCTTGAATAAATTTTTTAGTGATTATGGAACGTGGTATTTAATAGGTTTAGGTCTGATTGCTATTCTCGTTACTCTATTTTTCCGTGATGGTTTGTGGGGTGCCATACATCGTCGTTATGGATTATCGCTTTTCCCTACACATCGATTTTTAAAGCCAAGGAATTAAATGAAATTTTCGCATGAGTCGATTACACAGGCTGCGCTCGACAGCTTTAATGGCGCTGAGAATCCACGACTGAAGTTTGTTATGCAATCGCTCGTTAAGCATTTGCATGCCTTCGCTCAAGAAACGCAATTGACTGAAGAAGAGTGGATGGCGGGTATTCAATTTTTGACCGCAACTGGCCATAAATGTGACGAGGTGAGGCAAGAATTTATTCTTTTATCAGACACACTTGGTTTGTCGATGCTATTGGTTGCTATGCATGAGGGTAAGCAACAAGGTGCGACAGAAGCGACTGTATTGGGCCCATTTCATACGCATGATGCCCCGCCTATTAACAATGGTGCCGACATTACTAATGGCGCACCTGGTGAACCATTGTTTGTTTCCGGTCGAGTCGTATCCACTGATGGGAAGCCATTGGCTAATGCCTTAGTTGATGTATGGCAGGCCGATTCAGAAGGCTTATATGACGTGCAACGTGGCGAGTTGGAAAGTCAGCGTCGTGCTCGCGGTTTGATAAACACGGACACGCACGGAAATTTTTCATTTTGGACGGTGTTACCTGAGGCATATCCCGTACCGACTGACGGCCCTGTGGGTCAGATGTTACTCAACACGGGACGTCATCCTTGGCGGCCTGCACACATTCATTTTATGATGAAGGCTGATGGGTATCAGCCACTCGTCACGCATATTTTCCGCGGAGGTGATCGTTATTTGGATTCGGATGTGGTCTTCGGTGTTAGACCTTCATTAGTTGGGAAGTTTCAATCGCACGGAGCTGGTAAGGCATCCGATGGTCGCGATATGAAAAAGCCCTATTGGAGTTTAGATTACGAATTTGCGCTACAAAAAAAGTAGGCTCAGTGCTTCACGAGCAAATCGTAAAGTTGAATGGCTTACGATCCATGGTTAGCCACTGTTAACGGCTAAACGGGATTTCTGCTCGTTCAAAAAAATCAAACAAGTGCTGTAACACGGCCTCCGGCTGTTCTTGTTGCACCCAATGCCCTGCATCTGGAATGAGATGGCAACCTAGCATGTGCGTGCAAGCCTGTTGTTGCATCTTATCGAAAGCTGCTGGAAATTGATGAACGCCCCAATCACTTGCACCGGCAATGAAGCATGAGGGCACATCAATGCGTAATCCACCGAGTAGACGCAAGGCATTGATTTGCTCTCGGCTGGTCAGGCAGCGATACCATTGCAGCCCACCTTGAAAACCGGTGCGTGCGTATTCAGCGCTATATATGGCGAGTTCATGTTCGGGCAACCAATCACACTTAGCGATCGCATTCGCATCCGGCATTTCAGAAGCAACGCTCTCGGACATACTTTTGCCATGCCTCATCACGTAATAATGCGGCAGTTGCGAAAGTGCTTGCGCGCTTAATTCGCCTAAAGGATGGGGCCGATTCTGGTTCCAGTCTGCACTCTTCATGTGATAGTAAGCGCGCAAAAAAGCATGCAGTCCTTGCGGCGGATGATGCATATCAGCGTTGGCTTGTGGTGTTGAGTAGTACCACTGATAGTGCTGCCTTGGAGGATTGAGTTTAGCTAGGTCATGCACTGCTTGCTCTAGCAAATCAAATCCATCTGCGGGAGCTACATCATTAACGCGTAACTGCCACGCAGGTGGACCAGCGAATGGCGCACTCATTATCACGACGGATTTAAATTTATCTGGTCTGGTTAGCGCAGCGATGGCGGCTAATGGGGCGCCAAAATCATGGCCAATCACAGCCTCGACGTGTGTTTTACCTAGTGCGGCTAAGAGCGCTAGCAAATCGCGTGTGAGGTTAAGAAAATTACAGTCGCTAGGATCAGCGAGTGCATCTGCCTGCCAGCCGGTGGTACGACCGTAGCCGCGCAGGTCGGGGGCGACGACGTGAAAGCCAGCTTCTGCTAATGGCAACATCAACTTACGCCAGCTGTAAGCTATCTCTGGGAATCCATGTAATAGCAATAAGCTCGGACGGCCTGGTGTTTCGTGGCCGGCTTCGAGCAAGTGCATTTGCAGACCATGGATGTCGGGCAGGTAGCGCGAACGAATTTCTGGTGGTAGCGGCAGGGGAGTGAGCATAGAGACATCGCGCTTCTTATTATCGACTGTCTATTATCTACGATTTACTTCTTAGCTCCCTTTATGCGCGATTGATACGATGACGTGTCACATTGATAGAGAAACCTATTACTTTACTGACGAGAGACGACATTATTTAACGCGGTAGGATGGCCATGCTGAAATCAAGCACCTAGGTAGTTAGAATTTATGGCTGATACCCACTTGAAAGTTGCGTTCGGCGCCTGGGAAAATTCCATCGGGATTTCGGCTAGCAATGTACTGTTTATCAGTCAAATTGCGCACCGTTGCAAATAGACTGGTCTGTTTGCTCAATGCATAGCGCGCATTGATATTTAACGTGGTGAAGGACGGAATTACACCTCTACGGCCATCATCACTTGCGGCCACTGTATTGGCTGCATCAACGAATTGCGAAGACACATGGGTAGCCGAGAGCCTAGTAGTCAGCAGATCGAATTTGTAGGTCAACGCCACATTGGCGACGAGCTCTGGTGCATAGGGCAATCGGTTGCCGTTGACGTTCGCGCTGCTGCCTAGCCTGTCGCTACGATATTCAGCAACGGGCAGATAGGTCATATTGGTCTCAGCCCCCCAGCCCTTTCCTAAATCAATACCGAGCAAACCCTCAAGTCCCTGATGCATAGTTTTACCGGCATTCGATTGAGTGATATTGGCGGATGTCGAGGCATTCACGATCTGATTAGCAAAGTCCATTTGAAAAGCCGTTACTTCATAGCGCATTTGATCAATGCTGCCGCGTACGCCGATTTCCAGATTGGTCGAACGTTCAGCGCCTAACCGTTGATCCACACCGCCGACGATCGAGGCGGCCATCATGGCAGGAGAAAATCCGCGATGTGCGCCAGCAAAAACCTGGGCCTGCGGGCTGACTTGCCAAGTTGCACCGATGCCCGGAACGAATTCGGTATTGCTGGATTTGCCGCTGATGCCATTGAGTCGATTGCGATCATTTTGCGTATACGACTCAATTCTCATCCCTGGCGTGATGGCGACTCGCTCATTGATAATGAAACGATTCTGACCATACATAGCGAGGCTATTGGCGCTTGAATCTTGGTTTGCAGTCAATGTGCCACTGCGCGCATTTTCATTAGTGAAGGAGGAGACCGTTTTATTTAGACGAGATTCGGTGTGGAGTCGGATGCCGATCTCGCTTTCATTCTTAATACCAAAGCTATCGTGACTAAGCTCGAGTCGTGAATCGACACCCACCATTTCGAATGTACGCTTGGCACCGACCATACATGCAGAGCCGCCGCCGCAGGCGACAAAGGTCGTGCCATCAGCGCTGCGGGCTAGCACTGGACGACGCCAATAATCACGTTGTAACTCGCTCCAGTACGCGAGTGTTTTCAATCGCGTTGCACTGTTTAATTCTATCTCGTGGTTGATATCAAACGAGAGGCGGTCACTTATAAAGTAATCGCTCTTTGCTGAGTTTTTAGTTGGGTTGTCACGATATTCATTTTTACGCAGACCCACATAGGATGTGTTTATGTCGTTGTTGTAATAGGTAAGTTTTGCGCCTAACCATTGCCGCTCGTCGATGGCGATGCCACCCTTGACGACGACATCCTCCATCTTGAAGCCATTGTTACGAAAACCGTCACCTTGTGAGGTGATCATGCTGATCCCACCGATTGCTTTGCCGTCCGCGGTTCTACCGCCAGCATCAAGACCTAACAACCCATAGCCGTGCGAGCCGCCTTGCGCGGTGACTCGCACACCATTTTCTGGCTGTTTAGTCTGGTAGTTAATCACGCCACCGATGGTGGTTGGCCCATAGCGCAGACCAGCGGCACCTTTTAATACTTCGATGCCCTCCATGCGCTCAATGCGTGGGCTGTAATACGACTCATTGGAAATAAACAGGCTTGGTGCAATGGGTACCCCATCTTCGAGCACTAGTAATTTCTGGCTGCGGTTAGGATCTAGCCCGCGCATTCCAATGTTCGGAATAAAACCATAGCCTTCTTCCTCGCGCACTACGACACCCGGCACGAACTTGATTGCATCTTGTGTCGACAGGGGCTGATTGACCAAAATGGCTTCGTTAGTCACTACGCTTACCGAGCCTGGCAATCGGCTGATGGATTCGGCACCTTGACCGACCACCTCGATGCGAGGCAATGATTTTTCTGCCGACTCATCAGCCAATACGGCTGTAGAAAACATCGTCCAAACAGCCAAAGTTATCGGTGCTACTTTGGGTAAGTGTCTGATTTGACTACGTTGTTTATCTACGCCGTTGGCCGGGAAAGTCTGAGTCATACTGATCTCCAAATGAATTTAAGTAATCTTAATGCGAATCATTCTCATTATCAAGTGGTTTGTGCTGATTTGCACAATTTTTAATGCCAAAACCGATTGTTGATACCTGTAAAATCCAGCGCTCTTGCCAGCGTTGAAATGTCATCGTTCGCCCATGCCTTAACCGACTCCCACCATGGCACTCAAATCAACTATTTATAAAGCCACCCTTCAGATCGCGGATATGGATAGGCACTATTACGCCGAACACACGTTGGCGATTGCCTGCCATCCATCTGAAACCGTGCAACGTATGATGGTCAGAGTGGCAGTCTTTGCGCTACACGCCCACGAGCAACTGGAATTCGGCAAAGGCATTTCTGATACCGAAGAGCCCGATATCTGGCAAAAAGATTTAACTGGCGCGATCGAGAACTGGATAGAAGTTGGGCAGCCTGAAGAGCGCCGCATTTTGAAAGCCTGTGGTAGAGCGAATCAGGTAATGATCTACACCTATAGCAGCAGCGCATCGCTATGGTGGAAGGCTATTGAAAGTAAGCTTGCCCGCGCAAAAAATTTACAGGTATTTCAAGTCGCGTCCACCACAGCCGCTGAACTTGAAAAACTGTGTCAGCGCAACATGCAATTACAGGTCACCATACAAGAGGGTGAGGTCTGGATGCGGGATGAGGAATCAGCAGTTAAATTAGAAATGACGATTCTCAGGCCCGCTGGGTAGTTAATGCCTGCGACCGGTTGTCAATCTATCCTGTTTTTGAATCTGCTGTTTTGAGTCTGATTAACTCAATAAAAATGTATTTTTTCAAGAGAGACTAGCTATGCAATCAATCGGGAAGATGATGGAGCGTCCATTGCTGATTTCAGCCATTCTTGAGCATAGTGCTGATCAGTTTGGTCAACAGAGTATTGTTAGTCGTGAGACGCATGGTCCACTGCATCGATATACCTTCGCTGACATGGCGAAACGCTCTAAGCAATTAGCAAATGCTTTAAGTAGTCTGGGTCTAAAAGCGGGTAGTGTGGTGGGCTCGATCGCCTGGAATAACTATAGACATTTAGAGTCCTACTACGCCGTATCAGGTAGCGGCATGGTTATGCATACGTGTAATCCTCGCTTACATCCTGATCAGCTTGCATACATCATTAATCACGCCGACGATGAAGTCGTATTGTTTGACAATACCTTTGCTCCGCTGATTAAAGCTATCGCTCCCCATTGTTTGAAAGTGAAGCATTGGATTTGTTTGAGTGATAAAGCGAATACATCCACCGTAGAAGGTGTCTATGTAGAAAATTATGAGGATCTGATTGCTTCGCATAGCCTAACATTTCACTGGCCTGACTTCGATGAAAAATCAGGTGCAGCGCTGTGCTACACATCAGGCACCACCGGTAATCCTAAAGGTGTTTTGTATTCACATAGAGCGATTGCACTGAGCGCGTTATCAGCCTGTTTGCCTAATGTGCTGAGTATTTCATCGCAAGAGGCCGTACTACCTGTGGTGCCTATGTTTCATATCAACGCATGGTGCTTGCCCTATGCCACGTTGATGGCGGGTGCGAAGTTAGTTTTGCCTGGCCCTAAGTTAGATGGTGCGAGTCTTTACGAATTGATGGAATCAGAAAAGGTCACGATCAGTGCGGGTGTTCCTACGATTTGGATGGGGCTAATTCAGCACTTAGAACAAAATAATCTTACGTTTTCAACGATGCGCAGAACGGGTGTAGGTGGTTCGGCAATGCCAAGGGCATTGATCGCTAAGTTTAATGATGTGTTCAAAGTCGATGTGCGTCATGGTTGGGGTATGACTGAAACGACCGCCATTGCGACTATGAGTAATTTAAGCGACAGCGAAATGGCGTGGCCTACGGACAAGCGTCATGAGTTAGTCGCCAAGCAAGGCAAATCGGTCTTTGGTGTCGAGCTAAAAATTGTTGATGAAGAAGGTAACTCGCTACCCAGAGATGGCGTTACTCAAGGCGAGTTAATGGTCAGAGGGCAGTGGATCGTCGAGAAGTACCACAAGGCCGATACAACAGCACTCGTTAATGGCTGGTTCCCAACCGGTGATATTGCAACCATCAGCCCCGATGGCGTTATGCAAATACGTGACCGCACAAAAGATGTCATCAAGTCAGGCGGTGAATGGATTAGCTCCATTGATTTAGAAAATGCTGCCATTGCCCACCCCGATGTTGCTATGGCTGCCGTGATCGGAGTGAAGCATCCTAAATGGGATGAGCGTCCTTTACTTTTGATTGTTCCCAAACCAGATAAATCCTTAGAAAAGCAGGACGTGATTGATTTTCTTTCTGAGCGCGTCGCTAAGTGGTGGGTGCCAGATGAAGTGATCTTTGTGCAGTCTTTGCCCGTCGGTGGAACGGGCAAAGTACAAAAAGCTGATCTGCGTTTGAAATACGGAAGTATTTTTACGACTTAGTGGGATTGCTGCTTAATGGTAATCAGTATCGTTGAATGATGACGTCATTCACAAATTAACGCGGCGGACGTTCTATGCCTAATCTTCCATCGGCACGTGCGATTAAGTAAGAGTACACATCAAGAATATGCGCATTCACTGCAGGCTCGCCTTGCCATGCAGGCATTTCTATTGGTGGCTCTTTGAGGCGCAATATATCGTCGATGCGGGTATCGATCGTTGATTGGTTTGATGATGTTTTACCCAAGCCATTACCGAGGTCATAGCGCTTTAGTACCAATTCAGCGAAATGTCTTGCGCTCATCTCGCGTACGAGAGGAAGTAAATCGGGCGCACGATTACCGCCGGTGGCGGCAGTGCCGTGACAGCTTGCACACTTACTTTGAAATACTCGCCAGCCAGCATACAAATCACCTTCTAGCGGCGGAAGTGGTTTGAGCTCGCGCGCTGGTTTCGCATTCATGAATTCCATCGTGCAGCCAAGCAGTAGCGCGGAGAGAGTGAACAGCAGAGCAAATGATCGATAGCGAGTTGTTTTCATGTGCAGGTAATTAGTTATTTTTTTCAGCTTATTAGAAGGTTTTAGTTTTGAATGACAGTCGCTATTCCTCGGTGTGCTCATTTACTTCATCTAATGCAGCTATTCCATCAATCCCGCCTTCAGTCGCATGATCGTATTGATAAAACCAAAAACTCAGTATGGCAGTCAGTAGAGCGATAGCTAATAATGATTTTGATTCTGGAATTGCATCATTATGCTGAGCTATTTTTTTGCCTGTGATCATTGCCCTGACTAGGTTTTCTTTATGTATAAAACTTCCTGCCAGCACAGCGACAATATGGATGACGACAATCACCATCATAATGTTCGCTAAAACCTCATGGACTTCTTCAGACCATTCACCAACTATTTCATGCAGTGTTGACCAGCCTGTAAAGGTCACCAGTAAGCCAAAGGAAAGCATGGCTAGTATTGCCAAGGCACCAGCAGGGTTATGTCCGACATCAGTTGGAGGTTCGCGCCGAATCATCGATAGTAAATAATGTATCGCTGCCTTCGGATGTCTAACAAAGTTGCGGAATCTGGCATGTGTCGTACCAAAAAATCCCCAGGCAATTCGAATGATGATTAATGCAGCGAGGGTGTAGCCTAAGGTGAAATGGATAATTTTTAGTTCGGCTATTTCAGCGGTGATGTAGGCCCCAAAAAAGCAAACCACCATTAGCCAATGGATCAGTCGGACAGGTAAATCCCAGATAAGTACTTTATGCGAACGGTTGTCCATGACTGCACTCCTATAAGATTGCTAAGTATATGAACGGCTTTTAAAAATTCCTTGTCATAAGTCAAGGTAAGTCGTCAAATAAACTTGTAGATAGGAGCGGTGATCCCAGGGTTCAGATTTGTTTGAGGGGCTGTGAGCTGGTGGAAGTTTGTTTTCCACAAATAAAAAATCCCTCGGCATCTCTACCGAGGGATTAGTTCGTAAACGATGATTATTTAATCGTAACCAGATAAATCTTTACAGCCGTTTTACCAACATTTTTGATGGCGTAGGGAGCTTGATCTTCCGGCTTATCAAGATACAGCGTATCGCCCGTCTTTAAGGTAACAGGTACCGTTTTACCGTCAGGGTAGCGACGTTCTAGTTTGCCGCCCTGGATAACATAGGCTGCTCTTGCGCCTGGTCTTGCAACGCTAGGTGATTCACCACCCGCCTCTAAACTCCAGAGTACGCCAACAGCCTTGTCGCTCTTAAAAACTTCTTTAACTGCTGGCACAGCGCTATCAGCTGCAAGCAAGGAGGGTGAAGTAAAAACAAAAAACGCAGACGATATCAAAAATAGACTAGTTTTTTTCATTGTCATCTTTCGAAGTTTGGTTGAACGGGTGCTGCAGATTAAAATAATAGCGGTTTTTTATGACAACTGATCATGCGCTGACATTCATTTAAATCCGCTACCCACTTAAAATCCCTGCAACATACATCCATACAAATCGTCTGCGCCGACTTGTCCGCCTTTGAGTAAAACTTCTTTGCCGTTGATGAGTGGGTCATCGGAGATTAATGTGCAGACATGCGCGTTCTGTTTGAAATGACTGGCCTTGATTTCCAGCGCAACGGCACCTAGCTGTCGCATGGTAAAGCTCGATGAATCACCGCCGGCGACAACCAAACGTGTCAGACCAGCTTTTGCCATCGCGGTATGCGCGAGTCGCGCGTACAGCAGCCCGATGCGATTCGCGATATGGGCGGGTGCTGAAACATTGGTAGGTAGTTGATCGAGCACTGCGGCAAGATGATGATCGTCAGGGCCTTTCGCCGTGTAGATAACCATGCTCTTGCCAGCGGACAGCGTATCCAGCATTTGGGCTTCCAGCGATTGCATGATGTACTCGTCAGTACTGATGAGTTGTTCCGGTGTGATGCGTATTTCTTGAAAGCCTGCAGCAATGGCCCAATCGATTTGTGCGGCTGATAAAGCAGAACAACTACCCGATAAAACTAATAACTTATTTACAGGTGCCAGTGTGTGTGTAGGTTTGAGCGCTTCAATTTGATTCTGTTCGCGCAGATGCTTACCCAGTGCATGAGCCAGCCCTTGTGCGGCCATTGCGCAGACAGTGCGCGTACGAGCAAGTTGCCACAGACTCGCTGCACCTGTGACGACTTGTTGCTGCGTATAGCCATCAAACACGGCGCTATCATCATTAGCAATCTGCGCGCAGAGAGCGTTGGGATTTTTTTCGTGGTCATCCAGCATGCGCAAATCAATTAAACGTTTAGGTTCAAATCCTTGTGCGGCAAGTATGTTTGCAAGATCGGATTCATGCATAGGCGTGACCGGATGGCGAGACATCACCGGATGTCTGTCCAGTCGATACACCACATTATCTGCGCGTGCGTAGTGATGTCCAAACAAGGTATAGCGACCAAATTCAGGCGTTGCAGAAAATACTGGTACAAAACTCTGTGGCCATAAACGGCGCATCAGTCGTATCGCCTCACCTAAACTACCTATCGAGGGTGATGAATCAAATGTTGAACAGCATTTATATTGAATGAAGTTCACACCCAATTGCTGAAAATTTTCTAGCACGGGTAGTAATTCATCCGCCATCTGTTCGGGTGGCAGTGAGCGCGCAGTACCAGCAATACCGATCACGTCATAGCTTTGGGCTGCATTTTTTAATACTTCTTGCGAGGGATTTGAAAAAAACAGTAAGGTACGCAAACCATGTCGCGCATATTGCGCAGCATTGTCAGAAGCACCGGTGAAATCATCACCGTAAAAAGCGAGCCGTATCATAATTAGTTGTGTGCTCCGAATGCAGCATTACCCGGCGAATTTTTCTAATGCTTCTCTTAGCTCGCGATGTGTTTTTGCAGCGACCTCAAGCGGCACATTGTTCATCGCGGCTTCCCATGCTTGTCTGAGTGCGGCAACGCCCGCTGCAATACCACCGGGATGGGCGAATAGTCCACCACCGGCGAGATAAATCAGATCCGTTGACTGCAGTGCAGCCCACGTGCCCGGTGCTTGATTCACTGTTTGTCCTGATGAAAACACTGGCATAACGGTGCAAGGCTTGTGTTTGAATAGCGGGATAAAACATTCGCGCGCAGAGGCGATCACACTTTCATCGGTTTCTTGAAATTTATTGGCTAAGCCGTTCACGTGCATCTGATCTGCACCCGCTAAGCGCCATAGCTTTTGATACGCAATGTATGACCAGCCATCTTTCAAATAACCCCAGCCATTACGATGCGCATGGATGGGTAGCTGCGAATGTTTACGAAAAGCGTTAAAGCCTGTCAACCCAACTGAATTGAGACTCAGCATGGTGAGCGTGCCGCCGAGAGAGAGAACGAGATCATGTCGTCGTTTCATCTCGTCGAGTTCACCTGTCAGGTTGAATGCATACATAACTTTTTTACCGCTGCGGTCCGCATGGCGATTAATCACATCCATGACTTTGCGTGCACGCTCATCAAATGGACATGAAGGTCCGTCCGCTTGTAGTTCGTCATCTTTGATGAAATCAACACCCACTGCGCACAACTGATCAACAAATTCAGTGGTGCCATCAGCCGATAGACCCACTGAAGGTTTGATGATGGTGCCTACCAGTGGCCCTGTGTCGACTCCAGCCAGCGTGCGCGTACCTGCAATGCCAAATGCCGGGCCAGGATAAGCAGCGGCAAATTCATCGGGCAGTTCGATATCAAGCAGACGTAGTTTGGCGACATGCTTGAGTTCATACAGATTACCAGCGACAGTCGCTAACACATTCGGTAGTGATGCGCCCAGATTTTGTAAAGGCCACGAGAGTTTTAGCAGATAGCGTTTATTCGGCGCAGCACAAGGTTCATTCAGTGGTGTGATTTGCCAGGCCGCTGCCGCTCGTGCTTTAAGCGCTTCATCTTCACCGGGAATAGCAACGAAGGTGCCGGATGATTGCTCACCTGCGATGATGTCCGCTGCACGCTCCGGCGCAATCGCGGTGTCAAGTTCATAGGTGGCGTTGATAGTGGAAGTCATGGCGTGTCGGTTTGACTCAGTAGATTGTTTGCTTAATTTGTTTGCTTGGGTTTATTTATATACCGCGCGCACCGGATGCAAGAAAACCACCATCTACCGGCATCGATATGCCAGTGATGTACGACGCTTGCTCTGATGCGAGGAAGGCGACCGCTGCTGCAACTTCCGATACCGTGCCATAGCGGTTCATGGGTATAGCGCTAGAATATTCTTGCTTGAATTTTGCGGTGTGCAGCAGCTTGGTCATCGGTGTATCGACTGGGCCGGGTGAGACCGCATTGGCAGTAATGCCGTGCTCGGCGAGTTCAACCGCCATCTGGCGCGTTAATGCAATCACTGCACCCTTAGAGGTACCGTAAGCTGTGCGACCGCTACCGACAGCACGCATGCCAGCAACAGATGCGATATTAATAATTCGTCCCCATTGATGCTTGATCATGATGCGAGCAGCATGCTGGCTGCATAAAAGCGTGCCGGTCACATTGATCTTCATCGTCTGCTCAAAATTTTCCAGCGGGAAATCAAGAAATGGGAATACCTTTGCGATGCCAGCACAGTTGACCAATACATCGCAGCGGCCAAAGCGCTGTTCGGTCTCGCTGAATGCGGCAATGATGGAGGTGGAATCACCCACATCGATCGACACCGCGCTAGCGGAGCGTCCTGCTTTAATAAGCGCATCAGATGTTTGGGCGGCAGCCTCGGTATCGCGATCAGCGATCACCACATGCAGGCCATGATGGGCGAGTTGTTCAGCGCATTCTGCGCCTATGCCCATGGCACCACCGGTAATGACGGCAACACGTTGATTCGGCATCTAGCCCTCCTTACGGACGCCGTCCGCTTATTATTGTTTTAAGTACGAGTTCCGCTAGTTGAAATACGCTTGGTGGTGTGCTTCAAACCACATTAGACAACTATAACAAATACTGGGTCTAGTTCTGAGATTGGCTCACGCAAAAAAGAGCGGCTGCATCAAGTACAGCCGGCAATGCCGCAGGCAACTCACAAGCCGTGCTATCGCCAATCTTAGCTACGCATTAATTGCGCCCGTCGCGACTACTCAGGTGGCTGCTTCAGTCATCATTACGGCATTAATCGCTCTGGGCTTACTAGATAAGGTAAATAGGCGGTTTGTAATTTAACTATCGGTAGCTTCGAAATTTCGTATCACAGCATTTGCGTGATTCGACTGGATTTATATTGTCACATCGATATAAAAGGCGGTTGGTTCGCAAAAAAATAGCGAATAGGCTTGACTTGACTTCGTTCAACTGCGAGGCTTGCTAAGTCAACCTTATTTGTTAGTTGGCAGAACTCATCATCAAAAAACGCTTTGAAACCCCTTAAATAAAGCTTACAGCTTGGAGGAGACAAAAATGATAAAAAAAGTAATTGCCATGTCAGCACTTTTGTTCGTTGGTTCTGTTTATGCGCAGGCAATGAAAGGACCAACGGATGATTCCGCGTTGTCTTGGCCTCCTCCAAAGTGGGGTCGTGGTGACAAAGCAGGTAGCGCTAATCACACTAAAAATTCAGCAAACATTGCCAAGGCGTTAGCGACGATTAAACAAAATAAGTCGATCACTATTGGTAAGTACTATCACAGCGAAGCCCCAGGCTTTGGTCCACGTAAGTGGAATATGTGGATACCTGGCACGCCAACAGGTGGACCGTTCGGAAAGAATGCTCTTATTTATCACGATGAGTTGGTAACTACGCAGATTGGACAGATACAAACGCAGTTTGATGGTCCAGGCCATATTGGGGTTAACACATCAAAGGGGCCGGTTATGTATAACGGCGTGATGATGTGGGACGCCTATGAGCGCGGCGCGGGTGGTCAGGTCGTTGGTATGGGTCCACTTGGCGTTGAGCACGTTGGTGAACTCGGATTTGTTTGCCGTCTGATAGTTTTGGACGCCGTAGCTTATCGACAATCTCAGGGCAAATTGTCCAAAGCCTCAGAAATGCTTCCTATACCTAAAAAGCCTGGTGACATAGGTATTGTTACAGCGGATGACATTAAGGGGATGGTAAAAGCACAAGGCTTGAAGGAAATTGGATCGGGCGATTGCGTTGCGCTTCATACTGGTCAAGGAAATACGTGGGGTAATGCACGCTATAAATCCTTAACATCAGAACAGCGTGCAGCAGCACGAGCCATCTTTGCTGAAGGTGAGCCTGGGTTCGGCATTAGCGCCTGTAGATACTTTGCTGAGCGTGATATTGCAATGACTATGGGTGATACATCGGCTAATGATGCACAGCCAGGAAACGAAGAAGAAGGCTATGCAGTTCCTTGTCACACAGCCATACAAACGCGTCATGGTATTTGGAATTTAGAGAATGTCGATACCGAATCTATGATTAAAGCAGGTGTTATGGAAGGTGCGTTCATTTGGGCACCATTGAAAATTATTGGCGGTACAGGCTCACCAGGAAATCCTATGGTACTGTACTAATGTGATATCGCCTTTTTGTATTTGCCGGCATTACCTACTTAGGTAATGCCGGTTTTTTATTTGTATTGGCGAGTTACATTACAACGTGCGTAAAACGTTAGTGCGTAATTAGGTAAACGCTATTTCAGTTGCTCGGTGATGAAGAAATACTCTGCAGCGCAGATAGGTGAGCAGATTGCGACCCAGCCTTTGTCTTTGCTGGTAAGACCAAACCACACGTCCATATCGTCACCTAGATCGTTAGTTGCCTTTAGCTTTATGAGCCGTTCAGGTGGTAGGGGTTGCGCGTAGGAGCGAATTTTAAGAAATTTAGATTCATGCAGTTCTAAAATTTGTTTCTTATCAATTTCTTCGGCGCTGAACTGTTTGTAGACACGCATTCCAGCGACATTTTTCTTAGACTTTGGTGCAAAAGCCGGAATGTAAGGCCGATCAAAATAGCTGTTTGGAAAGCGCCACTGCCACTGCTCTGTATTAACAATGAACTGGTCGCACTCTAGTTTGGCGTAAGGCTTAAGTATTTTAGGGAATGCATCGTTGAGATGATTCTCGCATTCCGTGTTGTCATCATCTTGGCTATTATCACCAGAGTGACTGTGAACGGCTAACGGAATGAACAACAGCAATAGGAGCAGTTTAATTTTTTGCAAAGCGCATTTCCTTTAGCCGTAGACTGCAAATATTTTTATGTCCCAATGGAGCATTTCGGAACAGATTAGCATCTAGCTGATTCGTTTTACTATACCTAAATATAGTTTCTCAGTCAGATAAATTTTATATCGATGCAAATTCAAGGCATTAATTTTTTTGATGCGCCTTTTATATGCGATTTATAAAGTTACTGGGAAAAACCAGCAGTACGAATACCCGCCTCAGCAATTTGTTCATCTTGTTGTGACGTGACTCCGCTTACACCAATAGCACCAACAGTTTGTCCGTTGACACTAATCGGTACGCCGCCCTGAAGAAGTACGCCGTTAGGAAGGGTAACTATCGCAGGGCGAGTTTTTGCAGCCTCTTCTAAAACCTTTGTCGGTCTGCGAAAGATAGATGCCGTACGAGCTTTGCCGATAGCGACGTCAATACTGCCGATCAGCGCACCATCCATACGTTGAAAGCTAAGGAGATTTCCGCCCTCATCGACGACGGCGATATCAACTAACCAATTATTAGCTTTTGCCTCTTGTATGGCCCCGACTATTATTTTATTTGCCGCTTCTAGGCTTAAGGTTTTTCGATCTAATACCTGCCCATGGCAATACGTTGAGACGATGCCGAATAAAATTAATGCGGTTATCTGTTTGAAACCATTAATGACTAATGTATTCATACCTTGCCTCCTGTTTATTGTAGTTATGAAGAATCGTGAATCGCCCTCCAAAACTTAGTCACTCTCCAGTCTCTTGAAATACTGGTTTTTGTATTCTACCCACACTCATACACCTTCTTGGACTCTTGTGCTGACGGGCATGATGACGCAGTAGAAGTTACGCGGCGGTTCCAGTTATGGGCATAAATTAGCGAACTAGTTGCCTGGATTGTGCTTGGGCAAGGCCTTGTGAGATACTGTATAAAAATACAGTATCAACCGAGACATGCAACCCATCCCCATTCAAGCCGTACCCGTGCTCCTATCGAGTTTTGTTGCCAGTGTTCATGCGGGTTTTCCCTCGCCTGCGGCTGATCACTGCCAAAAACGTGTCGACCTCAACGAGCACCTAATTCGTAACAAAGAGGCAACTTTCTTATTTCGGGTGCGCGGTGACTCGATGACCGGCATCGGCATTTACGAGGGCGATACCTTGCTGGTCGACCGCTCCATCGATCCACGCCACAACGCCATCGTGTTGGCGGTGCTGAACAATGAGTTCGCCATCAAACGACTGTATCGACGCGGTGGTGTGGTTAAGCTCATCGCTGAGAATCCTATCTATCCACCGATACAGATCAAGCAAGGCGAAGAGCTATCGATTTGGGGTGTCGTCACATTCAATCTGCACAAGTTGTACTAAATGAGCGTGCAATCAAAACCCACACAACAGCTAGCACTGATCGACTGCAATAATTTTTATGTCAGTTGTGAGCGATTGTTTCGTCCCGACTTAGCCGGTAAGCCAGTAGTCGTGTTGTCGAATAATGATGGTTGCGTTGTATCGCGATCGAATGAAGCCAAAGAGATCGGTATCAAGATGGGGCAACCTTGGTTTCAAGCGAAAGCACTCGCAGAAGAACACAACATACTCGCGTTGAGTTCTAACTATGCCTTGTACGCGGATTTGTCGAATCGAGTCATGAACTTGTTAGCTGAATTTTCGCCGCGACACGAGGTGTATTCAATCGATGAATGTTTTGTTGATCTCACAGGTATGGCTGAGCTTAGGTCGATCAGCTATGCCATGCGTGAGAGGGTCATGCGTTGGACAGGCATTCCTGTGTGTGTTGGCATTGGGCCGACTAAGACATTAGCTAAGCTGGCGAATTTCATCGCTAAAAAGCATCCACGTTCGAAAGGTGTTTTCAATTACAACGCATTAACTGACACACAAAAAATCAAGCTGCTATCGAGAATACCTGTCGATGAAGTTTGGGGAGTGGGGCGCAAACTTGCGCCGCGACTCGCTGAGTACGGCATACAGAATGTGCACGAGCTGAGAGAAGCACATACACCGACACTACGATCAGAATTTGGTGTGGTAGTTGAGAAGATACAGCGCGAATTGCAAGAAGTGGCCTGTGTGGCGATGGAAGAAGTCACGCCACCCAGAAAGCAAATTATCGCTAGCCGAAGCTTCGGTAATCCTGTGCACGATGTTGCGTCACTAAAAGCGGCCGTTGCTTTGTTTGTAGAAACTGCTTGCGCCAAACTAAGAGCGCAGCAGTCACACGCCGCTATGTTGCAAGTGTTTTTACATACCAATCGATTCCGGTCAGAGCTGCCCCAGTATCACCCTGTGATGGCCGTTCCATTAATTACTCCAACCGATAGCAGTCTTATCGTCAATCGCTGGGCAGGTCTATTGATTGACCAACTATGGCGACCCGAGTACGCCTATAAAAAAGCAGGAGTGATGCTGAGTGAAATTACGCCAAACACGCAACGACAAAATGATTTATTTGTTGAATCTGAGCCAGCAGAAGAGTCAAAGCTAATGGCTGTCTTAGATAGAGTGAATCAGCGATTTGGTCGAGGGGTAGTCAGGATTTCGTCGCAAGATGCAGGCGAGGAATGGGGTATGCGGCAAGAACGTAAGTCACCGGCGTATACAACCTCTTGGGTAGAGCTGCCGTCGGCAGTTGCTTGAAATGTGCTGGATTCCTTTTGCGATTGACTCAAGAAAGGACTTCCGTTTGAACGAACGAGTGATGTGTTGACAGATGTGTGTATAGTGTGTATTATCCGAAGATGACTAGCAAGGAACTGATTGCTCTCTTGAAGCAAGATGGATGGACATTATGTGGGTCGAAAGGATCGCACCATGTCTTTATTCATCCATCAAAGTCAGGTCATCTGACGGTTCCGCACCCTAAAAAAGATCTTGGTACAGGGCTGATTCAAAAGATCCTGAAGCAAGCTGGATTGAAATGAGGAAAACAC
>Ga0164294_10000788_pt1 | contig 30180 bp, 5 predicted proteins | sample GEODES005metaG_FD_111479 | JGI IMG/M metagenome (GOLD analysis project Ga0164294, IMG submission 111479) | Oligotrophic lake water microbial communities from Sparkling Lake, Wisconsin, USA - GEODES005 metaG | ecosystem: Environmental > Aquatic > Freshwater > Lake | place: USA: Sparkling Lake...
CATCGAAGCGGTGGAGCAGCCCCTACCCTGGTGGGATCTCAGCGGGATGGCAAAATTGCGACGCGCCATCGACATCCCGATCACGGCCGACGAGAGCGCGTGGACACCGCAGGATGTGATCGCTCTAGCCAAGGCCGAAGCAGCGGATACCATCTGCATCAAGCCGATCAAGAACGGTGGCCTTTACCTGAGCCGCCGCATCGCAGAGACCGCTGACGCCTGCGGCATGGGCGTCCTGATGGGCTCCAAGCACCCCCTCTCGCCCGGCACGTCGGCGTTGCGGCATTTCGCCGCAGCGATACCCGGCATGCACCCGATCTTGGGTTACGGTGCTCCCGAGGAACGTTTCGCCGGAGACATCGTGACCCGTCCCTTGACCCTGAACGAGGACGGCAGCGTCGACCTTCCCGAGGGCCCGGGATTCGGCATCGAGGTGGACGCCGCACAACTTGACCGTCATGCCCTCCATGAGTCATCGCTTCTCGACCCGCCACCTGCAGAAGAGGCAGGCGACGAATGAAACGGCCTCGCAGTTCAAGGCAATAACGAGACGAACTGCTCGAACTTGCCTCCCGGCCCCGCAGGCAGCGCCGCCTGGAAGTCCATGACCTCAACAACGAAACATTCGCCCAGATTGCCGCGGATGTAAGCAGCCAGACTCGATCGATCGGCATCGTCGAGGGGGCGGTCCACATGAACCCGCAACTCGAGGCGGTCGATCGCCACCTGCACGAGTTGCATCTGGCGCAACGGAAAATCCTTGAAGCGCCGCAACCCCGCGTTCGGCCAGATTTTTCTGCCATCGGGCAGCGTCAGCCGGTTCCGCGTGCGCCCGACGATGCGCCGAATCACCGGCGTATATCGCCCACATCCGCAGGGCTCACCGGCCTCGGCCCAGTCGCGCAATTCGTAACGCAGCAGCGTGGTAGCAAGATTCTGCAGGTCGGTCACCACCACGCGCCCGGTCCCGCCCGGCCCCACCGGCCTGCCTGCGTCGTCCAGCAACTCAACGACCGCCCCCTCCGACACCACGTGGTAGGCCCCCTTCTCGCACTGAGCAGCGATTGTCCCGAGTTCTTCGGAGCTGTACTGGTCAAAGATCGGCACACCCCAACGAGTGCGAATCAGGTCCCGCAGGTCATCGCTGACGTTTTCGCCGAGCGTCATCACCGCACGCAGCCCGGGCCATGGCTCCGGCAACACTTCTGCCAGCAGCGCAAGGTTGGACGGGTAGGTCAGCAAGTAGCCGGGCCGGTGTCGCAAGAGCCAAGCCGCCTGCCGGTCGAGGGGGGTGTCCAGCGAGAGGCCGTGGCTGGGGCCGGTCTCCAGAAGACGGCCGAGTGAGCCGCCCCAGTCCGGCAAGGAGACGCCTTCCGCTTGACCCCGGCCGAGTTGTGAGCGGATGGCTGCGAACGGCTGGGCAAAATCCACCCCGAACGCGTGATACGTGCGCATGGTCACCGCCTCGCGAAATGCAAAGGCAGCCTGTGTGGTCATCACCGTCACCGGTTGCCCGGTAGAGCCGGTGGTGCGCTTCTCCACCACCTTGCCGTGCTCGCGACCGACCTTGGGGAAGAGGTCCGCGCCCTTGGTCTGCAGGTCGCTTCGGGTCAGCAAGGGCAGGCCGGCCAGAATGCGGTGTGCCGAGCGCGGATCGATCGCCCGGCTCCCGATAAGGTCGCGGAAATGCGGGCTGTACTGCGCCGCGTGAGCGAGTCGGGCTGCGAGTTGCACCGATTGCAACTGCCGCAACAGCCGCCAGGGCAGCCGCTCCGTCTCCATCAGTTGCAACCAATACCCGTGCACTGCCGAGAGTCCTCGCGGCAACACTGCCGGCCATAACAAGGTATCCGAGGCGGATCTCAGAGCAGCACCTCCATCAGGAAACGCTCCTCGATGAGCCGAGCGCTGATGTGCCGCGCAAAACGCAGGGTGTCGGTCTGGTCGTCGCGAGCCTGAAAGCGGAGGGTGGGCGTGCGACCGGTCGCGAGGGCCGCCCGCGTGCAATGCAGACGCAGCCAGGCGTTGGCCCAGCCTCCCCGCAGCTGCGGGGCCACCACGATCGACTCGGTGACCCACCATCCGGACGTCTCGCGGTAACCGATCAACAGTGCGCCCCGCGCGCGCCCGTCGACCAGCAGCACGCCAGAAACGTCCGGATCTACCTCGCCGTCACCGCGCTTCAGACTCGTGGCGACGCGCTCGAGCCAGCGCTGTGGGCGCCCCCCGATAGCCGGCGCGACGAAGCCGGACAATTCATCCAGATAACCGCGCTGCGCTGCCTGACCCAGGGTCACCAGTTCCGCACTCTCCGGCACCGATGGTGCGACGCGAGGCCAGATGCGCTGGCAGATCACGCCCACTGCTTCCAACGGAGCCTCGAACTCACGGATACAGGAACGGCGCCGGCCACCGTGACGGGAGAGCCAGGCGGCCGACTCGCCACTGACCGAGCCGATGGGGCGAAACGCGGTGCAGCGAGACCGTCTGGCGTACTCAAGCATGTGATCGAGCAGGGCAACCCCGTGGCCCAACCCGCGCGATGCCGGTTTCGTACGCACCCAACCCGATGCGTAATCACCGACCCACACCGCCGCGACGCCCACCAGGTCCTGCTCCGGATAACCGCTCGCCCACACCCGGGCCGGTGACACGGACGGCACGGGTCGCAGCCCCATGCTCCGCACGGCCATGGTGCGCAAACCGACGTCTTGCAACTCGAACGGGGCTGGCTGATCCCTCATGACGCCGTGCGACCGCCGGCCGGATCCATGTCCAGCAGTGAGCGGAACTCCTCGAACTTGTAGGAACCCGGGGTGTTCAGCGAGCCCTCGACCCTCTCGAAAGTGATGCGCAGCGGGTAGCCGATCTGGCCCCGGATTCGCTCCGTCACCGCGGCCTCCTCCCCTTCAGCGAGCGCGCGGTCGCTGACATAGCGAACGGTAAGGGCATCCAGAGCGGTCTGCACGAACTGGAACTGCCTCATCGGCGCCAGTTCGCCGTATTCGCGCAGCCCGAACAAAGGCCAGAAGCGGCGTCCATCGGGCAGGGTCATGATGTTCCGGACACGGCCCATGATGCGGTTGAGCGTCGGCAGCCCGCGGCCACACTCGCAGACCGCGCCGGCTTCGGCATAGTCGCGGATGTCGTAACGCAACAAACCGGTCGCGAAGTTCCAGGTGTCGGTCACCAGCACTCGCCCGACCTCCCCCGCGGCGCAGGGCTGCCCGTCTTCGCGTACCACCTCGACCAACAGATGCTCCGGGCAGTGATAACGCCCGTGCGAGCATTCGATAGCGATCGGGCCAAGCTCCTCAGAGCTGTAGGTGTCATGCATCGGCACGCCCCACTGCTCGCTGACCGAGCGCCGCAACTCGGGGGAAAGCGTCTCGCTCATGCTCAGGACGCGAGTCAGACCAAGCCAAGGCGCCGGCATCAGTTGCAGGAGCCCGGCAAGGTTGGACGGGTACGTCAGGAGAATCGCCGGACGAGTGCTCTGCAGCCAGTCCCGCTGCTGCTCGAGTGGCGTGCTGATATCCATGGCACGGCTCGGTGCCGTATTGAAAAGCAAACGGGTGACACCGCCCCAATCCGGCAGCACATCCACGTTCCGTCCATTGCGGGAGATGCCACCACGGATCGCAGCAAAACTAAGGCCGAAGTCGACACTGTGCCAACGGTGCCCGCGCAAGGTCACCGCCGCCCGCAACGATTGCGCCATCTGCGTACAGCGGACGGTCACCGGTTGCCCGGTCGAACCCGATGTACGCGTCTCGCCGATACGGCCGTGGTCCTCCGGCACATTCGAGAACAGCTGCGCAGCGTGGCTCTGCAGATCGACTCGCTGTAGCGCCGGCAACTGACCCAACCGTTCTCGCGCGGTGAGCGGCGTCACCACCCCGGAACCCAAACGGTCGGCGAAAAACGGCGTGTTCAGGCGGGCATACTCCAAGCGTGCCGACAGCTGCCGCGTCTGGAACGACTGCAGCTGCTCCTGCGGCAACCACTGAGTCCGGCGCAACTGTCCGAGGAATCCAATAACCACCGCACTTCGCGAGTCGACCAGCGCCGGCCAGCGGAGATCGCGCGAGATGGACCTGAGCATCACCGCCGCATTCAGCGCTCGGTGAGCGGCTTGACTCCGCTGAACTGGAACGGGTCCAGCAGCAAGGCCAACACGGAGCGCTGCCCGGTGATGATGGCTGCGGTCACCTGCACCCCGGGGCGCAAAGGGTAGGAATCGGTGCCACGGTGGAACGCGAATTCCTCAGGCTCAAGCCTCACCACGTAATAGCTCACACCGGTCTTCTCGTCGGCCACCGAGTCCGGACTGACATGGACGACCTTGGCATCAACGGTCGAAAAGCCGCTGCCGCTGGCAGACACCGAAAGGCGTGCCCGCTCACCCAGATGCACATGGCCGACCTCCGAGATCGGCAACTTGGCCTCGATCAACAAGGCCTCGCCCTCGGGTACCAGCGTCGCGATCACGCCGCCCGGCGACACTACCGCCCCCCGGTTCTTGAAGTAGAGGGTCATGATGCTGCCGGCCACAGGCGAACGCACAAGGGTCCGCTCGTAACTGTCGCTCGGCTTGCGTAAACGCTCACGCAGGGATGCCAGTTCGGTCGAGGCGTCCTGCAACTCCTTGCGCAGATTGACCTCTTCCTCGCGACGGAATGTCGCCAAGGTCGCCCTCGCCTCCTCCAGCGCCTCGGCGGCGCGGCGCTGCGTGGCGATGGTGCCGTCGCGGTCGGAATCAATCTGCGCCTGTTCCTTGAGCAACTGCAGGTGATCGTAGTCGCTCGACAACTTCTGTTTGATCAGGGCCTCACTGATCTTGACCTGGTCGGCGATGATCTTGCTCCGCGACTGCAGACCCGCCAAACGCTCCTTGGCCTCCTGGATCTCCGCCTGCCGTTGCGCGATCTTGGCCTCGTTGGTCTTTACGATGGATGCATAGCGTTCGCGGCCGGATTCATAGGCTTGGCGAGCCTCCCGGCAAAAATCCGGAAAGTTCTTCTCGAGTTCGGGTGGGAAGCGCAACGCCTGCTGGGAAAGCTGGGCATTGATACGCATCGACTTGATCTCGAGCGCACCGGCACGTGATCGCAGATCGCCGGCATCAGAACCGGACGCGATATCCTCGATCTCGGCGATGACCTGCCCCGCCTTGACCACCTGCCCCTCCACCACATTGAGATTGCGGATGATGCCGCCCTCAAGGTGCTGGATCTTCTTGAGCTGCCCAGCAGGGATGACCTGACCTTGCGCGTAACTGGCCACGTCGAGCGGCGAGAATGCAGCCCAAAGCAGCATACCCAGAACCACTGCCACCATCGTCCAGAGCAGACGATAGCGCTGACGCGACACCGCAGTGGCAGCCCCGGATGCCTCGATAAGCGGACCTTGGTCGCGGGCTGTCATCAGGTAGCTTCCGCCTCAGGCGGGTTGCGGACCGGCTTGGCAACGCCAGGCACCGGCTTCTTGGACATGTCGATGATGAGGTCGGCAGCGCGCTGGATAAAAGCTTCGTTGCTCGCCACCACCAGCGTCTTGCCATCCAGGGTCAGTCGATTGAGCAGTTTGGCCACAGCGGCCTGCCCCTGCTGGTCCAGTCCTTCGGTCGGATCGTCGAGGAAGACCAGTTTCGGGTCGCCCAATACCGCCCGGATCAGCACAAAGCGCCGGCGGATGCCGGTTGCCATGCCAGCATCGTGGCTGCTGACCATGCGGTCGAGCCCCGCCGGGTCACTGGCAAGAAAGTTCTCCAGCCCCATTTCGCGCAAGAGGTCGACCAGAACGGCATCGTCGATGTCGCGATCGAGCAGCAGATTCTCGCGCAGAGTGCCGTCAAAAAAGACCGGCTCCTGACTGGCGTAGCCGACATGCGAACGCCACCAGTCCTGAGAGAGTTGCCGCAACTCGATGCCATCTGCCCTGATTAGGCCACGCTTGGGCGAGAGCAATCCGAGCATGAGTTTGATCAGCGTGGATTTGCCCGAGCCGTTCGGACCCGACAGCACCAGGATCTGCCCGGCCGGAAGCTCGGCATGCAATTGCTCGAAAAGCGGCACCGGCTGCTCGGGATAAGAGAAAGCGACGTCCGACAGGTCCATTCGCCCGGTGAAAGCCGCTGGCGAGGCACCGCTGCCCGGCTCAAGTTCGGTCGCCTCGACCTTGGCGAGAGCCTCATTGGCGCGGCTGGCACGCAGCAGCGGGTCGGCAAGGTACGCAGCGCGGCTGCACACGGCAAATGCGCGGCTGACCAGAATGTTGGCGCCGATCAGGGCACCGGTGGTGATGGTGCCGCCCACCACAGCGATCGCCCCGAAGCAATACACCGCCACCGTGAGCAATTGGCCGATGGTCTGGACCGACGACTGCATGTCCGACTGCAGGGTCATCCCGTCCCGCCGGGTGCCGAGACTGTCTGCCTGAAGACCTTGCCAGCGTCGCGAGAGAGGCTTGCGCAGAGGCAAGCAGCGAATGGTTTCGCCCGCGGTCAGCAGGAACTGCCCCAATTGCGAGGCGCGCGAACTGGCTTTGGCGTGCTCCTCCGCGGAGGCGCGCTGCTGCCGCTCACCAAGGACCCCGCGCAACAGCGCTGCCACACACCCAAGGATCGCGAAGACGCCGAACGGCCAATAAAGAAAAGTCGCTGCAGCGATGAACATCAGCGCGAACGGCAGGTCGAGGATCGCGCCCAGATTGTTGGTGGAACCCAGTTGCTGCATAGCCATGGGCGCACCCAGCGCCTCACGGCGGTTGGCCAGCGGGATCTGGCCGAGGGCCTCGTATCGCGAGTTGGCAAAGGCGTTGTAGACGCGCCGGCTGGCATCCTCGTCACCGGCCCGGTTCATCTCGTCCAAGACATGCTGCCGCTGCTTACGCAGAAGGATCTCAAAGAAGATGGCCAACAACACGCCGCCCGTCAGTGTGATCAGGGTCGGCGCGAGCCCGATGGTGGCGTAGCGGTTGAGCAGATGGATGCTGTAGAGCGAAGAACCCAACGCCAGGATATTGATGGCTACCGTGGACGCGAGCAACTCAGGCCCGCGCCCACCGAACAGCAAATCATCGACCAAGCGACGAAGCATCAGACCTCGGCCCTATGCAACCACCGCGACCGCGCACACGCCTCAGGCGGCATGCAGTACGTCCAGCGGAGGAGGCGGCAGCGGATCGGGCTGATTGTCTCCCACGTCATTCACGATCTCTAGATAGCCAGTGTCGGTCGTCACCAGAGTATCGCCGCCGTGGTAGGACGGCGCGCTGGGGGCTGACACCGACACCACGAAGCGCTCGTCTGCCTCGACAGTCTTATCGTGATTGGCCTCGAGAGAGAAACGCGCCGAGGTCTGGCCGGCAGCGAAATGCACCGTCCCGGAGATTTGCGACACATCACTGCCGTAGGGCGCCAATGTCTCCGGATTGATGAAGTCGTTGGCCTCCACGCCGCGTCCGGCATCGTCCGGATTGTCCCGGTTGCCCACCTGCCAGACCACGTCCATGGCCTCGTCGATAGCGCCGGTGCGGATCACGTCGAAGACAAAGCGCGCCTTGTCTTCTGCTTGGCTCGGAGAGAGCGTAAGCACTTGGAGGCCGGTGTCATCGGCGAGGATGGTGCCGGTTGCGCTGTTGTTGCCCTGCGCGATCTCGACATTGCCGTTGACGATCACCCCGTTGCCGGTGATGGACTTGCCGCCGGTGAGCTGGAGTACGAAGTTCTCGGTGGACTCGATAAGACTGTCACCCTTGATGTCCACATCGACGTAATAGCGTCCGTGACCTTCCGAACTGGTGTCGCGCTGGACGGTGGCCGTCCCTTGCAGAGCGTGGCCCGCGGAGAAATCATCGGCAGTGACACCCAGACCCGGATCGATGCGGTAATCGACAGAGTAGAGGTCGCTGGAGCCGCCATCGTCACGGGTGCCCTGGGTGTCCAGGTAGAACCTCAGCGTATGGGTGCCGTCATCGCCCTCCGCGATGCTGTAGGGGTGAGCATGATCGACGCTGAAGCCGACACGCACGTCATCGTCGCGGATGGTCATGCTCGACAACCCGGCATCGATGGCGCTGGCGCCGATCAGATTGCCTTGCGCGTCGTAAGCCAAAACGTCGTCGATCACCAGCTTGAACTGCTCGCTCGCGCCGAATGTGTTGTCGCCCGCCACCTTGATCTGGATGATGTTGCTGCCTGCCAGCGGCGCGCCACCCGACATGGTGAAGGTCTTCAAACCCGCCGGCAGCTGCACGCCCGGCAGGGACGCATTCTGGCCAGCGAAGAAGTCTTCTGCGTTCATCGGGTAGAGGCCAGTGCCCTCCACGTGCCAACTGACGGAGACAGTCTTCGCATTCGCCGGACCGGTTGCATCGAAGAAGAAGGTGTAGGGCGTGGTTGTCCCGGCCGAACCTTCAAAGGCCTCCGAGACCCGGGCCCGCGCCGTCACGGCCACGTCATCGTTGACCAGCGTTGCGCCCAGTTCGCCCTCGAGGATAGTGGCGTTGCTGGCGCCGCTCAACACGACCTTGAATGCCTCGTCCGATTCGACCACATCGTCGCCGCCGGTCACCACCGTAACCGTCTTGGTGGACTCGCCAGCAGCAAAGGTGATCACGCCGCCCGGCAGGAATCCGCCAAAGTCCTCGGCATCCACCGTGTGGCTGGCCGAACCGTCGGTTGCGATGGTCCAGTTCACAGTAGCAATCCCAACGGTGCTTCCGACGCGCGTCACGGTGAAGGTGAATGCGCGGTCGGCGTTGTCGTTGCCCTCAAGGATGTTGGTGCCCTCACCGGCCGTCGCGCTGGCGATGGTGGTCACGAGCAAGGCGGCGTCATCGTTCTCCACAGTGTGCGTGGCCGAAGGCGTCACCAGCGTGGTGCCCGAGCTGGCGTTGGACAAGTTGACGGTGAAATTCTCGTCGTGCTCACCGACAGTGTCGGTGGACAAGCGCACGGTGATGGTCTTCTCGACATTGTCGCCATCGGCCCAGGTCAGAACGCCGCCCAAGCGGTTGGCACCGGTAAGACCATTGACCGCGAGAATCTCCGCGTCAGAGAGCGGGAAGTCGCCAGTGCCGACGACACTGAAGTCCACTGTGGTCGAGCCGATCAGCGAACCGGTGCGCGCCACGACAAACGTATAGTCCTTGTAGCCCGGCGCTCCATTGCCCTCCGGCTGGCTCGAATCGGTGGTCTCGCTGAGCGTCAGGACGTCGTCGTTGTCCAGCAGCGTGAAGTCGGCATGGTCGGTCAAGAGCGAACCTTCCGACTGGTTGCCAAGCGTCACGCGCAGCAAAGTCTCGACCTTCTCGCTGACGACATCTGCTCTCACGTAGACCGTGACTTCGCGCTCCAGCTCACCTTCTTCGAAGATGACTGTGCCGCTGGCGGCATCGAAGTCGGCGGACTGCGCCGAATCGGCCCCGGTCGGCACGCTGTCGAGCGCCCAGCCCACGGAGACCCCAGCCTGGGCGCCCCCCGTCCGGCTGATTCGGAAGGTGAAGGGCACATCGACCGAGTCCCCCTCGACGAGCGTGTCAGTGGTCACGGCAGCGATGCTGAAACCGATGTCGTCGTTGAGGATGGCGCCGTTGACGCCCGCCGCTGCGGATGTCGAGATCGAACTGCCGCCCGAGTTGTTGGCGAGCGTGATGGAGAAATCTTCGTCGAACTCGGAGTCCGAATCGGCCTGCAGACCCACCGTCACCGTCCGGCTGGTATCGCCATCGGCGAAATTGACTGTGCCGGATGGGAAGCTGCCGCCCGCGAAGTCGTTGGCAGAGGCGGCGTGGTCAGAACCGGCAGCAGCCGAAAGCACCCAATCGACACTGCTCTCGTCCATGGTGGAGCCGGTGCGGGTGATGACGAACTGGACCTCACCGTTCGACCCGGTGCCCTCGATGCCGCTGATCGAGGTGGCCGGCGAAACCGGCTCGATGCGGAACTCCTCGTCATCGTTGGCGAGTGTGCCGAGTGCCGAGATGCTGTCCGGATCCGCGCCATTGTTGCGGTCATAAGTGACGTTGAGGGAGAAGGTCTCATCCGGCTCCAGTGCCACGTCGCCTTGAACCGGGATCTTGAGCGTGTAGCTCGAGGTGCCGGCCGGGAACGTGAAGCTGCCGCTGGTAGCGCGGAAGTCTGCTGCATTCGCGGTCTGACCATCGAAGCCAAGGCTCCACGTCACCGTCGCCGCAACGCCGATCGCCGACTCCACGTTCCCCACGCCCAACGCCTTGATCACGAAGTCGATGGTCTTGCGGCCATCCCCCTCGCTGGTCGTCACTGCATTGGAATCGAATGCGCGCTGGTAGTCGTCGTTGGCGATGATGCCCTGCACATCCGACGCGCTCGACACGACCCCGGTGCCGCTGAGTTTGACGCGGAAGGTCTCGTCCGCCTCGGCCGCGCTGTCGTTGACCAGCGCTACGCGCACGGTCTGGGTTCCCGCAGAGTCAAAAGTCAGAGCGCCGGTGAGACCGCTACTCAGGCTAAAGTGCGTCACCGAGCCGTTGGCAGCCACGACGTCATAGCCGTAACCCAGGTCGAAATCACTGATGGCGGCCGTGCTGTCGCCGGAGAAATCGATGCTCCAGGTCACAGTGCTGGAGCCGCTGCCAGCCACGCGTGTCACGTCAAAGCTGTAGAAGCCGACCGGGGTGGTGCCGGTACTGCCGCGAGTACCCGATCCTTCCAACTGTGCGGTTGCCTTGCCGTCGTTGATGAAGATCGCCGCATCGTCGTTGGCGACAATGCCCACCGCGTTGACGCCGTCCCACGTGTCATTGGCGGTGCCGACGTTGCTGCCGGACGCCAGATCGATCTGGACAGCGAACCGCTCGTCGGCCTCTCCCGTGGTGTCGCTCTTGCTGCCGGTCACGGTGATGTCGACAAATTGCTTGCCGGTGGAGTCGGTCGGAGTGCTGCTGGTGAAGGTCACCGTGCCGGTCTGCAAGCCGGACACGAAGTCCGACGCATCGACCACGTTGCGCCCGCCCGCCGCCACCACCTTCCAGGCCACGGTCTGGCTCTGGTCGGTCGTGTTGCTGCGGTAGATGCGGAAGCTGTAGCCAGAGCCATCGCCCTCGACATGGCTCTCGATCCCGTTGCTGAGAGTGCCGCCGGGCAGACCCGGCTTGGTGACCACACTGAAGGTGGTGTCGTCGTTCCTCACCGTGCCGGTCGCCACAATGTCGATCAGATCGTCGATACCGGTAAAGGTCGAGAGCTTGGCGAGGAAGGTCTTATCGGCTTCGGGTGTGTTGTTGCCGCTGTAGGTCAGGCTGAAGGTGCGGGTCTGCTCGCCATAACCCTCGTCCGAGGCGACGGTCACGCCGTTGCCACCGGATTCGGCATCAAAAGACAGGTCGCCGCGGGTGGCGCCGGTGAAGTCTGCGGCGTCGGTGTCGACGTCGAACTTGCCCCACTTCATGGTGGATTCACCGCTCAGGTCACCGACGCGGGTCACCGTGAAGGTGTAGGTCGACCGGTCGCCGTTATCCCCTTCCCTCAGGCTGGCGTCGAAGATCTTGATGCCGGTGTCGTCGTTGAGGATCGTACCGTCGGCAGAACCCCTCGACGAGTCGATGGCATAGCCGGTAGACGCATCGTACAACTCGACGCGGAAATGCTCGCCGTGCTCGACGATGCCGTCGCCGAGCGTCTGGATGTAGATGCTCTGCAGGATGCTGTCACCGAAGAAGGTGAGCGTTCCGCTCGGCAGACCGTTGTTGTCGTTATTGGCATCTGAGCCGGCAGCGAAATCGTCTGCTGACACAGCGTGGGTGCCAGTGCCGACCACTCGCCACTTGATGGTGCTGGTCTCGTGGTAGCCCTGATCGTCGGTCAACTCCCGCACGAGAGAGTTGGCGCTGAAGCCGAAGTTGTTGCCGTAGCGGTAGCTGGTGTCGTAGTTCTCGCGGATGGTCGACAGCGTGGTCGAGCCAAAGGACAGCGTGTAATCGAGTGTCCGGTCAGGCGTGGCACTGATGTTGAAGAACTGTTTCTCGGCAGTGCCCGCGGTCATGCCAACGGTCGAGGTGCCGTTGATCGCATCGGCTTGGAGGGATTGGCCGCCAAAACTCAGCGAGGCAAGGCCGTCGACGTTGCCAACGCTCTTCGAGGTCAGCACCAGCCGGTTGTAGACCGCCCCGGCAGTCAGGCCCAGCGCCGTGACTTCATCGCTGCTCAGGGTCCTGTACTCGAGCGTGAACGGCGCATTGCTGTAAGCGCTGTTGTGGAGATCAAGCTGACGCGTGACGTCGTAACGGAACTGCGCCGAATTGCCGGAATCCGCTTCCGCCAGCGAATCGACCGCACCGTTGATGCTGTAAACGACGTCGTCGTTGAGGATGGTGCCGGTCACAGACAGGGTCTGCGAACCGGTGGCCTCGGTGCCGTGCGTGGCGTTGGTCTCGCCGATCCAGTCGTAGGTGAACTGGATCTTGTTGTCGGTCGAGGTGAAGGTGAGGCCAAAGGTCTCGTCGTTCTCCACCGTGCGGTCGGCGGTGAACAGGTCGGCAATGGTCACCGGGATGATGTAGTGGTACACCCCGTCGGCCTGATCCGAATTCGCGCTTCCATCCTGCTGCAGCACCGCCCTCGACAGATCGAGCACTACGCTGCCGGAGGTTCCGACGAAGTCGCCAGGAGAGGCGGTCTTGCCGGTGAGGTCAACCGCGTAATTCAGGGTGATCGAGCCCGGGTTGGCGCTGTTGATCTGCGGACCGGCATAGACGAAGTGCAGCGTCAGGTCGCCGGGCCCGGTGGCCGGCAGACCGCCAGCGTCACCGCCACCGGTCTTATAGGACGGGTTGGTCGCGCCCGAGGACGCATAGGCGGAGTCGCCTTCGTAGGCCTTGGGGCCGCTGGCGATGGTGCCATTGCGCAGGTCCGGGAAGTAATAGCCGTCATAACCGTAATTGCCGCGCGTATCACGGAACCCCCCGGACACCGACTCGGTCAGCCAGAGCCGGACGTCGTCATTGCGCACCGTGAAGGTATCGCTGTACTTGCTCGGATCAGCGTCCCGGTGGGTGGTGTTCCAGTCCGGCGTGGTGGTGAGGTAGCCGATGCCGGTGGTATCCGACGGGCCACCACTGCCATACCCCCAACCGGCCGGATGAAGCGGTGTGTCCGGGAGGTTCTGGTCATCCCAAAGCGTGACGGTGATCGGGTTGTTGTACTCGACGAAGGTGTCGTCCTTGACGCCGAAGGTCACGGTGGCAGTGGTAGCGCCAGCCGCAAAGGTGACCACACCGTGCCAATACACGCTGTCGAGGGTGTTGCCGGTGGTGTTGCTGGTACGGTCGTAGACCACCGAAGACGGCCCATCTTTGAGGTAGATGTAGTTGCCGTTGCCGTTGAGAACGTTGTCCACCCTCAGTTCGTAGAGGGCCTGCGTCGACGGCAGCGAAGCCACCGTCTGCGCGCTGGAACTGCTGCGGGTGAAGGTCAGGGTGAAGGTGTTGTCAGCCGTATTGGCGGTGCTGCCGGCGGCGATACCGGCATCGGTGCCTTCGGCCACGCCGTCGTTGGTCGCCGCGGGCGTCGAGCTGATCGCCACGGACACCGTGGCGCCGTCGTTGTCGCCAATGAGGAAGTCGGCGGTTCCGGCATACGGATGGATGCCCGGCACGCCCTCGTTGCCCGGCAGCGCCTGCGGGTTGGTGAGCTGAACCTTGAACTGCTCGGCGTCCTCTGCCAGGGCATCGTCGCGGATCGCCAGCGTAACGACTTTTTGCGTCTCGCCTGCAGCAAAGGTCACGGTGTGCGCGTTGCTGGTGAAGTAGCCGTTGGAATCGGCCGAGCCGCTCCAGGTCAACGTGTAATCGACGCCCGCAGCGATGCCCGAGATGACGCCAAAGTCAGCCTGCTCAGCTTGATGGTTGTGAGAGTCGCTGTTCTTGACCAGGAGCACCCAGTCCACCGTGGCGCCGGCGATGCTGTCGCCCTCGCGAGTGATGACGAACTGGTGCAGCTTGAAGCCAGACGGGGCCGTGATCCGGTTGCCGTTGGCATCCTTCGGCGCCTCATCGTTGAGGGCGAGTCCAGTGTTGGTGGAATCGACGTAGGTCTGCGATCCGCCCTCAGAACCATTGAAGTGCACGCCGCTGTCCTTGCCCTCGTCGAACACGATGCCGTCGATGCGGAACAACTGGTCGTCGTTGGCGATGCGCGAGTAGCCGGAATAGCCGTAGAAGGTGTAGGTCGCTGGGGCCTCGGGGTTCGGCAGTTTCTGTGCACCATCCTGCGCCATGGTCAACACCACGGCAAAGTCCTCGGGGAGCTCGCCCGAGTTGTCCGCGCGGACGCGGATGGTGATGGCGACCTCTTTCTGGCCATCGGCAAAGGTCACGGTGCCGCTCGGCATGCCGTGCAGCAGGCTGTCGGAACTGGCGTTGGCGACCTGGTCGCCGACGACGATGAAGTCGTCGGGGGTCACGATGCCGGCGTAGCTGCGGCTGAAATACCCGCGTACCGGCTCCTCGTAGGTGGTTCCGTCCACCAGACTGCCCTGCCCGCCACCACGCGGGGTCAGTGCCGATACCGTCCAGGTCGCGCGCTGTTCGCCCACGGTGGCGAAGTCGCGGCTGAAGATGAAGGTGCGGTCGACCCAGGTGCCGTCCTCGGTCTGGTAGTCGACCGTAGAGGTGCCCGACCCGTCGGGGCCGAAGTCGCCACCCACTGCGACGACGTTCACCGTCGCGGTGCCATCGGCTTCGTTGACCGTCACATCACGCGCCACCAGAACCGGGTCGACGTGACTGATGCTCACGTCCATCGGGTGGTCAGACGCGATCGCGGCCGGGCCGAGGCCGGCCGCGCCCGAATCGATCGGGGTGCGCAGGCGCACCTGCAGGGTCTCGCTGGGTACGTTCAGCGTCGCAACGGTGTAGCCGTCCTCATCCACCGTGCCGGTAAGCGGCAGGTAGCGGACTTGGTCGAGGTGCTGGCGCAGCAGTGTGCCTTGGTTGGGATACTGCTGATTCTGGTTACCGATCGAGGCGTCATAGAAGGCGAACTCCCACTCACCCTGATAACGCAGGGTCAGCGTGAAGCTCTGGCCGGCGCCGGCGACGTAGTTCTGCTCAAGCGACGCGTATCTGACCTCATAAACGGCACCATCATCTGCCGAGATAGACCCACGCATGGTATCGAGGAAACCGTCGGTATAGCCTGCCGGCGCGGTGGTGGGGTCGGAATCGACGTAGGAACGATCGAACGGGGTCGGCGCAGACGGGTTGGTGTTGCGCGGGTTGATGTCGACCGTCTGGTACAGGAAGAAAGCGCCCGCGAACGCATCGCGGCCCGTGGTGGCGCCGACCAGGATATCCGGGCTGTCATCGTCGACGATGGTCGCCGTCGCGGTGCCTTCGGGCACAAGGAAGCTGTCACTGTTGGCGTTCACCGCGACCGAGACGGTCTCGGCGGACTCGTCGATGGTGTCGTTGGTCAGCGGCACTCGCACCAACAGACCATCCGAACCGGTCGGCACGGTGATGGTGCTGCTGGACCCGCTGGAAGAACCGCCGGAGATACCGCCATTCGTGCCACCGGAACCGACGCCCGAAGAACCACCGTTCTGGCCGAAGGTGAAACTGCTGCTGTCGAGCGGCTGCTGGATGAAGGTCGGCTCGACGAAGGAAATCTGGCTGAGCAGACCGCGATCGCCATCAACGATGGTGTTCGCCGCATAGGTGCCGAACTGCGCCAGTGTCACCGAATGGCCACTGGTCCTCGCGACCAGATGGTTGGTGCCACCGGGCCTGCGTTGGGCGCTGATCGCAAAGAAATTAGTCTCGCCGGAGCGGCCAGCCGCCGACGAATAATTCGCGAGGCCGCCACTGGTGGAACTCGACGCGCTCGAGAAACTAAGGCTGTTGGAGAGAGCGCCCGGCCAGTTGCCGCTGCGGCCGAAGGCGTAGTTGTTGATTTCGATCTTGTCGTCGCTGCCGAAGCCGCTGAAATCCAGCGGAACCGGCGGAGCATCGACAAACCGGATGGTGACATGGTTGGTAGCAAGATCGACGAGGTCAGAACCGCCGGCGGCCAGATCGAACGCCGCGGTGTCTCCGTCATTGCGGATCCCGTCGAGATTGCTGTCGAGCCATGCGCCCTCGCTGTCGACCACCACGCGCAGGTATGCGCCAGAGTCACCGCCTTGACCGTCGCCTTGACGAGGCACGAACGATACGCGGTCCATCAGTCCGCCACGGCCGTCGATGATCGGGTTCTCTCCGCGCGTGCCAAAGTAGCCGAGATATGCGCTGGTAGACGAGGAACCACCCTCTGAGGTGTGCCGGGATCCGCTCAGGTAAAGGTCACCGTAGTAAGACCGTCCAGAGGCCCGGACCCTGAGGCCAGAGTCGCCACTGGCGGTGACCACGCTTCGCGTGCTGCGCACGTAGCCGTAGTTGCTGTTGCCGTACTGATTGCGGTACTGGGTGCGCTTTGTCGCACCTGGGGTCACGCTGACCCAGCCGTTGGCGTCAAGGGCGTCGAGGTCGATCTCGATGCGGTCATCGAACCCGAAGCCGCGCAGGTCGAGGCTTAAGTTCGGCGCATCGTTGAAGTGGATGACGACCTTGTTGTGCGCAAGATCGATGCGGTCCCGTACCGACCATGAGCCCTCGGAGTAGTCGAAAGCAGCCGTCTGCTCGGTATCCTGATGCACGCCGTCGGCGTTGTCATCGACCCAGGCCAGAGTGAAGCCTTCCTGGTAATTAAAGCCGTCCTCGTGATCCACCACCACATGGATGGTCGGCCGATTGACAAAGCTGATGCGCGACATCAGACCGCCGGCGGCGTCGTTCATGCGGTTGCCGCTGCTCAGCGTGAACAGGCGCGCATCGCTGCCGGTGTCAGTGCTAAAGGCATAGACCGAAACACGGTTGATTCCACCGCCATCGGTAGTGCGCAGGGCCGATATGCCAAAGCCGGTACTCCGGAAGTCGGCGGAGAAGCCCTTGTAGCTGTAGTAGGAAGACCTACTGGATGAGTAGTTGCCGTACTGGGTTGCGACCCCGGCCAGTTCACCCAGCCAGCCGTTGTCGTGGAAGGCGCTGCGGTCGATCTCGATGCGGTCGTCGTAGCCAAAGCCCGCCAGGAAAAGCGGCTGATCCGGCGCGTCGGTAAAGCGGATGCTGACGCGCTCCCTGAACAGATTGACCTCGGCAAAGCCATCGCCGACCTCTGAGGAGCCGTCGCCAGAACTGGCGAATACGGCTCCCAGTTCGTCCGAGTCGCGAACATGGTTCTCGTCGGCGTCGATCCACGCGCCCCCGGCATCCACGCCCACATAGACAACGGTGTTGATGAAGGAGACACGGTCCATGAGCTGGCCATAGCCCAAGGGCACCCGCTCGGGATAGCCGGTGCCGAAGGTGGCAAGGGTCACCTCGCGATAGTTGCTGCTGCTGCGATTGCAGGCCGAGACGTAGAGAGTCGGTGTGTCGGTGTAGCGGCTGTAGGCGTAGGCGTGATAACCAGCGTTGCCGTTGACGCTAGAAGTTTTTTTGGAACTGTAAGAACTGGACTGGTATGAGTAGTCCACACGGGTGCCGAGTGTGCCGGGCCAGCCCGCATTCAAGGCGAGCGCACCCACGTCGATTTCGATGCGGTCGTCGGCACCGAAACCGTTGAGGTTGAGGGGAATGTAATTGTCATTCCCGTCGCGCACGATGTCGTTAACGCGGATGTTGACCGCGGTATGGCTCAGGTCGACGCGGTTGTTGGGCAGGTAGCTGCCCTCGCCGGCAACGAAGGCTTGGATGCTCTCGCCCTCGTCGTGGAAGCCGTCGCCGTCGGTGTCGACCCAAGCGCCGTCAGCCTCGACCACCACATAGATGGGCCCGTTGACGATGCTCAACTGCTGGGCGAGGTTGCCGCGGCCATCGATGAAGGGATTGCTACCGAAATCAGCCAGACGACCACTGGTGCCGGTGTCGTTATACCGGCTGGTCAACTGGTAGCGCAGAGAGTTGTCACCATCGGTACTGCGCCTCGCCAACGCGCTATTGGCCAAGGAGCCGTTCTTGCTGTGAAGACTGACCGCGCTGGTCAGCGTATCGCCGCTGTGGCGGAGATTGACCCCACCCTCGGCGCCGTCAAAGGCCTGCACCGACCCGAAGTGGTTGAGTTGGATCGCGGCACGGTCGATCTCGATGCGGTCATCCGCACCGAAACCGTTGAAGTCCAGCGCGACCTCGGGAATATCGTTGAAATGGACCACCACGCGGTGGTCGGCCATGCCAACGAGGTCGCGCGCCCGCCAGCCCCCTTCCGAGAAATCGAAGGCGGCCGTGGTCTCGGTCTCCTGATGCACGCCATCGGCATTGTCATCCACCCAAGCCAGGACAAAGCCATCCTGACCTTGGAAGCCCGACTCGCGATCGACCACAACATGGATCGGCGCCGGATCTCGAACAAAGGTGATGCGGTTCATCAACCCGCCATCGCCGTCGATGATGTCGTTTTCCGAACCGAAATAAGCCAACGCGGCGCTATCGCCGCTACTGCCCCGGCCGGCACCGAAGGCCAGATAGTTGGACGACGAGGAGGACGTTCTCGACGCAAAGACGCCGAAACTGCTCGACGGCCCGGAGAATCCCTTGCCGCTTCGGAAGGACGAGCCGCTGACTGACCGGTTCTGCCCGAACGATGAAGCATCCAGACCGACCCAACCATTCCGCGCAAACGCGTCCAGGTCGATCTCGATGCGGTCGTCGGCCCCGAAGCCGGAGAGATTCAGCGCGTGTTGTGGAGCATCGTTGAAGTGCAGAACGACGCTGTTGTAAGCCAAACCGACGTAATCGCCGCCGCTGTTGGGGTCAAAGAAGGCACGCTGGGTATCGTTGAAGTCCCGGATGCCATTGCCGTCGCGGTCGATCCAGGCGCCTTCCGCCTCGACCACCACATGGATGGTCGCGCTGACAAAGCTCACTTGGTTGAGCAGGGCGCCGCGGCCGTCGGGGAAACCTTCCGAGCCGATGTAGCCGAGCGGACCAGAGCCTCCTACCCCGACGGCAGCGACCACGCCTGGGCCAAACGTCCCGGTACGGGGTTGAGCTACCACACCACCTGACCCAACAAATATCCCGGAGAACCCGTAGTTATCTCCAGTCGGATAGGCGAAAGCAAACCGCGCCTCATTCCCGATCAGGCGCCCGTCGATCTCGATACGGTCATCGGCATTGAAGCCGCGCAGGTCGAGGGCGTATGCCGGGATATCGTTGAAGTGGATGGTAACCGCGGTGCGCTCGAGGCCCACTAGGTCGCGGCCGACATCCTGCCCGCCCTCTCCGATCGCAAAGGTGTTGTTGGCGTCGAAGGCGTAGAGGTTTTCGCCTTCATCACGGATGCCGTTGGCGTTGGGATCCAGCCAAGCGCCCTCCGCATCGACCACCACGTGCAGCCGGCTGGTGACGAAGTCGACCTGCGCATTTAGACCGCCTTCGCCGTTGACGATGCCGTTGACGTGGTTGCCGGTACCGAAACGGCCCAGCTCGCGGCTGGTGTACGAGTAGTCGGTTCGACGGACGTAGGCACCGATAGCGCCGTTGTAGTAACCCCCGGACGCATATCGCTTGTAGCCGGACACCCGCAGCTCGTTGGATGTCCAGCGTCCTGAATCGGTCTCGCGTTCGCCAGCCACGGTCAGATACCAAGAGCCGCCCTGCCGCGTGTACCCTTCGAGCGAGCGGCTGGAGCTGGCCGAAGTCAAGCGGCGATCACTTGTCGAAGCGGAGGAAGAAAAGTCCGCACTCGTGACCCGGCCGATTTTCCAACCGTTGGCCTGGAACTGGGTCAGGTCGATCTCGATACGATCGTCGGCGCTGAATCCCTGCAGGTTGAGCGGGACATCGGGCACACCGTTGAAGTGGATAACGACGCGGTTGTTGGCGAGGTCGACATTGTCGACACTGCGGCCCATGCCCCAGGTCGCTGAGCCTCCCTCGACATACGAGAAGGCGACCTCGTTCTCCCAGGACTGACGGATGCCATCGGCGTTGTCATCGACGTAGCCCAGCGGGGTGATGCCACCCTCGGCATAGTTGTGGCCACCGTTGTACGTGACGGCCTGATCTACCACGACATGGATGACCGGCTTGGGCGCATCAGCAGTGCTAACAGGGCTGGGAGGCGGCGCCGGCGGCTCGAAGTACACCGCATCGAACTGGAAGGTGAGTTGGACTGTGTCCTGCCCCTCGGCAAAGCCGATCGCGCCGCTAAGGGGCGCGGAGTTGCTGGTCAATGCGCCACTGCCGAGGTTCGGCAGGTTGAGGTTGTAGTTGATGAGGTCTTCTTCCAGACCTGCTCCACGGGTGACCTCGACCGTGACGGTACGGATACCCGTCGCTGCGTCGGTCTGGTCGCCGGACACACTGAAACTCGGCGCCAGTGCCAATGGCTCACGGGCGTCGACATCGACGATGCTGTTGGCTCCGCCCTCGACGTTGTAGTGCGCCTGCGCACCCAACTCGATGCTTGCATCGACACTGGTGTAGCCGGCTTCCACGGTCAGTTCCTTAACCACCAGCAGATGTTGCCAAGCGTCGTCGTCGGCATTCGAATTGCTCTGCGGCGCCACCACATTGGCGGCATCCAGGCCGGTGACCGACCAGATCAGGTCAGGCGTACCACCGCCGTTGAGGGCCGGGTTCCAACTGATGTCGAAAGCCAGGAACTTGACATCAGCCATGCCGTTGTGCGCGTCAAAGCCATGGAAGAAGCTCTGGATGTCGGTCAGGTCGTCGCCACCGTTATCGGTGTAGTCCTGCCACCAAGCCAGCGCTGCCTGATTGAGCGGATCGCCGGCATCAGCCAGATCGGCCACGCCGCGGAACGCACCCGAGACCTGGCCCGCCACACCGGCGAACGTCACGCCGAGAACAGTGGTGTCGATCTGCGCATCGACCCGCACCGGGATCCACACAGTGGCCGTGAGCACACCGCTGCCATCCGCCGTCGCCAGCCAATCCGCCTGCAGGGCGGTGGTGAGACCGCCCACCTTGAGGCCGGTGCCTGCATGCAGGTCGGAGAAATCCAGCCAGTAATCGAAGCGGTCGGCAGTGTTGTTGTGAAATTGGTACGCCGCAGTGACACGGTCAGCGGCGGCGTTCACACCCGCCTCTGTGGTGTTGACGGTGACCGCCGATCCGGGCCGGGTGTATGTGAAGTCGTAGACCGGCGCGTTGGTCTGCCAGCTCTGGCCGCCGTCTGTCGAGTACTCGAAGTAGCGGCTGACATCGCCGGCATCGCCGTTATAACGACCCTCGACGCCGGCTGTGCCCTGCTGAACGTAGATGTCGAAACGCGTGTTCTCGCTCAGCGACTTGCCGAACTCCACTGCATAGTTGACGTACTGGTCGATGCCCTCGATGGCAGTGCGGCCGGAAGTTTTGATGGCCAGCACAAGGTCAGCGACAGCGGTGTCGTCGTCGCGGATGGTCACCTTGGCGTTGTCGACGTTGATCGACCCATTTTGGGCGTTGTCGACAAAGACGCTGAAGCCCTCGGAGGTCTCGAAGGTGCTGTCGTTGCGAAGGTTGAACGTGATGTTCTGGCTGCGGTTGGCCTCGGTGAAGGTCAGGCTGCCGGACGCGGCAGTGTAGTCACTGCCTGCGCCAGTGCCGGCGACTGCGGTGCCGAGCGAGCCTTCATTTGTGCCGTAACCGTAGATATCGCCGACCCCGGCACCGTAGCGCGGGAAGTCGTAGCCGTTGAAGGTGGACGACGTACCGGTGGGTCGGCTGTTGTTCGAGTCGTACTGCGGAATCTGCTCGTTGGAGACCCAGATGCCCGACTCGTCGCGCTTGATGGTGAAGATGCCGACCGGCATCCGTGAGCCGATGTCGTCGGCGTTCCAGTCGGTGGTGGTGAACTTGACCGGGTAGACGTAGTTGCTGTTAGCGTCGTAGCCGATCTCGTCGACCTTGCCGAAATTGCTCTGGGCTTGACCAAGCTCTGCCGCACCACCGACAAAGTCAGCCGCTCTCAGCGTGGAAGGGTCGACCGCTTTGAAATAAAGCTTGAACTGAGTGTCCGGCTCGACCAGATTATCGGCCACCGGGCGGAAGGCCAAAGTCTTGGTTGTTTCGCCCGGGGCCCAGACGATGCGGCCGAGCGTGCCGGGTGCCACGCCATCGCGAGTATCCGGGTTGTAAGACGCAAGGCTGCCATCGCTGTTTAGTTCGGTGACAGGCCCCGTATGAGCGACGTTCGCGTTACTAAGGTCGACCAATTGCACGGCGGCAGTGGTGCCAGAAAACTCGATGTACCAATCCACCACCACGAAATGGCTGTCATCGCCCTGACGCTCGATGGTGATGGTCTGCAGAATATCGGACGAATTTTGGTTGCCAGGGTCATCCCCCGTAGCCGGCCGGCCTTCCGGACGGTTGGTCTGGATGCTAGTGACCTGCAGCTTGATGTCGTCATTACGGATCTCGCCGACGCCCTGGCCCTTTTCAGGATCGACGGAGGTGCCGTCGGTCAGTGAGGAGACGTTCACCAGGAAGGCTTCGTCACCTTCAAGGCTCGAGTTCGTGCGGTAATTGTTTTGGCGAGGGTCACCGAACGGGTAGTACTGATCGACGCGGTTGTTGCTTGAGGAATACGTATTGTCGAACGCCGTATCGGGGATGTTGCCCGGCTGGCCGGTGTCGCCGCGGACCAAGAAGGTCACCGTGCCGGTGTCCTGCCCACTGGCAAACGAGATGTCCTGAGACAGGCGATTCGAGGAGTACGGCTGGACGAAGTCAGCGTCATTGGCGGGATCAAAATCACCGCCGTCGACGGTCAGGCTGCCCTCAGGGGAGGCCACCGAGACCCTGACATTGGACGTCTGGTCGAGATAGCCGGTGCGGTCGAGCGTGAAGGTGTAGGCGGTCTGGGCGCCATTGTCACCCTCTAGGTGGGTGACCACCAGATCGTGCAGGGCGATCTGGGCGTCGTCGTTCCGGATCGTGCCGGTGGCGTCGCCATGGGAGGCTGAGATCGAGGTGCCGACGCTCGGAGAGAACAACTCCACATGCAGCGTCTCGTCGATTTCCTTGAGGCTGTCCTGGGCGACCCGGATGGTGATGGTCTTGGAGCCAGGGTCGATGTCGTTCTGGGTAAACGTGACACTGCCGGAGGGAAGCCCGGAGTTGGTGCCGAGGGCGTCCTGACCGCCGGAGAAGTCGGTCACGGTGATGCCGCTCTCGGTGACCACCCGCCAATTCACCGTCGATGTCAGTTCGGGATCGTTGTAGACACGGTCGATGGTGAAAGTGAAGTCCTTGAATCCTTGCGGCGTGTTGCCCTCAAATAAGACGGCCTGCAGGGCACTTACCGACACCTCCGCATCCTCGTCACGCAAGGTGACGGTCTTGGGATCGATCAGCGTACCGCTGTTGTCAAGCACCGTGGAGTAACTGCCGTCGGTGTAGAGCGTCAGCGTGGCAGCCTTGTCTTTGGACTCGTAGAGCGAGTCCGAGACCACCGGCAGCGAGATCGATCGACCCGTCTGGCCGACCCCAAAGGTCGCCTGCAGCGCCAGGAAGCCCCCTGCGCTGTTGTAAGTGACACCGCTGGGCAGATGCGCAAGGTCGAAGTCGCTCGCCAGAACCTGGCCGACGCCGCCCAAGGGGATCTTGCCGAAGACCGTTAGAGACGAGCTTGTGTCGCCGGCACGCGCCAGATCGAAGGTCAAATAGCGCTGGGCGCCACCGTCGTTGCCCTCGGGCACGGTGGCCTGACGCACATTGAGACCGACACCCCGATCGTCCCCGACCAGCGTCGCGGATGCGCTGTCGCGCATCTCGGCATTGCCCTGGGAAGCAGCCAGTTGGATGCGGAAGCCCTCGTCGGCCTCGATGTCTGCATCCGAGGCGATGTTGACCGTGATGGTCTTCTCGGTCTCTCCGCGGAGCCACGTGAACCGGCCGGACGGCAGACCATCATTGAGCACCGAAAGATCCTCCTGCGAGAGGAAGTCGTCGGCATTGACTTGGTTTTCGCCCGTACCCACCAAACGCCAGGTGACCACGGTTTCATCGTCGGTGCCTTCGGTACGGCGAACCGTGAACGTGTAGGCGGGGTTGGCCGAGCCGTTGCCCTCAGTCACCGAACTACCCAAGGTGGTGTCCACCACAGTGGTGAAAATCTGGTCGTCGTTGGTGACGGTGGTGGTGGCAACGGTATTGTTGGGATCGATACGGACGCTGGCACTCGCAGTGCCGCTGGCACCGGACACCGGGTTGGGCGTGGCGACCGCATTCTGCAACTTGAGCGCGACCTTCTCCCCGGACTCGAAGACATCGTCACCGGACAGGGTCACGGTGAGGACCGCAGTCTGGTCATCGCCCTGCACCCTCACCTGGAAAACCTGATCGGGCCGGCCGCTGTTATCCGTGTAATGGAGGGTGACCGTCTCGTTGTTGGGGGCGAAAGTGACGTGCGCGAACGATGACGTTCCGGCGGCCACCGTGCTGTCATTGGCAGACTGGTCGCCCTGCGCCGGCAGGGTCACCGCCGGGTTAGCCGTATTGGTGGTGTCGAACACCACGTCCACTTCGACCGTGCTCGAGAGGTCGCCGGCACGGGTGACATAGAAACTCAGGTCGTGGGTTGTACCAGCTTTGCCTTCGGAAGTGCTGACCGCGCCTGCGGAGATCGACAGCAGCGCCTCGTCGTCATGCACAAGGCCGAAATAGCCATTCGCCTTGAGGTCGGTCCTGCCATCGCTTTCGCCGGTCGCGGTGAGATTGACCCTGAAGCCCTCGTCGCCTTCGACCGTCGTATCGCCTTTTACCTTGAAGGTGATGGTCTTGTCGGTGGTGTCGTTCGCAGTCCATGCAACGCTGCCGGCTGTGCTGCCGTCGAATTCGTCGTTGGAGAGCGCGCCGGTGTAGCTTGTGACGACGGGCGGCAACTGCTTGCCCTCGACGCTGTAACTCAACGTGGTGGCTTGAGTGGTGTCACCCTCGCGGTGCAGCGTGATGGTGTAGTTTTGGCTGCCGCTATCGCCCTCGCTCGCCGGGAAACTGGTTGACGCAACAGTGACCGCCACGTCGTCATTGAGCAAAGTGCCGCTGGCGGTCGCCTGCGTTCCGAGCGCGAGGCCGGCGCCGGTGCTGGGCGGCACCAATTTGACGCTGAAGGTCTCATCGGACTCGACCCTGTTGTCCGCCAAAGGCACCACCGTGAAGGTAGCGGTGGCCGAACCCGGGGCGAAAACCGCCGTACCGGAGGTGGCGCTGAAATCATCCGAGGTGGCGGTCTTGCCGGCGAAATCGAGAATCCACCCGACAGACACCGAACGGGTCAGGTCGCCGGTGCGCGTGAGCGTATAGGTGAACGGCGCGGCCCCGTTCTCCTTGTGAGACTGATCCTGAAGCCCGCCGACCTGATTTGAACTGTCGAACTGGACGACATTGTCGTCGTTGCGAATGGTGACCTCGGTCGTGGCGTGCGCCGTGTCGACGACCGAGGAAGCGGACGAGTCGCCGTCGCTCAGCGTAGCGGTAAAGGTCTCAGCAGCCTCGAGTGCGTCATCGCCCTTGATGTTGACGGTCAAGGTCTTGCTGGACTCGCCCGCGGCAAAGCGCACAGTGCCGCTGGTGCTGCCGGAGAGGTCGGCGCTGGCCGCCGGGTTGGCGCCGCTACCTGCCACCCGCCAGACCACACTCTGAGCGGACCGCGTATCACCCGTACGGTCTACGGTGATGGTGACAGGGGTAACCGCGCCGGTGTCGCCCTCTGTGACAGGGTTCAGTGCATCCGCATGCATCGAGAACACCGAGTCGTCATTGACCACGGTGGCAACTGCGGTGGCGGACCCATCCTTGAGGATGGTGCCCTCCGCAGGGTTGAACAGAAGGATGCGGAAATCCCGGCCCAACTCGCGCAGGTTATCGCCCACCAGACCGATATCGATGCTGTAAGTGGAGTTGCCCGGCAACATCTCGACGGTACCGCTGGGCAAGCCGCCATTCGATCCCAGAGCGTCCGGGCTGGTGAAGTCCCCTGCCGACGCCGCAGCGTGGTCCGACTGCGGGTTGTTGATCAGTTCGACCTTCCACGAGGCGGACACGGGGGTACGCACGAAGCCTTCGCGCACCACCAGGGCTGAGAGTGTGCCGCCCAGCGACGCGCTGCCCTCGTCGACCGCGAAGGTCGTACTCAGGAAGCCTATGCGCGCCTCGTCATTGACGATCTGGCCGATCGCATCGGGGATCGTCACCCCGGCCGGGCCGCTGGTCACGCTGATGCGGACGACGTACTTCTCCGTCTCCTCAAAAGTGCCATCAGGCTGCGGCGTGACGGTGATGGTCCGGGCGAGATCCCCCGAACTGAACGTCACATTGCCGCTGGGGTAGGTGCCGCCCTTGAAGTCGTTGGGTGACGCAGTCACCGCTGCCAGATCGGGGGCGGTGCTGAAGGGCACCACCTGCCAGTGCACAGTGACTGGACCGGATGGGTAGTCGGACAGGCGGATCTCGAAGGACTGGGCGTGCTCGTCGGTGCCGTTGCCCTCGATCAATCTGGCCTGTACCGGTACCACGATGGCGTCCACGCCATCCGGGTTGATGTTGGCCCGCGCCTCGGTGACGCCGAGCACGATGTGGTCAACTGTCGCGTCACTGTCTTCAGTGATCGTTACCTTGAAGCCACGCACCCCCTGTGAGATCAACCCGCGTTCGGCCGAAAAGTCAACGAAGGCGAGCGCCGCCTCGTCCGGGTCGGCGGTCTCGGTAGCGGGGTCGGTGACCGTAGTGACCAACTTCTTGAAGCTGACCGACAGCCCTTCCGGAAGGTGGAAATCCGCGTCCTTGGCCGGGTTCTCGCCGGAACCGGCGACGCTGAACGAGATGGCAGGGCTTTCGGTGAGCCCGCCCTCGCGGGCAAAGTACACGCGGAAATGGGCCAAGCCTGGGCTTGCGGCATCCAGATCCGACAAGGATTCGATACGGTCGATGCTGACCAGGCTGTCGTCGTTGACGATGGTGCCGCTGGCGGTGCTGCCGGAAACGGTGATGCTCGATGCATCGCCCGTCGTGACGCTCTTGATGCGGACCACGAAGCGATCGTCACCGTTGATCAAGCCGTCCTGAAGCGTATCGACTTCTATGACCTGACTGCGGTCTCCGCTTGTCCCGCTGAAGTGAGAGCTACCCGTGCGAACACTCTGCAGCCGGGTGCCGTCACCCGTCGCCACCAGCAATTCGTAGTCGACATCCAGGTCTGACTCGAAGCCGCCGGAACGGGCCAAAGTGAATCGGGCCGTGTCGCCTTCGGTGACCCGCACATCGCTGGCAGAGAAGAACAGAGAGGGGTCGTCGTTGACAACAAGCGTCGATGCTTCGTCGTGAGCCGGGTCGACAATGCCCTGCCCCGGGTCGCTGATGGTGACGCTGAGCGTCTCATCACCTTCCTGCAGGAAATCGCGCCGGATCGGCACGAAGAAGGTCGCTGAACCCTGCCCTGCCTCAAAGTGCAGAGAACCGCTGACGGCCGTGATGTCGGCCTCGTTCACCACCCCGGCGGTGCCGGAGACGTCGACGGTCCAGGTGATGTCATCGGCGGGAAGGCTCGAGACGTCAACGCCCGGCTCGGCGGTACGCACGACGGTGAAACTGGCAAAGGACGGCACACCATCGCCAGGATTACCCTCGATCAGGCCACCCGAGTTGGCCATGATCGAATACAAGGACTGCTTGTCACTGTTCAGCGTGAAGGTGAACTCGTCGCTGCGCGCGGTATTGCCGGCGGCGTCGGTGTCGACCACCGTGACGCGATGCTGGCCGTCGGCCAAGCCCGTCGGGGTGAAGGTCGTGGTGCCGTTGTAGCCGGTGGCTTTGACGCCATCGATGTAGATGTCGCGTCGGAAGATGGCCTCGCCGGAGCGGTCGCTGTCGTCGAGGTCGCCGAGCTGCAGGGTCGGGTCGCTGGTGACGCCGTCCGAACCGTCGAATCCGGTGTCGTTCACGAGCGTGGCAGCGTCGGGGGTGTCGACCTGCTTGTCGATCACGATGCTGGCCGTGTTCTGGGCGGCAACGGACACGTTGCCGACGCGGTCATAGCCGCGAACCAGAACCTGTCCGCTGTCGTAAGCGCCCTCCGCCAGCTCAAAACTCAGACCCGTTCCACGGGTATACGTGGTTCCGCCATCAATGCTGTACTCCCAGCGCACGACAGACGGATCCAACGAGACCTTTATGGTGCCGACGTTGCTGATCTGGTCGCTGCGGGTCGCGTCACCAGAATCAACATCCGTCGGGTAGCTGTCGGTCTTCAGCGCGAATTCGGGTGCGGGGGGCGGGGTGTTGTCGACCACGCCCAAGCCACTCGGGCTGGTTTGACCCGAGAGACTGGCGATGGCGCGCAGCGGGGTGGCGTCGGCAAGATCGAACCCGTCTCTGACCAGGTCGCCGGGAATCGACACAGACCAACGACCGTCCGCCCCGACAGTTGAGGTGCCGAGTTGGCGCTCCGTCCCGTCAATAGTGGCGAAAAGCGTCAACAATGCACCCGGCACGGAGTTGCCGGAGATGCTCGTATCGCCCTTGGAGGGGTCGATGACCGGCGCTGGCAAACCCGCCACCACGGTGATACCGACCGTGTCGGTACCCTTGGAGTAGGCGGTGTGGCCACCGACGTTGTCGAGTGAGGAAAGATTGACGGTGTCCCCTGCCGATTTGCCGTCGGTCTGGTCCCAAGCACGGAAGGTAAAAGCGCTGCTGCCAACAAAATTGGCATCGGGAACGAAGCGGACGCGGTCGGAGGGGCCAAGCAGCAAAGCGCTCGCAGCGGACGGATTGAGGGTAGTCCAGGTCGAGGCGCCGTCGAGTTTGTACTGCCAAGTCCCGCCGGCACCCACGGCCGTCACGGCAATGGACTTCGGCGCATCCTGCCCCTCGGCGACATCGATATCGCTGATGGCATCGTTGGTGAAGTCGCCACCCGCGTTGCTCGGCATGATCTCTGCGATGCTGAGACCCTCGCCCACAGTAACGGCAGTCGCGTTCTTGGCGATGTCCGGAAGTGTCTCGGTAAAGAACGGATCGACAACCGGCGCGCGGTTGGCCACCGTCAGCTCGACCGTCGTGACGACCAGCGGCTCACCGAAAGGCGTGCTGCCACCACGGCCGGTGACGTCAAGATCCCCGGCATCCGTCGCGTTGACAAAGGTCAGGTCGGTGCGGGACCCGGCAGCACCCGTCTGGCGACCACTGACAAAGGTGAGCCCACCCGCTGCCAGATAAGAGGTGATGGAGGTGTCGATGAGGTATGCGCTAAGGCCACCGGCGATGGCGACCTTGCCGGGCGCCGGCACGAAACGCAGTTCGTCGCTGATAGACAGGAAGAAGGGGTGCGCGCTGGTCGCACCGCGCAGGTTAATCCAGTTCGAAGTGCCGGCAACGCGGTACTGCCAAGCGCCGTCAGCGATCGACGTGGAGACATCGGCCACCGCTACGCCGGCGAAGTCGTTGGGGCTGTATCCGTTCTCCCCGTCCTCACTGAATGCCGGCAAAAAGACAGCCTGAACGCTGCTGCCCGGCGGCGAGGAGTCGTCCTGCTCGACGCTGATCGAGTTAGCCGGATCGCCGGTCAGGACCGGGGCATCGTTGAGCGCAGCGACAACGATCGTGACAGTGGACGGTTCGGTGGTGAAGCCGCTGCCGGAAGTCGCTGTCCACGAAAGGAGAACCGACCCGTTGAGATCCCGGGTGGGGACGAAAGTTAGCTTGCCAGCAATCAGGTCCGCGAAAGAAATGTCCTCTGAGACGCCGCGGGTGAGCGCGATCGGCGTTCCGTCAAGCTTGAGTTGGCCCTCGGCGAGCGAAGGCAGCGACGTGAAATTGATGCGTGCCAGGCTCGTGCCCAGCGGTGCTCCAAAGGCTTCGGTGAAATAGCTCGCGTCGATGACGTAGCTATTGTCTTCGACAAAGCCGCTGACCGTGACCGGGGCCAGCACCGCCGAGCCATCCGCCAGGACGTTGATGCCGGCGATGTCGCTGGATGTGCTGATGCTGGACGCGGCAGCAAGCGCAGCGATGGTCTGTGTGCTGCCTGACGATTCAGTGCCGGTCCATGCCCGAAACGTGATCGTAGCGAAGCCCACCGACGTAGATCCGCTAGGGGGCAGCAGACGCACCAGCGCATCTGGGCCAAGCATAAGCGCAACCCCG
>Ga0164294_10000789_pt1 | contig 30174 bp, 28 predicted proteins | sample GEODES005metaG_FD_111479 | JGI IMG/M metagenome (GOLD analysis project Ga0164294, IMG submission 111479) | Oligotrophic lake water microbial communities from Sparkling Lake, Wisconsin, USA - GEODES005 metaG | ecosystem: Environmental > Aquatic > Freshwater > Lake | place: USA: Sparkling Lake...
CGCGAGTTCATGCAGATGGCCGGCCGCGCCGGTCGCCGCGGCCTCGACAGCGAAGGCCTCGTGGTGGTGCGCACCACCATGGACGACTGGCCCGAGATCGTCCCCCAGCTCAAGCACTACCTCTCGGGCAAGACCGAGCCGGTCTTCAGCCGCTTCTCGCTCAGCTTCAACTCCGTGGTGAACCTGCTCGACCGCCACCCGCTGCCGCGCATCCGCAGCATCGTCGAGAAGAGCTTCCTGGCCTTCGCCCGGGCGCGGCAGGCCCAGATCGACCGGCGCAACGCCGAGCGCCTGCGCAAGGTGCTCACCGACGCGGGCTGGACCCAGGGCCAGCCGCCGCCGGCCGGCATGGACCGCGACTTCAAGCGCATGCGCGAGGCCGAGGCCAAGGTGGTCGAAGGCAAAGACCGCACCTGGCAAGAAGTACAGACCCGCTTCGAGGCGCTCAAGAGCTGGGGCTACCTCGCCGAGGACGGCGCCTTCAACGCCGGCGCCAAGGTGCTGAAGCACATCCAGATCTCCGAGATCTTCACCACCGAGCTCTTTCTGTCGGGCAAGCTCGATGAGCTCGACATGCCCACGCTCTTCGGGGTCTGCTGCGGCATCTGCGCCAACCTGCCGCGCGGGGCCACCACCCACGCGGGCAAGCCCTTCCGGGTGCTGGGCAAGGAGATCGAGAAGATCCGCAACTCCCAGGCGGTGGTCGAGGCCGAGGTCATCACCGGCAGCCCGGTCTCCTGGGATCCGGAGATGATCGCCTTTGGTCACTGGTGGGCAAACGGTCGTAGCCTCGCCGAATTGCTGCTCAACATTCAGTACACCACCGACATCAGCGGCGATCTGGTCGGCGCCTTCCGTCGCGCCAAGGATCTGATCCAGCAGCTCCGCGACGTCTACGAGCACGACAAAGACAAGGTCGCCGAGCTCGAGAAGCTGTCGCGGACGGTCACCCGCGACGAGGTCGAGGTGGTCGACTGACCACGGTCCTGGCCGAGGGCGACGGCTACCTCGTCGTCGCCAAGCCGCCGCGGGTGGTGGTGCACCGCGGGCGCCAGCGCACCCCCGAGCTGCCGATGCTGCAGCGGGTGCGGGCGCTGGTGGGCGACTTTGTCTTTCCGATCCACCGCCTGGATCGGCAGGCCAGCGGCTGCCTGCTCTTCGCCACCCGGCGGGAGATGGCAGGCCCGCTGTCGGCGGCCCTGACGGCGGGGCAGAAGGAGTACCTCGCCCTGGTTCGTGGACAGTGGAAGCACAGCGAGCCGGTCACGGTCGAAAAGCCGATGAAGGACGACAACGGCATCGAGAAAGAGGCGATGACGCGGGTCACCGGGCTCGGGGCCTGCGCCGAGCCGCGCTGCTCGCTGCTGCGGGCCGAGCCCTTCACCGGGCGCTACCACCAGGTGCGGCGCCATGTGCGCGATCTGAACCACCCCATCCTGGGCGATCACGACCATGGCGACACGCGGGTCAACCGCACCTGGCGGCAGGAGCGTGGCCTACTGCGGATGGCCCTGCACGCCTCGCGCCTGCGCCTCACCCTGCCCGATGGATCGGCCCTCGACGTGCGGGCCCCCCTGCCCGAGGATCTGTTTTCGGTGCTGATCAACCTGCCCTTCTTTGAAGAGGCGGCGGCCGCCGAGCCGACCCTCCTCCTCACCCCGCTGCCCGATGAGCCGCTTGGGGGCGAGGAGATCGAGGCCGAGCTCGAAGAGGACTAGTCAGCCCGGGGGCCGGGTGGGCTGATCGACACAGACCTGGTTGCGGCCCGACTGTTTGGCCTTGTAGAGGGCCGCGTCGGCCCGGCGGTAGAGGCCGGCTCCGTCTTCGCGGGTGCGAAGCTGGGCCACCCCGCCCGAAACGGTGACGGAGATCTGGGTGATGAGCTCGCCGGCTTCGTTCTGGATGGGCACCTGCAAGGCGCCGATCGACTGACGCATCCGGTCTGCCGCGGTGAAGCCGGCCTTGAGGTTGGCCCGCTCCAACAGCACGGCCAGCTCTTCGCCGCCGAGGCGGGCGATCACGTCGCCCTCGCGCACATGCTCGTGGAGCGAGGCCGCCACCTTGCGCAGCACTTCGTCGCCGGCGGGGTGGCCCCACTGATCGTTCACCTTCTTGAAGTGATCGATGTCGAGCACCACCAGGGAGAGGGGGCGGTTCATGCTGTGGGCCCGCTCGACGTAGGCCGGCAGGGCCTGATCGAAGGCGCCGCGGTTGCAGATCTGGGTGAGCGGATCCATCGCCGCCCGCGACTGGAGATCGATCAGGGCCCGGGCCTGGGTGGCGACGATCGACTCCAGGGTTTGGGCGCGGCGTTGGGCGTCGCGGAGGCCCTGGCGCAGGCGCTCGGTCTCGCTGGCGGCCACCCGCACCCGCTGCAGCAGGGCGGCCCGCGCGGCGCGCAGCTCGACGGGGAGGTTCTCCTCGCGCAGATCGTCGGCGAGGCGGGCGAAGTGCTGGCCCATGGCCGAGCCGGTCTCGCCCATCCGGTTGAGCTCCACACCCAACTCCGCGATCAGGCGGCTCATCTCCTCCTTCTCCTCCCGCACCCGGGCCTGGGCGGGGCCGGCGAGCAACAGCAGCGACTCGGCCTGACGGCTGAGGCGCCGGGCATCGCCGACGGTGACGGTGGTGGGCACCGATTCGAGCAGGGACTGGGCGAGGGCACCGATGCGGGCGTCGCGAATGGCGATAGCCACGGCGACCTGGCCAAAGGCGCGGGCCAGGGTCGAGGCCTCGCGGCCGAGCCCGGCGCTGGAGGGCTCGGCGCCTTCGCGAATGGGGGCGGGGTCCACCACCGAGGCGAGGATGGACTCCAGCTCACGGGAGAGCCCCGTGGGCATCGGGCTGCGGCCCACGCGGGCGATGACGACGTCGATGCGCGACTTGACGACGCTGGTGGCGCGGCCGGCGATGTGCTGGAGCAGCAGCACGAGGCCGTCGTGCAGCAGCGCTCCGTCGCTTGGCGTCAGCGCAGGCCCGGAGAGGGCGCCGCGGGGGGGTTGAGGCATCATCTTCGCTCCGCTACTCCTGAGACGGATCGAGGGCCCCGCTGGTTGAGGGGGCGGCACTCAGCGCAGGAGCTCGGCGGTACCCAACATGCCGAAGGTGGCGACGCCCTCGATGGTGCTGCCGTCGCGCGGATTGACCTGGGCGCTGGTCTGCCAGCGGTAGAAGTAGACCGCGAGCAGGGCGCCCGACGGAAAGCCGCTCCAGGCCGAGGCCGGCACGGTGAGGCCGCCGCTGTCGGCGGCGACACACATCACCTCGCCCACCTGGGTGGAGCCGGCAGGATTGTAGACGATGATGTCGAGGATCATCGCCTCAGCCACGCCCGATGGCGCCCAGCTCATGCTCATCGACGAGGCGCTCCAGCGCGGAAAGGCCGAGGCGCCATCGTAGAGCAGCTCGATCGGCTCCAGGCTGGTGAAGCCCGAGGTGGTGCTGAGCGCATCCGACACGGTCAAGCTCTCCCAGTCGCCGCCGCCGGGCAGGAGCAGATCGTAGGCGGCGGAGCGGGTGTAGTCCTCGCTGGCCAGGGCGGCGCTGGCGTAGGTGGTGCTGCTGCCGCTGCCGCTGCGCCGCAGGTCGATGGAGACGGCGCCCTGCTCGAGGTAGACGTGGCCGCCGACGTCGACGGTGCTGCTGGTGGCCGGCGCGCGGGTGGGGTTGACCACGCAGCCGCCGGTGGCCGGCAGCCAGTCGAACCAGGAGGTGGAGACGGGATCGTGAAAGGCGGCGCTGCCGGTGATCTGGTAGGCCGAGCTGGCGCCAAAACAGTCGGGGCAGCCAATTGCGAGGTAGTCGAGCTGCACGAGGCCGCTCACCAACCCTTCGGCGGAGCTGCCGTCGTCGCCGCCGCCATCGCTGCTGTCACCGCCGTCTCCGGCGTCGCCGCCGCCATCGTCGGCCGGGGCCGAGGCGCTGAAGGTGAAGGCGTCGGGCAGGGTGACCTCGCCGCTGTCGGACGAGACGATGAGATCGACGCTGGCCTCGGTGCGCACCTCGGGGGTGAAGACCACCAGCGTCTCGTCGGAGAGCACGGTGACGTCGACCTCCGAGCCGCCAAACCAGAAGCGCACCTCACCCGAAAAGCCCCAGCCGCTGACCACCACCTCGGTGCCGCCCTCCAGCGGGGCCCAGGCGGGGTCGACCTCGGTGACGCCAATGGGGCCCTCGGCCTCCTCCTCGCCCGGGCTGGCCTTGTCGGTGTTGTAGGACTCCAGGCCCATCCGTCCACAGGCACAGAGCAGCAGGGTGAGGGGCAGCGTGCGCATCACAGCGACAGGATGATCTCTTCGAGGAGCAGCTCCATGTCGACGGTGGCCTGCGACTCGTTGTGGAAGGTGGTGTAGATGGCGTTGCCGGCCTTCTCCAGCTTCACGGCGAGGGGGGCGTCGTTGACGGTGCTGAACCAGTAGGTGGGGGCGTCGCCCTCGGCCAGCACGATCACGCCATCCTTCACGCGCTCGGGGATGACCCAGGCGTCGAGATCGTAGGAGAGGCGGGCGGTGGAGCTGCCCAGGATCGCCTTCATGTTCTCGTCGAGCACGCGGGCGTTGATCTCGGTGGCGGCGCCGTAGCGGGCGGCGTTGATGTCGGTGTCGGAGCCGTAGAAGTCGACGGCGTCGGGGAAGGCCACCTCAAAGAAGAAGTGGGCCCAGTCCGAGGCGTAGATCGAGCCGCCGCCTTCGACGTACTCGCGGATGTTGCTGCCGATGTCGCCCTTGTGGCTGGTGATCCAGCCATCGGAGATGCCACAATTGAAGAAGATGATGTCGTACTCCTTCATCTTGTCGAGATCGGTCAACAGATCGATGTACTTGGTGCCGGTGGCGCCGGCGTAGGTGTCGTAGTCCACGCCCATGTCGTCGAGGTAGCTCTGGATGCGGTCGTAGGAGCCGGTGATGACGGCCACATGCAGCTCTTCGGCGCTCAGGCACTCCTCTTCGGCCAGCTCCATCACGTCTTCGGTGTCGAGGGTGACGTCGATGAGGGCGGTGAAGCTGCCCTTCTCGACGTGGATGACGTGCTCGCCCAGGGGCACATCTTCGAGCAGGAAGTAGCCGTCGGCGTCGGTGACGGACTCCACGCGCACGTCGACCTCGCCGTCGCCGTCGGTGTCGACCTCGACGTAGACCAGGGCGCCCACGACATAGCCATTGCCCGACAGATCGCAGATGCGGCCCTTGATGTCGCCGACCTTGCCCTCCCAGTCGCCGGTGGTCTCGCCCTCGTCGTCTCCGGGGGTCTCCTCGTCTTCGGCGCCGGTGGGGCCCGCCTTCTCGGTGGCGAGGTTGTACTCGGTGCAGCCCAAGGCAAGGAAGCTGAGGGGCAGGAGGAGGCGGTACATCAGGGACTCCAGGCGCGTTGACGCCATCGTAGCTGTCGAATCAAGGCAGGGGCAAGAGAAAGCTCAGGCGCCGCGCAGGGCCCGGGCGACGCTCTTGGCGGCGTAGGTGAGGATGGCGTCGGCGCCGGCGCGCTTCATGCCGAGCAGGCTCTCCATCATCACCGCGTCGAGGTCGAGCCAGCCCTGCTGGGCGGCGGCGTGCAGCATCGCGTATTCGCCGGAGACCTGGTAGACAAAGACCGGCACGGCGTGGGCATCTTTGACCCGGCGCACGATGTCCAGGTAGGGCATGCCGGGCTTGACCATCACGAGATCGGCCCCCTCTTCGAGGTCGAGGGCGACCTCGCGCAGGGCCTCGTCGCTGTTGGCCGGGTCCATCTGGTAGGTGCGCTTGTCGGCCTTGCCGAGCGCGCTCTTGGAGCCCACCGCGTCGCGGAAGGGGCCGTAGAAGGCGCTCGCGTACTTGGCGGCGTAGGAGAGCACCGAGACCTCGGTGAGGCCGGCGGCGTCGAGGGCGTCGCGCACCACGCCGATGCGGCCGTCCATCATGTCGGAGGGGGCGACCACATCGCAGCCGGCCTCGGCCTGCACCCGCGCCTGCACGGCCAGGGCGGCGAGGGTGAGATCGTTTACAATCTGGCCGTCGCGGACGATGCCGTCCTGGCCATGGGTGGTGAAGGGGTCGAGCGCGACATCGCAGATGAGGCCGATGTCGGGCACCGCCGCCTTGACGGCGCGCACGGCGCGGCAGATCAGGTTGTTGGGGTCGCCGGCGGCCTCGCCATCGGGGGTCTTGCAGGCGGGATCGAGCACCGGGAAGATCGCCACGGCGGGGATGCCCAGATCGCGGGCCTCGCGGACCTCCTCGATGAGGAGATCGATGGAGAGGCGCTCCACGCCGGGCATCGACGCGATGGCAAAGCGGCGGGCTTCGCCCTCGTGCACAAAGCAGGGCCAGATCAGATCGTCTGGGCTGAGACGGTGCTCGCGAACGAGGCGGCGCGACCAGTCGACGCGACGGTTGCGGCGCATCCGGGTACGCGGGAAGGCGGGCATGGGCGCGCTCCGAAGGGCCGCGCCTGTACCCTGCCCGCGCGGGCCTGTCATCGATCTCCGCAAGCTGTCACGCAGCCGGCGCAGATCCCGCACTCCCTGGGCCCCCGGGCCAACCCGCGTCAAGACGCCCGGTCGCCGGCCGACCTGTGGTAGAACCCGCTTCCCCGACCTGTTCAGGAGACCTCTTATGGGCAATTCAACACCCCTCCCCCGCTGGAGCACCCTCGTCGCGGGCGTGCTGATCGGCCTCTTCGCCGCCACCCTTGGCCCGGCCACGGCCAACGCCCCCAAGGCCGCCCCCAAAGAGAAGGCCAAGGCCGCCGCGCCGGCCGAGGCCGAGCCCCCTTCGGTCGAAGAGGTGATGGAGAGCCTGCGGGCCGGCAACGAGCGCTTCACCCACGGCGTGCGCCGCAACATCGACTTCGCCGACGCCCGGGCCGGCACCGCCTCGGGCCAGCACCCCTGGGCCACCGTGCTCTCCTGCGCCGACAGCCGCGTGCCCCCCGAGCACATCTTCGACGCGGGCATCGGCGAGCTCTTTGTGGTGCGGGCCGCCGGCCAGGTCGCCGAGCCGGTCACGACGGGCTCGGTGGAGTACGCCGCCGAGCACCTGCACACCCCGGTGATCGTGGTGATGGGCCATGAGAGCTGCGGCGCCGTCAAGGCGGCGATGGGCAAAGACGACCTCGGGCCCAACCTCAACACCCTGCTCGGCTACATTCGGCCGGCCCTGGGCGGCGTGACCGATCTCTCGGCAGCGGTGCGCATCAACGTGCACCAGCAGATCGAGGCGCTGATGGACAGCGCCATCCTGGCGCACATGCTCGACAACAAGCATGTCACCGTGATGGGCGCCGTGTACGACCTCGACACCGGCGTGGTGGACTGGCTGCTGCCGAGCGGCACGCGGGTTCGGCCGAACAAGCCGATGCGGGCGAGCAAGCCGCACAAGGTCAAGGCGGGCGGCGGCCACCACTGATCCGGGGCCTGGATCGGGGGGCGCGCGGTCGATAGGCCGCCACCCATGTCTACGCCCTTCGATCTGCTCCTCCACGGTGGCCATGTCTTCACGCCCTCGGGCCTCGTCGAGGTCGATCTGGGCCTGCGCGACGGCAAGATCGCGGCGGTGGGCGCGCTGGACGGCGCCGCGGCGGCTACCCGCTTCGACCTGCGCGGCCTCGTGGTGCTGCCCGGCGTGATCGACAGCCAGGTGCACTTTCGCGAGCCGGGCCTCACCCACAAGGAGGACCTCGCCAGCGGCACCGCCGCGGCGGCCCAGGGCGGCGTGACGGCGGTGATGGAGATGCCCAACACCAGCCCGTCCACCACCACGGCGGCGGCCCTCGAAGACAAGCTGGCCCGGGCGGCCGGGCGGGCCTGGGTGGATCACGCCTTCTTTGTGGGGGCTTCGGCCGAGAACGTGGGCCAGCTCGCGGTCTTGGAGAGGCTGCCGGGCTGCGCGGGCATCAAGGTCTTCATGGGCTCCTCCACCGGCTCGCTGCTGGTCTCCGACGACGAGACGCTGCGCGCCGTGCTGGCCGACGGGCAGCGCCGGGTCGCCATCCACGCCGAGGATGAGCCCCGCTTGATCGCCCGGCGGCCGATCGCCGAGGCGGCGGGCCACGCCCGGGCCCACCACCAGTGGCGCGACGAGGAGACGGCCCGCCTCGCCACCGAGCGGGTGCTGCGCCTCGCCCGCCAGACCGGGCGCCGGGTCCACATCCTGCACGTCACCACCGCCGACGAGTTGCCCCTGCTCGAGGCCCACCGCGACCTCGCGACGATGGAGGTGACCCCCAATCACCTCTTCCTGGCGGCGCCGGACTGCACCGAGCGCCTGGGCAGCCTCGCCCAGATGAACCCGCCGGTGCGCGAGGCCCATCACCGCGCGGCCCTCTGGGAGGCCGTCCAGAACGGACTTGTCGACGTGGTGGGCTCCGATCACGCGCCGCACACCCGCGAAGAGAAGGCCCGGCCTTACCCCCAGAGCCCCTCGGGCATGCCCGGCGTACAGACCCTGCTGCCGCTGCTGCTCGACGCGGTGAACCAGGGGCTCCTCACGCTGCCGCGCCTCGTCGACCTCACCAGCGCGGGGCCGGCGCGCATCTATGGGCTCGTGGGCAAGGGGCGGATCGCGCTTGGCTACGACGCCGATCTCACCGTGGTCGATCTCGCCGCGGCCCGCACGATCACCGATGGCTGGATCGCCAGCAAGGTGGGGTGGACCCCCTTCCATGGCCGGCCGATCACCGGCTGGCCCGTGGCGACGGTGGTGCGCGGGCAGATCGTGATGCGCGACGGCGAGCTGCTCGGCCGCCCGATCGGCGCGCCGCTGCGCTTTGCCTAACTACAGTCGACCTCGACGGGCTCGGTTTGGTGCTCCTCCAGGCCGAGCGTGAGCAGCAGGCGGAAGATCGAGCCGGCGCCGGGCTTGCTGCGCACCTCGATGGCCGCGCCCAGGGCGTCGACCAGCTTCTTTACGATGGCGAGGCCGAGCCCGGTGCCGCCCACCGAGCGGGCGCGGCCCTTGTCGACCCGGTAGAAGCGGTCGAAGATGCGCTCGTGGTGGGCGCGATCGATGCCAATGCCGAGGTCGATCACCTCGACCAGGGCCCAGCGGTCGCGGGCGGCGGCGCGCACGGTGACCACGCCGTCTTCAAAGCTGTACTTGATCGCGTTGTGGACGAGGTTCCCGACGATGTGGCCCAGCGCCTCGCGGTTGCCCACCACCCACAAGGCCTCGGGCACCGAGACGTCGACCTGGATGCGCTTGCTGCGCCACAGGCTCTTGTGCTTCTCCACGGCCTCGCTGACGATCGGCAGCAGCGGCATCCGGTAGAGGGGGAGCGGGTTGTGGGCGGCGTCGATGCGGGAGAGGGTGAGCAGGTCGCCGAACATGTCCATCAGGCGCCGGCCGTTGCGCTGGATGGCCTCCAGGGCCTCGACCATCATCGGATCGAGGCTGTCGCGATCTTCGAGCAGGGTCTCGGCGTAGCCGGCGATGGCGGTGGCCGGCGTGCGCAGCTCGTGGCTGAGGTTGGCGATCAGCTCGCCGCGGCTCTCCTCGGCGCGGCGGATGCGGGAGACGTCTTGCACCTGGGCCACCCGGCCGCCCTCTGGCCCGGCCGGAAAGACGCTGATCAGCAGGTCGCGCACCCCGCTGGTGAAGGCCAGCTCGTCTTCTTCGCGGCGCTCCGGGGCCAGGGCGTCGGCGAGGGCGCGGATCGGGATGGCCTCGATCGGGGTGCGGCCGATCGGATTGGGCACCACCGGCACCATCGTCGCCAGGGCCGGGTTGGCGGCGGTGATGCGGCCATCGGGCCCGGTGACCAGGATTCCAAGCGGGCTGCGATCGAGGAGCAGGGCGGCGAGCGGATCGCTCACGGGGCCTCTTCGCGAAAGCGGTAGCCGGCCCCGCGGACGGTCTCGACGTAGTCGGCGGCATCCCCCAGCTTCTGGCGCAGGCGCTTGACGTGGGTGTCGACCGTGCGCGTGTTCAAGGTGGGGGGCAGATCCCAGACCTTCTCGAGCAGCTCGCCGCGCTCGCAGAGCTTGCCGGGGTTGCTGGCCAGGAAGTGCAGCAGGCGGAACTCGGTAGCGGTCAGCTCCAGCTCCACGCCGCTGACCCAGGCGCGGTGGGTGCTGGCGTCGACCCGCACGAGGCCGATGAGGAGGCCGGCGCCGGGCGGCGGGGGTGCGGCGGCCGGGCTGGGGGCCGCGGGACGGGGCTCGGGCAGGGTGCGGCGGGCGGCGGCCTTTACGCGCAGCACCAGCTCGCGCACGCTGAAGGGCTTGGGGACGTAGTCGTCGGCGCCGTGCTCAAAGCCCTGCACCCGGTCGTCTTCTTCGCCCCGCGCGGTGACCATGATGACGAAGAGGCCGGCGGTGTCGGGATCTGCGCGGAGCTGCGCGCAAACCTCGGTGCCGGCCATGTCGGGCAGCATCAGGTCGAGCAGCACCACCGGCGGCCGGTGGGCGCGGGCGAGATCGAGGCCGCTCTGTCCATCGGCCGCCGTCAACACCGTAAAGCCAGCCCGCTTCAGGTTGAAGGCAAGCAAGTTGCGGATGTCGTCCTCGTCTTCCACCACAAGGACCAGGGTCCCGCTGTCAGGCATCACCGTCTCCGACACGCGCCGGCGGCTGGGGCTCCGGGGTCGGACCCGCCCGGCTGTACCATTCTACCGCATCGCCGACGAAGAAGAGCACCCCGCCCACCGAAGCGCGGACAAGCTCGGCCGAGAAGCGCAGCAGGCCGGCCGCCACCGCCACCTCGGCGGCCCCGCCCCAAGCGGCAAAGAGGTGGATGAGCACGCCTTCTCGCAGACCCACCCCCGACACCGTCACTGGCAGGGAGACCACCGCGTCGGCGGCCGGCACGATCGCCGCCGCCGCCGACCAGGAGAGCGGCGCCCCCATGCCGCGCAGGATCACCCAGGCGGCGGTGACATTGCCCATGGAGACGGCAAAGGCGAGGAGTTGGGCCCCAAGAAGGGGCCGCGGCGCCCCCATGGCGAGGTCGCGGGCCGCGGCGAGATCGGTGGCCAGGGCACGCAGGCGGGGCCAGCGGCGGCCCACGACGTCGGGGCTGCGGGCGAGCAGGGGCAAGGCCAGCAGGGCCAGGACAAAGGCGATCGACCACAGGCGCGCCGCGAGCCCGAGCAGGGGCCAGGCCTCGGAGATGCCGGTGGACAGCCCATAGAGGAGCAGGCTCAACCAGGGCAGGATCTCCTGGATGCGCATCAGCAGCAGGGCCGCCGCCACCCGGGTGGGCGCCCCGCTGGCCTTGCCGAGCCAGTGCAGCTTGGCGAGGTCGGCACCCCCCGAAGGCAGGGCCAGGCCGACAAAGACGGCCCGCAGCACCGTGCGCAGGGCGAGGCCATAGGGCACCGCCGCCCCCGTGGCGCCGCACACCCAGACCAGGCGCTGGGCCTGCATCGCGGCGTTGATCAGCAGCAGCAGCGGCGGCGCCACAAAGGCAGGCCAGGGGGCGGCGCGGTAGGCGACGGCGGCCGCGCCAATGTCCACATGTTGCGCGATCAGCGTGAGCAGGCCCAAGGCCACGGCGCCCCGCAGCAGGCGGGGCAGGAGGCGGGAGCGAGCCGGCGGCAGGGACATCGCCGCATGGGATACCCTTTCGTCCATGTGGCTGCTCCTCCTCGCCTGCGCCAACCGCGTCGACCCCGTCGCCGAGTCCCGCCGCTATGGCGAGGCGATCGGGCGCATCGACCGCGATCCGGTCGCCGCCTTCGACCTCTGCGAGGGCTTGCGCGACGAAGACCTGCACGACGACTGCTTTGTCGCCATCGCCGAGCGCGAGGCCCGTCGGGGGGCCGCCGCGGCGGCCGACAAGGCCTGCGCCGAGGTCCGGGGCGAGGGGCCCCAGTACGAGTGCCAGTTTCAGGTGGCCGAACGCACAAACGACCGCGATCGCTGCGCCCGCGCCGGCCCTTTCGCCGATGACTGCCGCATGCACATCTGGGGCCGCCAGTTGGGCGAAGCCCTGCCCCCGCCGATCACCTTCGGCGAGGCCGATGGCCGGCTGCCCAACCTCGTCTCCCACGCCGGCTTCGATCCGTCCGACGAGCGGCCCTTCTTCGCGGCCTACCGCCACCTGCACGGCCTGAGCAGCCCCATCGAGCTAGGCGCCTGCGCGGCGGTCGCCCCGGCGCGACAGGCCCTCTGCGAGACCGCTGGCGCGCAGATCTACGGTGATCTGGTCAACCACGCCCGCGACACCGGCGCCCTGCCCTGCCCGAACGAGCCCCTCCCCGCCCGCCTGGAGCCCGGCGATCACCCTGCGCTCCGGCGGCTCTTGGACGAGCGGCGCGCCGAGCGCTGCCGATGACCCTGCTCCTTTGGGCCCTGGCCCTCGGCTGCGGCGGCGCTCCGGCCGAGGAGGCGGGCTGGCTGCAGTCCACCAGCCTCTTCGGCCTCACCCAGGATGGCGGCCTGCTCTACCTGCGCGCCACCGTCGGCAACACCGGCCTGTGGAAGGGGGCCGGCCACCTGCGCCTCGTGCGCAGCCTGGGCGAAGGCGCGCCGATCACCCTGGCCCGCCACGAGCCCGCCGAGCGGGTGCAGCGCGATCCGGCCCACGGCCTGCTGATGATCGGCCCCGACGGCTTCTCCCGCGAAGAGGGGCGCCACGCCTTTGTTCACCGCGGGCCGGAGTCGGGCCTCTCCTTGACGCTGTGGCCGAGCGCCCTGCCAGCCGCAGAGGCCAGCCGCCTCACCGAAGCGGGCGAGCGCCACGTCGAGATCGCGCCCCTGTGCGGCGCCTTCGACGGCTGGCTGGAGGCGGGGGGCGTGGGCGGGCGCCTGGGCGGCAAGGCCACCCTGCTGCGCGACGGGGGCGATCGACCGGCCCCCTTGCCGCGCTACACCTTCTTCGCCGCCGATGGCGACACCTGCCTCTTCGTCGACGGCAGCCCCGCGGAGGCCCTGGGCTCGGTGAGCGACGCCGGCGTCACCATCCCGCTGGGCCTCGCTGCTGACGACGCCGGCGGGGTGCGGCTCGCGCCCGAGGGCCTCGCCACCCTCACCTGGAGCGCCGTCGGCAGCGAGCCGGTCGCCCAGTTCGAGCTCGACGCGCACCTGCACCCGCTGGAGCGAAGCCTGGCTGCCCCCCTGCGCCGCGGCCGCACCGAGAGCCTGTGGGCCATCCGGATCAGCGGCACCCTCGGCAGCCGGCCGGCCCAGCTCAACGGGCTGCTGCGGGTGGTGGAGCCCTAGTTAACGGTGCCGTTCACCAGCGACTTCTCGGCGGCGGCGTCGCGGGTGGCCGGCCACTTGGTCTTGAATTCGGCGCGGCGGTTCTCGGCCCAGGCGCTCTCGCTGCCGCCGCCCTGCAGGGGCCGCTCTTCGCCGTAGGAGACGGTGGCGATGCGCGAGCTGGCCACGCCGTTGGCGGTGAGCACCTTGCGAACCGACTCGGCCCGGCGCTGGCCCAGGGCCATGTTGTACTCGGTGGTGCCGCGCTCGTCGCAGTGCCCCTGCACTTCGAGGCTGAGGCTCGGGTGGGCCGCCAGGATCGCGGCGTTGGCCTCCAGCGCGTTGCGGCCCTGGTCGGTGAGGTTGGCCGAGTCGTACTCGAACTGCACCCGGGCGAAGTTCTTGGTGATCTGCTGCACCGGCTCGGGCACCGGCTCGGCCACGCGGGGGGCCGGCATCGGCGGGGCCTCGACGGGGATCTCGGCGACGACCTTCTTCTTGCAGGCAACGGCGAAGGTGCTGAGGGCGGCGATCAGGAGGAAGTTCTTCATTGGAGGCTCCAACGTGAAAGGGGCTTTCGCGCGCGCGGTGGGCTGTGCGAAGATGGGGCGTGACGGGCAGGCAGCCGCCGAGAGCCGCTCCCCTGCCCGGGGCGCTGCCTCTGAAGGAGGCCGCGACGTCGCTCAACCCAGGCAGCGCACGATGGCGCGCGTTTAGCTCAACTTTTTGGCGGGCGGAAGAATTTATTAGGCCGCAACCTTCGCCGTGTGCAGCATCGTGGCAAGGCGCTGGCGGATGTCATGCCGCGCCTCCACAGCGGCCCGCCCGGCGAGGCCCATGGCGGCGGCCTGCGCGGGGTGGCGCAGGTAGAACTGGGCCTTCTCCACGAGCTCTTCGGGGCTGCCCCAGGCCTCCAAGTGCACCCCCTCGGTGAAGAGCTCCCCCAGCGCCGGGCAGCGCTCGGCCAGCAGGAAGCCACCGCAGGCCAGCACGTCAAAGACCCGCATGGTGACGATGTCGAGCTGGTAGAGCCGCCCGATGTCGACGTTGACCCGGGCCTCGCTGTAGAGGCGCGACAGGGCCTCGCCATGGGCCGCGAAGCCGCGGTGTACCACGCCCGCGCCGCTGAGCAGGCGCCAGCCCTCGTCGCCCCAAACCTGCACGCCCAAGGGGCCCAGGCGCCCCACCAGCAGCAGCCGGCGCTCTGCCGCGGCGGCCTCCCCGAGGAGCGCGGCGGGATCGATCTCCCCGCCGCCGAGGCGCAGGCCAGGAAAGGCCTCGTCGACCCGGGCGGGCAGGGTGTAGGCCATCGGCGACCGGCGCTGCTCGGCGAGAAGCTGCTCGACCTTGCGCTGGGCCTGGGCGGGGTCGAGTTGGGGAAGGCGCTGGCGCACCACCGAGAGGAAGGCGGCGCGCCACTTGCGGCCGTTTTCGACCATGCTGCTGCCGACAAAGACGAGCCCCTGGCGCGGCCCGGCGGCGACCGGCCGGCGGCGGCGCGGATCGGCGGCCAGCGGCAGGTAGGCGACCTGCGGGAAGCGGGCGGCGGCGTAGAGCGCCACATGGGCCTGCCGGTAGGTGAAGACCCAGCAGTGATCGGCCTTTCCGACGGGGGGCTTCGGATCGGAGAGGGAGGGGTCGATCTCCCAGATCAGCAGGGGCAGGCCCAGGCGCCGCGTGGCCTCGCAGAGGCCCTCGGTGTGGTTGACCGCCAGCACAAAGCGCGCCTCCACGCGGCGGGCGGCCTCGTTCAGCTCTTCGGGGGCGCACCGGCGGATGTCCCAGGGCACCACGGCGTAGCCGGCGGCGCGCAGGGCGCTGGCGAGGTCCTCGACGAAGAGGTCCCCCTCGGCCAGCAGCACCCGGGGGGCGTCGGCGGGCCCGTCGAGCAGGGCAAGGTGCTGGGAGAGGGTGGAGCGCAGGGCCGGGTGGACCCAGCGCTGGGCGGTGACCGCGCGCAGATCGAGCAGATCCACCCCCAGCCCGAGGCGCAGCCGTCCGGCGCCCAGGGGCGCCGACCAGTCAAAGCGACGCAGGGCCGCGATCAGCAGCAGGGGATCGCGCTCCCAGGCGATCACCGCCCCCTCGGGGCGCGCCAGCGCAGCCTCCACGGCGCAGCCCTCGCCGATGCCGATCATCAGCAGGTCTCCGGCGGGGAGGCCCTCCAGCTCGGCGGCGGAGAGGCGCAGGGGGCGCCACTGGCTGCCGATGCGCAGCTCGGCGCCCTGGGCCCCGCCGCGCAGGTGGTCGCCGCCGCCGCCCCAACGCAGGCGACGCGCCAGCGCCGGCGCCACCGCGTCGAGGGCGGCGAGGTTGGCCTGCAGCGGGCTGGGCTCAGGCCCGGGAGAGGATGAGGGTGCCGTTGGAGCCGCCAAAGCCGAAGGCGTTGGTCATCGCGTGGCGGATCGGCGCCCGCTCGGCGAAGAGCGGCACATGGCGCAGATCACACTCGGGATCGGGGGTGTCGAGGTTGATCGTGGGCGGCAGCACGCCGTCGCGCACCGCGAGCAGGCAGAGGATGGCCTCCACGGCGCCACAGGCGGCCACGAGGTGGCCCATCATGCTCTTGGTCGATGAGACCGCCACCCCCCGCGAAGCCGCGCCCATCGCCCGGTGGATGCCGCGGGTCTCGCTGGCGTCGTTCATCGGGGTGGAGGTGCCATGGGCGTTGATGTAGCCGATGTCCTCGGGGTTGAGGCGGGCGTCTCGCAGGGCCGCCTCCATCGACTGAGCGGCGCCGCGGCCATCGGGGGGGCTGTCGGTGATGCGGTAGGCGTTGCACGAACAACCAAAGCCGCTGACCTCGCCCAGGATCTCCGCCCCGCGCGCAAGAGCGTAGGCGCGCTCCTCCAGGATGAGGAAGCCAGCGCCCTCACCGAGCACGAAGCCGTCGCGATCGAGGTCGAAGGGGCGGCTGGCGCGCTGGGGCGCGTCGTTGCGGGTGGAGAGGGCGCCTAAGAGCGAAAAGCCGGTGACCATGATCGGATCGACCAGGGTGTCGACCCCGCCGGCGATCATCACGTCGGCCTCGCCGCGGCGGATGCGCAGCAGGGCCTCGCCCACAGCCTGCGAGGAGCTCGTGCAGGCCGTGGAGATCGTGGTGCAGGGCCCCTCGGCGCCCACCAGCGCTGCGAGCAGACGGGTGGGGGCATTGGGGGCGAGGCGCTCCAGGGCCAGCGCGGTGGGCGGCACCCCTTCGCGCAGTTGGGCCGCCGTGTCGGCCAGCAGGGGCCGGGCTGCCTCGCTGCCCACGCAGACCCCCACCCGCGGCCCGCCGACGATCCCGCCGGCCATCTGGACCGCTTCGCGCAGGGCGGCGAGGCCGAGGCGCCCCTTGAGGTCCTGGGCGAGGTGGGCCACCGCGGCCGGCACATCGCCCGCTGGGCCGGGATCGGGGGCCTCGGCGGCGAAGGTGACGGGGAAATTCCGGGCGTCAAAGCGCCGAATCGGCCCCACCGCGTTGCGGCTGTCGAGGATGCCCTGCCAGGTGGAGGCCACGCCCACCCCGAGCGGGGTGACCATGCCAATGCCGGTGACGACGACGCGGCGGCTCATCTAAAAGTCCCCCGGGTAGCCGGCCCAGAGGCGGGCGAGCTCGGCGCGCTCGATGTCTTCGACGGCGGCGTGGTCGCCCTCCTGCTGCAAGGGGATGGCGTTGAAGACGAAGATCTGCTCGGCCTGGGCGTGCACCTTGGTGCCCACCTTGGCGCGAACCTCGACGGCGGCCATCTCATCGCGCAGGGTGAGCAGGCGCGACTCGAGGATCACCTCGGTGTCGGGGGGCACGAACTTGCGAAACTTGACCTTGTCCATCATCGACAGGATGGGAAAGGGCCAGTCGCCGCGCTGCCCGCGCACCGTGTAGCCGATCAGCTTGCCCGAGAGCTGGGCCATCGACTCCAGCAGCAGCACGCCGGGCACCACGGGAAAGCGTGGAAAGTGATCCTGAAAGAGCGGCAGCGTGCCGGGGTAGGTGCGCGCGCCGCGGGCCCGCTCCCCTGCCACCAGCTCGTCAATGCGATCGACCAGTCCCCAACGCATGCCCGGCTCCTCCGCTCGGGTCCCAGACCCTACGGCGGCGCCAGCTTAACCACGGGGGCCCCCCGGCGCGCAACGCCACAAAGCGGCGCGCAGAGGGCTGGCGAGGGCCCGGATCTGGCTATACTCCCGCTCTGTTGGGCCCTGCCCTCGCCGCTGGTCCGCGCACGTTTCGGGTGCGCCCTCGCTGTGGAGTCTGCTGTGATGCGCTCTCTCGCCCTACTCCTCGCCGCCACCGGCTGCATCAAGCCGCCGGGCGACCTCACCGCGCTGGACTTCTCCGAGGTCCCCTTCGAGAACGCCTACCTCAACGTCGATGACGCCGTGGTCAGCGCCTTCGACACCGATCTCACCTGCCCCGATGGGCAGCCGGCGCGGGTCTTCGCGGTCTACCGGGCCAACACCGACGCCGCCTCGCCGATCGCGATCGTGCTGCACTCGGGCGCCTTCGACTACGTCGTGGAGCCCGATGTCAGCGGCTACCTCAACGGCCGGCACTACCAGGGCACCTCGCGCCTCTCCCAGGAGTGGAGCGTGGGCAAGGTGGCCGAGACCCTCGGCATGCCCGGCGTCGACGTCGATCCCAGCGAAGACAACCTCGGCACCCTGGCCGCCGCCCTCACCGATGCCGACTTCGTGCAGCTCTACCCGGCCAACTGCTGGGGCGATCTCTGGCACAACGAGCAGGGCTACCAAGACGGCCCTGCGGCGCTGGAGGGCTTCAACCGCAACGGCCGCACCTTCGCCTACTGGATGGTGAAGGCCATCTTCGAGCCCAACTTCCGCGGCGAGCAGGGCATCGACCTCTCCGGCGCCGGCGCCATCGACGCCAACCAGATCTCGATCATCGGGTTGGGCGATGGCGGGCGCGGCGTCGCTGAGCTCCTCGCGCACCCCGAGGTGCCGGTGCCGGCCGCGATGCTGGTGGACAGCCCCCCCGATCTGCTCTCGGCCTACTACGCCGACGGGGCCCTGTGGGAGGACGAGATCACCGGCATCAGCCGCATCTTCGGCGAGGAGAACGTTGAGAACATCGACGACTGGTCGCTCGCCGCCTTGCCGATCGGTGAGCTGCCGCCGCGGGTGGGCTTTGTGTGGTCTGACGTCGACCCCCGCCAGCCCCGCGAGGCCACCGCGCCCACCGCCGCCCTGATGGCCTCGGTGCCCGGCGCCTGGGTGGAGAACACCCACAAGCCCACCCACGCCTCGCTCAACAGCGATCCCGAGCTGGCCGCCGCCGCCGTGCGCTACCTGCTCACCGGCTCGGCCGAGTAGGCCCCCTCAGGGCTGGGCAGGGGGGGCCGCTTCGGCCCCTTCTTTGTTCTTGCCCCGCCGAAAGACCCGGCGCTCGGGCTCGCCATCGTCGATCTCGTAGCGGATGCGCACCCGCTCGCCCTTGCGGGTGAGCTCGACCTTGAGCACGTCCTTCTTCTGAAGCTTGCGGAAGGCCCCCAGCGCCGCCGGGATGCTGCGGATGTCCTTGCCGTTGATCTGGTGGATGACGTCGTTGTTGCGCAGGCCGGCCTGGTGCAGCGGGCTGCCGCAGCGCATGTGGCGCACCGAAAAGCCGTCGACGTCGCCGCGCTCGTCCTTGTGCCAGTCGGCCCAGGCCAGCTTCATCGCCTCGCCGAGGTGGTCGGCGTAGTACTCGATCAGGGCGCCATCGATGCGGTACTCGTACATGCCGAGTTGCACGATGCGCGGGTCAGCCGGCAGGCACTTCTTGCCCTTGCCCTTCTTGCCGCCGCCCTTGCTGGGCTTGTCGCCCAGCTTGGTGCCCTTGCTGCGCCGCAGGCCGAGCGGGCCCTTGGGCGCCGTCTCGGCGGCGTCGGCCAGGGCCCCTTCTTCTTCTTCGGCGTCGGCTTCGGGGTCGAGGAAGTCGTTCTCGGGTGGCGGCGTGATCGGCGGGGCCTCGACCACCGGCGGCGGCTCGGGGGGCGGCGGCTCGACGGGGGCTTCGACCGGCGCCTCGGCGAGCGGGTCGACCACGGCGTCCATGTTGGCAGGGGGCGGCGGAGGCGGCGGCGCAGCAGCGGGCGGCGGCGGCGGTTCGGCGGCGGGGGGCTCCGGGGCGGCGGCGGGCTCGTCGGCGAAGACGGCGTCGACGTAGTCCTCATCATCGCCCTCGCCTTCAACGTAGGCCTCATCGGCCTCATCGCTGAGCGAGAGGTTGTTTGCGGCGTTGACCAGGGCCAGGATCACCGGCGGCCCCACATAAAAGCCGCCTGAGATCAGGAAGGCGACCAGGAGAAGGAGGGGGTGGCGAACGCGCATGGCGACTCCTGAATACCTCCTGTACGCGACTGGGGGAAGGCCCTTTCACCGCTCCGGTGACGCACCCGCCGCCCTGGGCTACACCCCGACCATGTCTACGCCCCCGACCCCGCCTGAGTCCGCGCCCCCCACCATCAGCCGCACCGGCGAGACCCCCTTCGACTTTGGGGGAGCCACCTTCGACCTGAGCGCGCAGGCCGATCGCGAGGTGGTGCGCTTCATGCTCTCCCAGGCCCTCTTCGGCGAGGCCACCGGCGTGTACTGCGGCAAGTCGCTCTACGCGGCCCGCAACTTGGAGGCGGCGCGCTTCTACCTGCGCCAGGCCCGCCAGGAGCTCAACCACCTGGAGCTCTTCGCCGACATCTTCCGCACCCTGGAGATGGAGCCCCTCCCCGGCCACTGGGTGGTTCGCCTGCTGTCGACCCACAACAACTACTACCCCTGCAAGGTGCTCATGGAGCACGCGCTGGGCGAGGGCATGGTGCTCGACATCTTCCGCGACGTGCTGCTGCAGACCCTGCCCGACAGCGACCCCCGCGTGCCGGCCATCAAGAAGCGCCTGCGGGTGGTCTGCCAGGAAGAAGAGGAGCACGTCGCCTGGGGCGAGAAGGAGACCCGCCACATCCTGGCCGAGCGCCCCTGGATGGCCACCCCCTTCTACGGTCTGCTGGAGCTGCAGCTCCTCTTCATCCCCTTTGCGGTGCGCCCCTTCGCCCGTCGCTACGCCGATCACCCCGTGCTCAAGCACCTCGACGCCTTTCAAGACCATGTCCGCCGCCGGGTGCGGGCCCAGGGCGTGGCCCTGGGCTTCGCGCCGGCCACTCCCCCCAATGCCGCGGTGCGGCTGTGGGCGATGTTCACCGGGCTCCTGCTCCTGCTCCGCAGCCAGCTGGCGCGCAGCACCTCCACCCTGGAGAAGACCTACCTCCAAGAGCTCGGATTTCAGGCCCGAAGCTGAGTGGCGCAACGAACTGTCGCACCTTGGGGTACCTTGTTGGCAGGCGACCATCGGAGTAGCATCCCCATGCCGATCCCAGCGGCGGGCGGCGGCCCTTCGGCCTGCGCGCGCCCTGGTCCAGGGACGACGGAAGCACGGTGACTCAGCGTAGATTCCGAATCCTGGAGACCCTCGGCCGCGGCGGCTTCGGCACCGTCTACCGGGCCGAGATGACCGACGCCGGGGGCTTCAGCAAAGAGGTCGCCCTCAAGGTCATGCACTACCAGGGCGACGCCGCCGCAGAGATCGCCCGCCGCATGCGCGACGAGGCGCGGGTGCTCGGCCTCATCCGCCACCGGGCCGTGGTGGGGGTCAACAGCCTTGTCCCGCTGCCCGACGGCTGGGGCGTGGTGATGGAGTTCATCGACGGCGTCGACCTCTCCATCGCCATCAAGCACAGCCTGCCGCCCGCCGCCGCCGCCATCGAGATCATCGAAGAGGTGGCCGGCGCGCTCAACGCCGCCTGGACCACCAAGGCCCACGACTCCAACAAGGCGCTCAACCTCGTCCACCGCGACATCAAGCCCAGCAATGTGCGCGTCACCCGCCAGGGCGAGATCAAGCTCCTTGACTTTGGCGTGGCCCAGGCCACCTTCACCCGCAAAGAGGCCACCGAAACCGCCGACTATGTGATGGGCTCGGTGCGCTACATGGCGCCGGAGCGCCGTAAGGGCAAAGACAGCCACCAGAGCGATGTCTACGCCCTGGGCCTCGTGATGGCCAACCTCCTCACCGGCAAGCGCTTCCCCGAGCCCCCCGAGAGCGAGGCCGACCACTCCGCCTTCCTCGGCACCGTGCTCGAGAACGTGCGCACCGCCTTGGACAGCGCCGAGGCGATGGAGCTGCGCGAGCGCGGCGGCGAGATCGTGCGCCTGCTCCTGGAGATGCTGGCCTACGAGGCCGCCGATCGGCCCGACGCCCAGGCCGTGGAGCGCACCTGCCGCCGCCTGCGCCACGGCCTGCCGGCCCCCGGCCTGCGCGACTGGGCCGACGTCACCATCCCCCGTCTGCAGACCAAGGACCGCGATGGCCGCGACACCGCCGCCGACGCCGATCGGGGGCGGGTCTTCCTCGAAGGCAACAACGCCCAGGCCGAGGCCTTCACCCGCTCGCGCACCGCGGCGGTCGAGTCGCCGCCGCCCAGCAAAGAGGCGCGGGAGGCGGCCAAGGATCGCACGCAGATCACCCAGCCGTCGGCCTCGGTGCGCCGTCCGGCCGCCCCGCCGCTGCCACCGCCCGCCCCGCCCAGCCTCACGGCCCGCCTCGAAGCCCTGCCCACGCCGGTGCTCCTCGCTGGCATCGGCGGCGGGCTGATCCTGCTGATGGTGCTGGTCTTCCTGCTCACATGAGCGGCGGCGAGGCGCTGGGCGTGGCCCTGGCCGGCGCCCTGGGGGCCTTGTGCCGCCACGCGCTGCAGCGGGCCTTCCCCGCCGGCGAAGGCGCCCCCTGGGTCACCGTGGGCATCAACCTCTCCGGCGGTTTCGCTCTGGGGCTGCTCACGGGCTTCGCCCTGGCCAGCGGCCGGGTGCCGGTCCAGCTCCGCCTCACGCTCGGGGCCGGCTTCCTCGGCGCCTACACCACCTGGAGCACCTTCACCGTCGAGGCCCTGGGCCTCGTGGAGCGCGGCGCGCTCGGCCAGGCGCTGCTGTACGTTGGCGCCCACCTGGTGCTCGGCTTTGGCGCCGCCGCGCTGGGCCTCGCGCTGGGCCGCGCCCTCGCCTGAACCCCCGCTGGGAGCCCGCCGATGTGCCGAAACATCAAGCTGCTCTTCAACTTCGAGCCCCCCACCTCCGAGACCGAGGTGCAGGCCGCCGCCCGCCAGTATGTGCGCAAGGTGACCGGCATGAACCGGCCCTCCGCCGCCAACTCCGCCGCCTTTGAGCGCGCCGTCGCCGACATCGCGGAGATCACCCGCCGCCTCGTGCTGGCCGATCTGCAGACCCAGGCCGAGCCCCGCGACCGCGCCACCGAGGCCGCCCGCGCCAAGGCCCGCGGCCAGAAGCGCGAGGCCCGGGCCCGCGCCGCCCCCGACCCGGTCTAGCGCAGCTCGATAAGGGTGTAGGCGTCGCCCCCCTCTTCGACGCTGGCCGGGCGCGCCTTCTCGACGGCACGGGTCTGTCTGGCCCAGTCGCGCACCGCCTTCTTCATGGCGCCCGTGCCATGGCCGTGCAGGATGAAGCCCACCCGCTGCTGGCTGCTGGTGAGCTGATCGACGAAGAGATCGGCGGCCAGCAGGCCCTCGTCGACCCGAAAGCCGCGCAGGTCGAGGGTGTTGTGGGCGAGGCGCAGGTGGCCGTCGGCCTTGGCGCCCGCCTTGGCGGGAGGCTCGGGGGGCAGCTCCACGGGCTTGGGGCGCGGCGGCGGCGGCGGCGCGAAGCCGAGCTCTTCCTGGCGCACCTTGAGGCGCAGCGAGCCCACCTCCACCTCGACGAGGCCCCGGCTCAAGACCCGCACCACGCGGCCCTTACCGCCCATGCGCGGCAGCGAGACCACCGCCCCCTCTTCGACCGTGGCGAGCGGCGGGGGCGGCGGCGTCACCTCGATCGGCGCGAGATCGCCCTTCACCTCGGCCCGCACGCTCTCCAGCTCGTCCAAGGTCTTGCCGGCGAGGCGGAGGTTGGGGTTCTCTTGGAGGGCGGCGATCAAGGCCTTCACCTGCGCCTCTTTCTGCCGCAGGCGGCGCTCAAAGCCCTGCGCCACCTCGCCTTCGAGCTTCTGGCGCCGCTCTTCGAGGCGCTGGGCCTGCCGCCGCGCCTCTTCGGCCCGGGCCCGCAGCTCGCCGGCCTGGCGGCGCAGGGCCTCTTTCTCCTGGTGCAGCAGCTCGCGCTCGGCCTCCATCTGGGCCATCAGCTCGGCCAGCTCGCGCTCTCCGGCGCCGAGCACCTCGCGGGCCCGATCGACCACGGCTTGGGGCAGGTGCATGCGCTCGGCGGTGGCGAATGCGTGGGACTGGCCGGCCATCCCGGGCTGCAGCCGGTAGGTCGGCCGGCCCTCGGCATACTGGACGGCGGCCATCCAAAAGCGCCGATCGGCGGCGGCGAGGCCCTTGAGCTGGGCGAAGTGGGTGGTGACCACCACGCGGGCGCCGCGGTCGGCCAGGGCCTCGATGACCGCGCGGGCGAGGGCCGCCCCCTGGGCCGGATCGGTGCCCATGCCGATCTCATCGAGCAGGATGAGGGCCCGCGGCCCGGCCGCCTCGATCATCGTGCGCAGCACGAGGAGGTGCCCCGAGAAGGTGGAGAGGTCGCCCTCGACGGTCTGCATGTCGCCGACGTCGGCCAGCACCGGATCGAAGACGTCGACCCGGCTGCCCGCCCCGGCCGGGATGGGCACGGCGGCCCGCACCAGCAGGGCGGCGAGGCCCATCGTCTTCATCGCCACCGTCTTTCCGCCGGTGTTGGGGCCGGTGAGGATCAGCCCCTGGCGCGATCCATCGATGGAGAGGTCATTGGGCACCACCTCCACGCCGCGGAGCTGGAGCACCGGATGGCGGGCCTCGAAGAGGATGATCACGCCCTCCTCGCCGACCCGCGGGATGGTGCCCCGCCACTCCACGCCGAGCCCATGCCGGGCCACCGCGAGGTCGACGTCGACGCTGGCGTCGAGGGCCAGCAGGATCTCGTCGTGCTGGTGGCTGACCATCATCGAGAGCTGGGCCAGGATGCGCCGCTCTTCGCGGGCCAGGGCCGCCTCGGTCTCCTTCAGCTCGTTGGTGCGCTCCACCACCTCGGCGGGCTCGACATAGGCCGTCTCGCCGCTCTGGCTGGTTCCGTGGACGATACCCACGCCGCGACGGGACCCGATCTTGACCGGGATCACAAAGCGCCCCTGGCGCTCGGTGACGAAGCGGTCCATCAGCACGTCGGCGAGGGTCTCGCCGCGCACCACCTCGTCCAAGAAGGCGCGGATGCGCTCTTTCAGCGCCTTCATCTTCTCGCGCAGGGCGCCCACCACCGGGTAGCGCTCGGCCGACAGCTCGCCGGTGGCGTCGAAGCTCTCGATCAGGGTGAGGCGCAGGTCGAGGTCGACCTGGATGGGCTCCACCAGCCCCCGCAGGCGCGGACAGAGCGCCATGCGCTGGTCCACCCACTTGCGCAAGCGATCGAGGCCTTCGAGGGCGGCGCCGATGTCGCGCAGCTCGCTGGCGAGCAGGACCGTGCCCCGCCGCGTGCGGGAGACCGGCTCGGCCACGTCGAGCACGGCGCCCACCGGCGGCGCGTCGCCGTTGTCGGCCAAGGCGGCCACCTCGGCCACCTCCTCGAAGCGCGTGGTGATCAGCCCCACCTCGGTGAGCAGGGGCAGCGAGAGGGCGGCGCTGCGCCCCCGGGTGGTGTGGGCGTGGCGAGACAGCCGCTCGGTGATGACCGGCCAGTCGAGGGCGTCGCGGCTCTGTGCGATGAGTTCCATGCGCGCGCGCATATCCAGCGAGATCACCGCCGGCGCGTCGAAAAGCCGACAGCGACGGCGCCCGGCCGGCCTCAGTACAAGGAGAGGGCAACCCGGCGCCGGAGAGAAGACGATGTCAGCCCCACCCCAGGTCGAGCTCAGCGGGGTCGAGAAGCGCTACCGCAGCGGAGAGCTCGATGTGGTCGCCCTCTCCGCGGTGAACCTCACGATAAAGCCCGGCGAATTCACCGTCTTTTCAGGCCCCTCGGGCAGCGGCAAGACCACCCTGCTCAACCTCGTCGGCCTGCTCGACGTGCCCACCGCCGGCCGCATCCACCTCGAGGGCCGCGACGTCTCCACCCTGTCCAGCGCGCTTTTGGGCGAGGTGCGGGCGGCGCGCATCGGCTTCATCTTTCAGAGCTTCAACCTCATCCCCGTGCTCACCGCCTTCGAGAACGTAGAGCTGGCCTTGCGCCTCGCTGGAGACCGCCCCGAGCGCGAGCGCCAGGAGGCCGCGATGGGCGCCCTGCGCGACGTTGGGCTGGCCGACCTCGCGAAGCGCCGCCCGGCCCAACTCTCGGGGGGCCAGCAGCAGCGGGTGGCCATCGCCCGCGCCCTCGTGAAGAAGCCGGCGATCATCATCGCCGACGAGCCCACCGCCAACCTCGACTCCAAGAACGGCGAGCAGATCCTCTCGCTGATGCAGGCGATGAACCAGGAGCGCGGCGCCACCTTCCTCTTCTCCACCCACGACCCGATGGTGGTGGCCCACGCCCGGCGGATCGTCCACCTGCAAGATGGCCAGATCCGCCGGGTGGAGGACCGATGAGCCAACTCACCCTCATCCCCGGCCTCGCCCTGCGCAACCTCCTCCGAAACACGCGCCGCACGCTGATCACCAGCGTGGCGGTGGTGGCGGGGTGCGCTGTGCTGGTGCTGGGCTGGGGCTTCGTCAACGGCCTTGACGAGAACGCCATCCGCGCCGCCGAAGACGTCGTGACCGGCCATGTCGTCCTGCGGCCCCCGGGCTACCCCACGGACGGCCTGAGCTTCCCCCTCGATCAGGCCGCCCCCCTCGACGCGGCCGTGCTGGCCGACCTCGGCGACCTCGGGGCCGCCGCCTGGGCGCCGCGGGTGGTCTTTCCGGCCCGCATCACCGCCGGGGCCGACAGCGTGCGCATCCGCGGCCTCGCCTACGATCCGGCCCGCGAAGACGCGGTCTTTCCGCGGGCCACCGCCTGGAGCCTCGATGGGGCCTGGCCGGCCGACACCGGCGAGCTGGCGCTGGGCACCGATCTGGCGGCGCTCCTCGGCGCAAAGCGCGGCGACACCGTGATCCTCGAAGCCCGCACCCGGCCGGGCGCCCTCAACGCCCTGGCCCTGGTGGTGAGCGGCCTCGTCCACACCCGCAACCCCCTGATGGATGGCGTGGCCTGGCTCCCCCTGGCGGCGGCGGAGCCCCTGCTGCTGCTTGACGGGGCCCGCACCCATGTGGCCCTTCGCTACGACAGGCGCCCCGACAGCGTAATCGCCACCCTGCCGCAGAGCGGCTGGAGTGCCGTCACCAGCGTCACCGACGTGGCCGACATCCTGGCGGTGAACGACGTTCGGCGGCGGGCGATCTCGGTGATGGTGTTCATCTTGATGGCCATCGCCGCCACCGGCATCGCCAACACCGTGATCATGGCCACCTACGAGCGCATGCGCGAGATCGGCACGCTGCGCGCGCTCGGCCTCTCGGAGAATGGCGTCAAGCTGCTCTTTCTCACCGAAGGCGCCGCGATGGGGGCGGGCGCGGCGGCGGCGGGCACGCTGCTCGGCGCTCTCGTGGTGCTGCACTACCAGCGCGTGGGCATCGACCTTTCGAGCGTGGCGGCCAGCGCCGGCGAGCTGTCTTTCTCCACCATCCTCTACCTGCAGTTCACCTGGGGGCCCGTCTTTGCCGCGATGGCCTTTGGCGTGGGCATCAGCCTGCTGGCCAGCCTGCAACCCGCCCTGCACGCCGCCCGCATGAACCCCGCCGACGCCGTGCGCGCCGACTGAAGGAGCCGCCGATGTCGCTGCTGCTGACCCTCGCCGCGCGCAACACCCTGCGCAACACGCGCCGCACCGCGCTCACCGCCGCCACGGTGCTCTTTGGCACCGGCCTGCTCACCTTCGGCCTCTCCTGGATTCACGGGGTGGAGGCCGGCATGGTGCGCGACATCGCCCGCTCGGTCGGCCATGTCCGCGTGGTGAGCAGCCGCTGGCTGGAGCGCGAAAAGCTGGCCCCCCTCTACGAGAACCTGCCCCAGACCAGCGCCCTCGTCGCGGCCGCCGCCGAGGTGCCCGGCGTGGTCTCGGTCTGGCCGCGCATCAGCCTGGGCGTGATGGCCAGCAAGGATGGCGAAGAGCTGGGCGAGGTCTTCGGCATGGTGGTGGGCGCGCCCCTCGACTACTTCGAGCAGAGCATGGAGCTGCGGCCCCGCATCGCCCAGGGGGCCTGGTTCACCGGTGAGGGCGAGGGCGAGGCCCTGATCGGCAAGACCCTGGCCAACCAGATGGGCGTGGGCCCGGGCGATCGGGCCATCTTCCTCGGCACCACCCAGGATGGCAGCATCTCCCCCCTCGCCGTGCGGGTGGTGGGCCTGATCGACTCGGGCACCGGGGCCTTCGACCGGCAGGTCTATGTGCCGCTCGCCACCGCGCGCTGGATGGCCGACATCCCCGAAGGTGCCCTCGAGCTGCTGATCATCACCGAGGACCCCCTGCAGTCCGGCGCCGTCGCCCGGGCGGTGGAGGCCCGGCTCGCAGGACTGCCGGCCGGACTGCCCGAAGGCGCCACCTTGCGGGCCCAGTCCTGGGGCGAGCGCGAGCCCTTCGCCACCATGTTCGGCACGATGGGGGCCGTGCTCAGCGGCGTGGCCGGCGTCATCGTCTTCATCACGGCGCTTGGAGTGCTCAACACCATGCTGATGAGCGTGTTGGAGCGCACCGCTGAGATCGGCGTGCTGCGGGCGCTCGGCATGAAGGGCCGCGCCATCGTCGCCCTCTTCTTCGTCGAGGCCCTGGCCATCGGCGCGGTCGGCGGCGCGGTGGGGGTCTTCCTGGGCAGCCTCGCCGCCCTGCGCCTGGAGGCGGTGGGCATGGACCTGGGCGCCGCCGCCGACAAGATGCCGGCCACCCTGCCAGTAAACCGGGTGCTCCACGCCGACTGGACCCCCGAGATCGCCCTGCTCGCCTTCGCCCTCGGCCTGCTGATGGCGCTGCTGGGCGCCGCCCTGCCGAGCCTGCGCGCCACCGCCATTCAGCCGGTCATCGCCATGCGTTCCCGCCGTTAGGAGCCGCCCATGCGCATCTTCGTCCTCCTCTTCGCCCTGTGCCTGCCGGCCAGCCTCGCCCTGCGGCCCACGCCGGCCCAGGCCGCTCCCCTGCCCTCGGCCGACGCCCTGCTCGACGCCATCGACAAGAACATGGTCTTCGACACGCGCACCAGCGATCTGCGCATGACCGTGACCAAGAACGGCCGGGTGAAGACCTACGCCATCCGCTCCTTCGGCCGCGGCGCCGACGAAGCGGCCTTGGAGTACCTGGAGCCGGCCCGCGACAAGGGCACCAAGATGCTGAAGAAGGGCGGCGAGCTGTGGATGTACCTGCCCAGCATCGAAAAGACCCAGAAGATCAGCGGCCACATGCTGCGCCAGGGGATGATGGGCTCGGACTTCTCCTACGAAGACATGATGGAGTCCACCGCCCTGCGCCAGAAGTACACCGCCACGGTCACGGGCGAGGAGGTGGTGAATGGGCGCCCCTGCTACGTCCTGGAGCTGAAGAGCAAGAGCCCCGACGTGAGCTACCCGCGGCGGGTCTCTTTTGTCGACAAGGAGCTGGCGATCCCCCTGCGCCAGGACCTCTACGCCCTGTCGGGCATGCTGCTCAAGACCTGGCGGATGGAGGAGATCCAGGACTTCTCGGGCCGCAAGTTCCCCACCAAGATGATCATCGAGAACGCCGTGGAGAAGGGCTCGATCACCGAGGTCACCTTCTCCAACATGAAGTTCTCGGTGGCCCTGCAAGAAGAGGTCTTCTCTCAGCGCTGGCTGGAGCGCTAGCTCAGGGGCAGTCGCTCTCGCAGGCGCAAGAGTCGTTGCAGCGCAGCTCGCCGATGAGCGAGCCCGCGCCCGTGCAGCTCGCTGTGCAGCTCTTGGGGCCGCACTCGACGACGGCGTTGGCGCAGGTGCCGACCTCGCTGCAGGTGAGGCTGCAGGAGGCCGTCTCCGGGCAGGTGACCACGAGGTTCACGCAGGAGGCCACCCCGGCGCAGTCGATGGACAAGGCGCCGGTGGCCGGGCCGGCCACGCTGCCATTGACCAGGGCGTTGATGCCGCTGGCGTCGACCACGCAGCGCATCTCGGGCGGGCAGGTGAGCGCGGTGTTGACGCAGTCGTTCAGCTCATCGCAGGCGAGCGTGCAGACATCCCCGTCACAGCCGCCGGTGCAGGCCGGCGGACAGCTCTCCGGCGCCGCCGTCACCGGGGCGTCGGCGCAATCGTCGACGGCGGTATCAACATCGGCATCCGCATCCACATCCGCATCCGCGTCGGAATCGGCGTCGGAATCGGCATCCGCGTCGGTATCGGAATCGGCATCGGCATCGGCATCCGTGTCCGTGTCTGTATCGCCGTCCGCCTCGGCGCCGACGACATCCTCGACCTTACCGCCGCCAAAGCCCGCCGAGGCCGCGTCACAGCCGCTCAGCACCCACACCACACAGACGAGACGCCACATTCCAGCTCCGGACCGCCCGCGGCGGCCCGCGCAGTGTACCGCAGGTGGGCCCCGACGGCCGCCTGGCGCGCCGGCCGCCCCCGCCCGATTATTGATAATCGCATTCAAAACCAAGCAAAGCAAGGTTCCGACGGCATCCAGGGCGCCCGCCACCGCGCCGTGAGCAAGGCCATTGCGTCTGGAATGGCCACGGGGCGCACGCTCTCGCCAAGCCCCCCTTACATTCGTCATTTCACCCGCCCAGATGTAGCGCCGCCGCGCCCCGCCACGCACTACTGTATCTCCACCGCACCGGCCGCTCAGCCGGCGCCCAGCCCCCTGAGACACCCCGCATGAACCTGCGATCCCTGCTCTTCGCCTCGCTCGCAGCGACCGCGTTTGCCTGCGGTGATGGCGCCGACGCACCCGACAAGGCCGCAGCCCGCAAGGGCTATGGCGACGGGGTCTGGGGGGCCTCGTACTTTCCCAACATCGAGCTGACCGAGCACAGCGGCAAGAAGGTGCGCTTCTTCGATGACCTCATCGAGGGCAAGGTGGTCATGATCAATTTCATGTTCACCTCCTGCCCCGATGTCTGCCCGATGGAGACCGCGCG
>Ga0164294_10000790_pt1 | contig 30133 bp, 23 predicted proteins | sample GEODES005metaG_FD_111479 | JGI IMG/M metagenome (GOLD analysis project Ga0164294, IMG submission 111479) | Oligotrophic lake water microbial communities from Sparkling Lake, Wisconsin, USA - GEODES005 metaG | ecosystem: Environmental > Aquatic > Freshwater > Lake | place: USA: Sparkling Lake...
CAGACTTCGGTGGCTGGACGGGCAACATGGAAGGTGCTCCCGCCGATGCCGTTGCCGCAGCTGCAGCATCCACCCCAAAACCCGTCAAACCACGCGAGCATGATCTGTTTTATAGTGAGCTTTCCAAAGACTTAAAACCTGCTGCAGAAGCCGATATCGCTAAAGCTAAAGCAGGTGGCGCACAAATTTCGCTACTCAAGGCTGACGGACCTCTTCTGCGGGCCGACTTCCTGACAGGCGTTTCCAAATGTGATGATACAAAAATCGCTCTTCTTTTACCATTAAAAAACCAGATCGCCCAATTGGATTTAGGACGTACCGTAATAACAGATGCAGCTTTAAAAACTTTGTCCGAGTTCTCTCATCTGGCCGTGTTGGATCTTCGCCAGACTAAAATTACGGATGCAGGTTTAGCAGCACTTACCGGCCTTCAAAAGCTTCAAACCCTCAACCTGTATGGCACAGAAATCACAGACACTGGGCTAAAAAGCCTTCTGGCTTTAAAAAATCTAAAGCAAGTCACCGCTTTTCAAACCAAAATAACTCCCGCTGGAGTCAAACTACTGACCGATGCCATTCCCAGCGTGCAGGTCACTCTAAAGTGATCTCAAGACAATTGAATGACCTTTGATCTGATTTAGAATCAAACTTGAGTGGACTTAGCTGAAAAAGTTAAATTTCGATCACATTCAAGCTTGCTTGTCGCTCAGGATTGATTATCTGATCGGCCCCCCTTTCGCGCGGGTAGCTCAGCGGTAGAGCAGTTGGCTTTTAACTAATTGGTCGAGGGTTCGAATCCCTCCCCGCGCACTTGGTGGTCTCAATGTCAGTTTGTTAGCTTTGCCCAGGTAGCTCAGTGGTAGAGCAGTTGGCTCTTAACCAATTGGTCGTGGGTTCGAATCCCCCCCTGGGCACGTTTTCCTCAATCCGGAAAACGTGCCATTTTCAAAGCAACAATGAAGGATACCTGAGTGATTCAGTCATCTTTGACCCGACCGCGGTTCTTCTTCACTTCACCGCGATTTTTCTTTTCCCTCAGTATGCGCTGCTGAAGTCCACGAGGGCGCGGACGATTCTGACGCCGAACTTTTTCACGCTCATTTTGCACAGCCAACTTGGCCTCATTGAGAATGGACTCGATCCGGTCGCAAAGCTCCATCCGAGCCCAGTAACGATTCATGATCTGGGAACGCTCACGCTGGCAGCGGATCTCGACTCCACTCGGAAGATGACGCAACATCACTGTGGAGGATGTCTTGTTGATCTTTTGCCCACCTGCACCGCTGCCACGAATAAACTGTTCCTCCAGATCCTCCTCGCACATACGCAGTTTTTTCATGCGCTTTAAGAGTCTTTCATCATCTGGGAGTGGCATATAAAAGTCTTTTAAACAAGGACAAATTGAACAGCGAAACCATCAGAGTAGGCGCTCCGCCACAGCCAGTACGGTCTGAAAATGTGGGCTTTGCGATTCTCTATGGACGACATTCGTCTCAATATTTAAGAAACCAGCCTGCTCAAGCATCTCATGAAGTTCACTTTCAGAAAAACCCAACCAAACGTCGGCATAAAGCTCACGTGCCTTCTCAAACTGATGCTTCATGAGATCCAGAATGGCAATCCGCCCACCAGGCTTGAGTAATGCAAAAGCAGCCTTCAGGGCCTGTGCAGGCCGCTGCGCGTGATGAAGTGCCTGACTAAGAAAAACGAGATCAATGGTTCCAGGCTCAATCGGCGGGCTTTCGAGATCTCCGAGCCTGTATTCCAGATTTGTGAAGCCATGCTTTAAGGCCAACTCAGAGCCGTAAGCGACCATTTTTTCACTACTATCGACCGCAATAACACGCTTGGCTCTTTGTGCCAGAAGCTGAGAAAGAGTTCCCTCACCAGCCCCGAGATCCGCGATCACCAGCGGAGGCATGAGTTTTAGGACGGTCTCTCCGAGACCTTTCCACGAGCGGCCAGGAATGTAGTGCCGACCAAATTTACCGGCAAGAGCATCAAAGTAAGCCTGTGCTGTCCTCTCGCGCTTTTGAAGCACCACTTTAAGGGCCGTGGCATCTTTACTCACCTCGCGCATTTCATTACCAGCAGCTTCCAAAAGAGCAAAAAAATGATGCCTCGCATCCGTCTCCTGTTTAGCGGGTTCTTCAAGTTGATAGAGGCGATTCTTTCCACTTCGCCGATCGTTGACCAATCCAGCTGCTTTGAGCTTACTAAGCTGAGCTGAGATATTCGACTGAGGCAATGACAGAACTTCCTGCAGTTCGGCCACGCTCAACTCCTCCTGTTGTAGCAAGAGCAAGAGGCGCACCCGTGTAGGATCTGCGATGAGACTGAGAGATTTAAGAAGTGAACCCAAAGTAATCATCAATCTAACAATGCATTATGTTTCTTCAATGCCGAAGATCCCCACCGCTTAACGTTATAATAATACGTTATTTTTCAATTCAACACTTCCCTGCAACTACCACTCTAAAATTGTTCGTAATTAAATAACACTAATCGATCTTGTTATGTTCCTCCTTATCATCATTCTCACCATGCTTCTGTCCGTGTACGCTTCATGGAAAGTTAGCAGTAATTACCGCAAATACTCTCAAGTTCGCGCATCATCAGGAATGACGGGCGCTGAGATCGCCCAGAGAATCCTTGATTTGAATAACATTCGAGATGTGGCTATCCACTCAGCGCAAGGTGAACTTGTAGATCACTACGATCCATCCAACCGTCGATTGGTGCTCTCCGAGTCCAATTATTACGGCCAATCTGTCGCTGCCCTGGGTGTTGCAGCCCATGAATGTGGGCATGCCATTCAACACCAGCAACTTTACGCCCCATTGCAGTGGCGCATGGCGGCAGTAGGCATCACCACAATGGCCGGCACAATCATTCCGATTGTTGGCTTTGCAGGCATGTTATTCATGCCGAAACTAGCAATACCAGTGCTTGCTGTTGCTTTTGGAATTGTCATGGTCTTTCAGCTTGTGACTTTACCCGTGGAATTCGATGCCACAGCCCGAGCCAAAAAAATCCTACTAGCAACAGGAGCCGTGACCCCTGGAGCTGAATTTGATGCTATGAATAAGGTCCTCAGTGCTGCCGCTCTGACCTATGTCGCAGCTTTTCTTAGCGCTTTGGCCCAGTTTGCTCATTACGCATTCCTGCTACTCGGTCAGAAGCGCGACGAAGAATAAAACGGTCCATTTTTATCCACCAGGTTTTAAATTGGGTTCATTCTTGCTCTTCATTAGCTTTAGGGGTCCACCAATTGAGCAATGCTATGGAAGAACCTAGAAATTTGTAGCTATACTAAATCATGCTGCGTTCACTGTTAGCCATCATCACTTTCCATTCGGCCATCGTCGTAGCCCAAGAGTCCACTGTGCCTGTGGATCCGCTCAAGCAGATGAAAGAAACGCAACAACGGATTCAAAAACTATCAGCGACTGAGTATCTTTTAGATGGTATCAAAATCAAAGCTGACACCCGAGAAGTCAGAATCCCCTGTCAGGTATGCCTGAAAAAGGCCCCCATTGAGTACATGCTCACAACGGACACCGGCAAGACCCACGAAACCGTCCTGACGACAGCCGTGAGCCCAACAGCCATTCAAGTCGCCATGCTATTAGTCAATTATGAACCTGCTACCGAAGGTTTGCTTGCTAAGGTGCCAGAGAATGAACGTCCGAAAACATGGAAGGATGAACCACCCAAGATCAAAGGCGCAAATCGCGTTAACATAGTCGTCGAGTGGAAAATCGGTACTGCAGTCCAAAGTGGAGCCTTATCCCAGTGGGCTCAAAACTCTGATACACGCAAAGCCCCCCTTGATCTAGACACCTGGATTTTTAACGGCTCCTACATTGACGAGCGTGGATTCATAGCTCAACAAGAAGGCTCAATCATCGGCATTTGGCTAGACCGAGGAGCTATCTTTAATTCACCTGCAGAAGGAAATTGGAGAGACGATCTTTGGATCTCACTACCAGACAATATTCCGGACGAAATGACCCCAGTGGTGCTCATCATTACCCCAGCAAAACCATGAAACTCCAGACCACATTTGCGCTCTGCCTAGCCGCACCACACTTTCTGTTTGCCCAAGCCACAACGCAACCTGCGCGGCATGAATCTTTGAAGCAAGAGATCCGCCTAGCCTATGAGCGCGGCCTAAGCTTTTTAAAGTCACAGCAAAATTCAGAAACCGGCCAATGGGGAGATGCAGAACCCGTCGCATTCACTGCCTTGGCCGTTACAAGCTTATTGTTAACGCCAGAAAGAAAGGCGACGGATGCACTGCCGGTCGAAGTTCAAAAAGCCATCGCTTTTCTCATAAAAAACGTGCAGCCTGATGGCGGCATTTATGTGAAAGCAAGAGCCAATTATAATACCTCTCTAGCATTGACTGCACTCATGCTAGCCCCCAACCTTGAGCGCCAAGCCACACTGCTTGCTGCACGCCGATTTATCATTGGTCAGCAAAATGATTTTGATGAAAAAGGGAAGCTCGATAATCCCAACGATGGTGGTGTCGGATACGGCACGCCAAAACCCAACAATCCAGCCCACGCAGATCTTTCAAATACTCATTTTGCCCTCGAAGCGCTTTACTATTCTCAAGCCCTGCTTGCCGACAAAGGAGAGGCAGGCAAAAACGAACCCCAACTCAATTATGCTGCAGCGATTCAGTTCATTCAAAACTGCCAGAATCGTCCTGAAACCAACAAAGCAAGTTGGGTGAGCACGGATGCTAAAGATGCTGGTGGATTCATTTACAGCCCTGGAGAAACGCGCGGTGGTGAAACCAAGACTGCAGACGGCCGCACAGCCCTCCGCAGCTATGGCAGCATTAGTTATGCAGGAATTCTGAGCTTCATTTATGCTGGCCTAGACAAAAATGATCCTCGACTTAAAGCCGTCATGCAGTGGATCACAGAAAACTACACCTTGGATGAGAATCCGGGGCTTGGCGCAGAGGGCCTGTACTATTATTACCACACCATGGCAAAAGCATTGACGATTGCCGATGTGGACTTCCTGAAAACGAAAGATGGAAAAATTGTCGATTGGCGCGCTGATCTATCAAAGAAACTCCTCAACCTGCAAAAGGGTGATGGCTCCTGGGCCAACAGCGCTGGACGGTGGATGGAAAGCGACACAACCCTAACGACCGCCTACATGCTCATGGCACTGGCCCGCGTTCATGATACTCTTTGAGGCCAAGAACTGATCGGATTTTCAAATTTGGGCCATACATGGTATCTTTAAAGTGACTGAAGGGCCTTTTTGCGGCGGAGTTGAGACTGATTTTCACAAGGGTGATTCTTCTCTTGACCCTAAATATGCCTGCCCTTAGAATTTGTATGATTAGAAACTTGTGCCAAAACGTGCTTTTTGTGAATCTCAAAAAAAGCCGGAGGCACCCGTCACGGCTATAGTTTTTATTATTTTCCTTCAGTAACTTTTCAAAATTCTAAACAATGTTTGGCAAATTCTTCGGCTTCGTCGCCAACGATATGGGTATCGATCTCGGTACTGCAAATACTCTCGTTTACCTCAAGGATCACGGCATCGTACTTCGAGAACCCTCGGTTGTTGCTGTAAAAACCGGCACTAATGAAGTGGTCGCTGTGGGCGACGATGCCAAGCGGATGCTCGGCAGAACCCCCGGTGGCATTACCGCGATTCGTCCATTGAAAGACGGTGTTATTGCCGACTTCAGAGTCACAGAGGCTATGCTACGCCACTTCATTCGCAAGGTGAACAACAATCGCCGAGCCTTTCGCGGGCCGCGTGTGGTGATTGCTGTGCCATCAGGTATTACCGAAGTGGAGAAGCGTGCTGTTAAAGAAAGCGCCGAGCAGGCTGGTGCACGTGAAGTTTACCTTATCGAAGAACCCATGGCCGCAGCTATTGGCGTCGGCTTGCCAGTCCAAGAGGCTGCTGGCAACATGATCGTCGATATCGGTGGTGGCACGACTGAAGTAGCCATCATTTCCCTAAGTGGCATCGTTTACAGCCGCAGCGTCCGTGTCGCAGGAGATGAACTGGATGAATCCATCATTAATTACATGAAGCGTGCCTACAACCTCATGATTGGTGAGCGCACGGCGGAGGAAATCAAACTCCGCATTGGATCGGCCTTCCCACTCGGCAAGGAAACAACCATGGAAGTCAAAGGACGCGACATGGTTGCTGGACTTCCAAAAACCATCACTATCACCAGCCAGGAAGTGCGTGAGGCCATGCTTGAACCCTTGAACGCTATCATTGACGCGGTCCGCACCACGCTTGAACGCTGCCCGCCTGAACTTGCTGCCGATTTGGTCGATCGCGGCATCATGCTCGCTGGCGGCGGGGCTCTGCTACGTGGCCTCGACAAACTTCTACAGGAAGAAACTGCGCTGCCAGTCCATATTGCCGATGATCCACTGAGTGCTGTAGGTGAAGGTGCTGGTCGAGTTTTAGGCGAACTTGAATTCTTAAAAAAGGTCAGTACGACCGAGGTCTAACCTAACGAATGATGTGATTCTTCACAGCTGTTAGGTCAGAGGTATCTCTGAACTGATCAATCTGGCGACAAGGCATCCATGAAAAAGCTTAACATCCTGGCGCTGCTCATGTTCATAGCGGCAGTCGTCTCAGTCTTCATGCTGGACACACCAACGACGCGAATGATTCAGAGTCGTGCCATGGCGGCACTCTCTCCTTTCGTACACTCAAGCGCGGCCATTGCAGATGGTGTCTCGGATACATTAGCGGCGCCGCTTGATCCACGAGAGATCAAACAAGAGTATGATCGCATTCAAATCGAAGTGGAAAGACTGCGCATTATCTCACAGAAATACACTCAAACTCTGGAAGAGAATAACAAACTGCGTGGACTTCTTGAGTTTAAACAGGCATCACCCTATAAGATGATCGCAGCACGAGTCATTAAACGTGTCTCAACGACTTGGTGGAATGCCATGATCATCGACAAGGGCCTACTAGACGGCCTTGCGACAGACACACCTGTCATTAGCGCGACAGGCCTTATCGGCAAAACAGGTAAGATGGCCCCACACATGTGTGAGGTCATTTTATTGACTGACGAAATGTGCCGTGTCTCAGCCAAGATCGAGGGAACGATTGAACAGGGTATCATCTCTGGTGAGCGCGCAGGGCTGGACATGCGCCCAGACCTGCGGTTGCGCTTTTTGAATCGTAATGCCATTATCAATCCGGGTAGCAACGTCATATCTACCGGTGAAGGCGGTGTTTTTCCCGCGGGCTTGCTAGTTGGGCGAGTGAAGCGCTTTGAAAACAAAGATATTACTGCAGATGCTGTGGTTGAACCAGTTGTCGATTTCTCCATTTTAGAGCATGTGTTTATTCTCGAAGCTCCCTCCGAAGAGACTCAGCCAAATAAATGACTGACTTGTAAAATTCATGATTTTTTATCCGGTCACCATCCTACTGCTTCTGCTCACATTTGTGATGCAAGAGTTTATTCCTGGATTGTCCATGGCTCATTACGCAACGCTTCTTTTACCTCCAGTGTTTTTCTTTGCCTCAGCTGTAGCAGTTCCCTTCCCAATGATGCTTTTTATGGCGTTCATCACAGGCTTTATATGGGACGCCCGCTACCTGCCAAGTGCATCTAATACGATCAAAAGCGCCTCAGGCAGTCTTATCTCGGGATCTCTTGCAACTCCAGAACTCGTGTCTGCGAGTGGCTTTGGATTCGGCGTCTCGATCATCCTATTTGCTTTTTTGGGAACCTTTCTTCAGGGGGTTCGCCCCTTATTCAAACGCGGAAGACTTGAGCTTCCTGTTCTACTGGTGGGTGTAACCACCTTCCTGTGGCTGCTTTTAGAGTTCCTCATGATGACCTTCTTACGCGGCAGTCTGTTTTTCCCCGGCGCCATCTGGTCAAAAATGATCACAGACACTCTTTTAGCTATGTTAGCTTCTCCTTTGCTTTTTCTTTTGCTGTATTCCTTAGCTGGACTGTCTAGATATGAAATCAAGTATGATGGACTGAGGTACTCTTTCGATGGTCGTTAAATATCGCTTCCGACTCTACCTGCTGACCCTCGCCATTCTGTGCGGGTTCGGCGTGCTCGTGTACCGACTCTGGTGGCTACAGATAGAGCACCACCAAGAATTCGTCAATAAAGTCCCCGAAGCCAAGAGAGAGCGCGCCCGTATTCCAGGTGTTCGTGGTGAAATCAAAGACCGCAACGGCATCGTTTTAGCCACGAACAAAGCCACTTTTGAAGTGCGTGTGAACCTCCGCGAAGTGCATGATGAATATGCACGCCAATGCAGAATCAAGAAGGTTAACATACCAACGGTAGGATTTGAGTTCAAAGATCGCGGCATCATCCGCCAGAAGGAAGAGCCTGACATTGTCACCATGTTTAGGGAACTCATCGAAAACCGACTCGCTGAGATGGACCTCGCCGGCGCTGACCAGGATGAGCAGGATCTACGAGTGCATTACCGCAGCTTTGGTGGCGTTATCCCTTACGTTTATAGAGATAACCTGACCTTTTCTGAATTCAGTCGGTTTGCCGAACATAACCTCTCCCTGCCTGGAGTGACAGTGGCTGAGCGCGGCAGTCGCGTCTATCCCTTTGGTGCGCTTGCCTGCCACATGCTGGGTTACGTCCGCCTTCCAGATGATCAGCGAGTCTCTGCAGAGGAACGCAAAGGCTGGGACTACTACATGCCTGACGACTTTGGTGGAGCCGGCGTTGAAAAAAGCTTCGACTCATACCTGAAAGGTCGCCCCGGAGTCCGCACCATGCAAAAAAATGAACGCGGACGAATCGTTGGCGAAATCAAAGGCAGCTACGAAGCGCCGCGCAAAGGCAACGATGTGTATCTAACCCTTGATGCACGCATCCAATTCATCGCTGAAAAAGCACTGCGCGACGGCAACATCGGCCGGGGATCCGTCGTGGTCATCAATCCACAAAATGGTGAAGTTTTAGCCATGGCCACGGTGCCGAATTACGACCCAAATCGATTCATTCCAAGCATCACCCAAAAAGACTGGGATGCTTTAAACGACAATCCCGTTTTCCCCATGCTGAATCGAGCTATTCGCGGTTTTGCGCCTGGATCGACTTACAAAGTGCCTATTGCCCTAGCTGGATGTGTCGCCAAGATTCAAAACAATAGCTATAACTGCAGCGGCAGTGTCACTTACGGCACCAATGCCATGCAATGCTGGATTCAGCGCCAAAGTGGCGGATCTCACGGATCATTAGGACTGAGCGATGCCCTGATGCGCTCGTGCAACTGCTTCTTCTACCAGTACGGCAATGCAGCAGGCATCGATAACATCACGAAAGTCGGGAAAATGTTGGGTTTAGGCGAACGCACAGGCATCGAACTCGACGAAGAAGATACAGGCATTTTGCCAAACCCTGAGTGGTTAAGATTACACAGCCCTCAAGAACGCTGGAGCTCTGGTTATACTGCCAACACCTCGATTGGACAAGGCTCCGTTTTAGCTTCTCCACTACAGATGGCATCTGTCGCAGGTGCTGTTGCTTCAGGAAAAGCCTACAAACCCCACCTTCTCTATAAAGTCATGGATGGCTTGGAAACCGTAGAACCACACAAGCCTCAACTTCGCGCCGACTTGAATGAGTATTTTTCAGACAAAGAGCTAGAGGTTGTGCGCAAAGGCATGTGGAAAGTCGTCAACGATGCCAGTGGCACAGCCAAATCAGCTCGAATCCCTGGTATTGAAGTCGCAGGTAAGACCGGAACCGCTCAGAACTGGAGAAGAGATGATCGTGGCAACCGACTGGAAGATAATCACACCCTCTTCATCAGTTTCGCTCCATACGTAAATGCGAAGTTCGCAGTTTGTATCCTAGTCCAGGGAGGTAAATCAGGTGGCGGATGCGCGGCCCCCGTCGCCCACCGCGTCCTTGAGCAATCCTTGGCATTGGACAATGGTTACAGCCCCAACATCGAAGTCCTAGCCGAAGTAAACGGCAACTTTAATAAGATCGATTCCGTCAGCTATGCTGATTCTGGCATCCCTGCTTTAGCTGCTGCTGATGAGGACGGTGATACTGGCACCGATGCGCCCGAGCGCGAGGCCACCGACGTCGTCCCCCAAGTCCGCGCTACGGCACCCAATATTCGTAAACAGTCTGACTCCAACCGTGAGACTCCGACGAGCACGCCCCGACGGGCGGGCATCTTCAGTCGTGGAGCTAGCTCTAGCGAATCATCACAACCTTCTGGAACATCCAACGGTGGCTTTTTCCGCAGGTTATTCCGCGCGCCGCAATAACGGCAAAACAACTTCCAAACTCAATTCCAAACCCACCCACAATACATTTATGGCCCTCGGCATCGTACAAAGAATCAAAGAATTCATCACTGGCAAAAAAGATCTTAAAACCGGCACACGCCTTGTTATTAATTGCGAAAGGCTAGAAAATCGAGTCGCTTTGCTCGATAATGGTGCATTGGAAGAATACACCATCGAGCGTGTCGGCACCAGCACTATCGTCGGCTCCATTTTTAAAGGCCGCGTCAAAAACATCGAGCAAGGCCTCAAAGCCATGTTCATCGATGTCGGCCTAGACAAAAACGCCTTCCTGCATTTCTGGGACGCTATCCCAGAGGCGCTATCCAATCAAGGAATGGAAGAAGTCACCCGAGGCGGTACTCCTAAAAAACAGAAACGCATTAAGGCAGAAGACATCCCAAGCCTTTACCCAGTTGGATCAGAGATCATGGTTCAGGTCACCAAAGGGCCGATCGGAAACAAAGGCCCGCGTGTGACTACCAACATCTCCCTAGCGGGCCGACTCCTTGTGCTCATGCCCCAGAATGATCAATTTGGCATCTCCCGCAAAGTCGAAGATCCCAAAGAGCGTGCACGCCTCCGGAAGATCATCGAAAAAGTCAATCTGCCAGAAGGAATGGGCCTTATCATGCGCACGGAAGCCTCCGGCAAACGTGCACGCCACATCATTCGCGATCTCAGCCTGCTTATCGAACAATGGAATGACATCGTCACCAAACGAGATGGCAATAAAGCACCCGTATGCTGCTTTGAAGAGCCAGAACTCATCGAGCGCACTGTCCGAGACTTCCTCACCGAAGAGATCGACGAAGTCGCCTGCGATGACCGTGAAACCGTCGAGCGCATGCAAAAGATGGCTGCTCAAATTTCCCGCCGCGCAAAGAGCCGCATCACCTTTTATCAGGGCCAAGTCGCACTCTTTGAACATTACGGTATTCAGAAGCAAATCGACAATGCCTTTTACCGTCAAGTTTGGCTCCCCTGCGGAGGCTACATCGTGATCGACCAAACGGAAGCTCTTGTCTCCATCGACGTCAACACTGGCAGAAACAAAGGCTCTAAAGACCTCGACCGCGTCATCGTAGAAACCAATCTTGAAGCCGCCCAAGAAGTCGCCCGCCAGCTACGTCTCCGTAACATGGGCGGACTTATCGTCGTGGACTTCATCGACATGAAACACCGCCGCGATCAGCAGGCTGTTTCTAAAGCAATGCAAGAGCACCTCAAGCGTGATAAAGCCAAAACTCAGGTCCTGCCCATCAGCCAGTTTGGCCTCATGGAAATGACTCGCCAGCGCCTCCATGAAAGCTTGAGTAGCGCTCTCTATGAGCCATGCCCATACTGCAAAGGTAACGGCCAGGTGAAAACCACCATGACTATGAGCGTCGAACTTCAGCGTGCCCTAAGCGCCATACTTGGCCGTGGCAAAGCCGAGCAAAAGTCCCTCGTCGTTGTTGTTCATCCAGAAGTGATGCAACGCCTCAAAACTGAGGACGGCGAACTACTGGTCGAGCTCGAACGTAAGTATGAGGCACGCCTCACCTTTCGCAGCGATCCAAACCTACATCGTGAAGAAATTAAAATCACCAGCACTCAAACCGGAGAAGAGGTCCGCGCTTAGTTTTTATAACCAGTGTTTTTCAAAGGACGATTTTCCGCCCAAATTGAACATGCAACCAGTTATCGCTTGTCCCACCTCCTGACATGAATCCCAATTCTTCACGTAGTCGTTTTCTTCTAGTTGCTGGAGGCATTCTTTTCATCGTTGCCCTCTTTTTTGGTTGGCAATGGGCGGGGCAAAATAGCGCTCAGCCAGCGCAAAAAAAATCAGCCTCAGCAGCCACCAAGGTTGAACCCATCAAATCAGCCGACGCCCCATCGCAGAGTTCACCTCCGGCCATGGCTGCTGGGGGAGACAAGCTAACTACAGTGGAAGAGGGCGACCTCAAGATTGATGAAATACTACGGTCTAATAAGGAGATACCAGCCATGGCTAGAGATCTCCATGACCTAGTAAAAAAACTCAATAGCGAGGCCCAAGTCAACGCCAGCCGCCACCTAGTCAACCTCACCAGCGACGAAGACTACGGATTAATTGCTGGTTATCTCATTGATGCCAAAATGAATCCGGATGTCATTGAAGTTCTCTTTTCAGACCTGATGAATCGGAAGCGTGAACTCCAATTGCCCTTATTCATGAACATTCTCAAAAATTCGCAGCACCCTCAAAACGAACAAGTCAGAAATGTCATGACCATTCTCGCCGGACAAGATTTCGGGCAGGACTTTGGAGCTTGGGACAAATGGTCCAATGAGGAAATTAGGAAGGCGCAAACTGGGGAATAATCCCCCTTAGGTGCGGAGTTAGGCGAATAATCGGCAGATTATTGTAAAATAGTTGCCTGCGAGGTCTAAGTGACTCCGTGGGTATAGTCTGTATCGTTATTGAAATTAAAAATAAACCTTGAAATCGCACTGCTGTAGCAAGCGTTACGATTGCAAAGACTTATTCAGATTGATTGAATGATCATCTAAAATTAATATTTCACTCCTCACGCTGCAGTTGCCACCTCATGCCCTACCTGGCTTTTAATCTCAACGACGGAAATGAATTTGTCTTCGACATCCTCGAAGAACATCTTTCCATAGGTCGTGATGTCAAAAACGATATCGTTATCGACAACAGCTACATTTCTGGCTTCCACGCAGAGATGACCAAACAGGGAGATGGCGGCTACGAATTGATCGATCTTAAATCTTCCAATGGCACCTTCGTTAATGGTCAAAGAATCGAGCGTTCTAGGATCAAAGGAGGGGATAAAATCCGCTTTGGTCAGTTAGACTCTCGCTTTCGTGAGCGCGCACCGAAAGGAACAGCTCCTTCCGCGGAAGTAAAACCCGGATCAGGAGGCAAAGGATTAGCACCCAAATCCGATGGACGCAGTGGAAATACAGACTCTATCCCAGCCCGTGATGCGCCCGCTAATAAAACAGGCCCCATCCTGCCAACACGGCAGCCCGTAGTTCGAACAGAGACTGGTAAAAGAACCAAGGCTCCCTCAGCTGTCAGTCCGCCGATTCAACGAGCCGAAGCCATCGACCCGACGCTTGAAAAGCAATCGGGCGAACTTCAAGAAGAGCTAGCCAAGCTCAAAATCGAGCGTGATTTACTGAGGACAGAGAACGAAAAAGAATCTCGGCGGCGCGATGAAGTCCGTGCTTTAGAAAAAGAGCTCGAAGCACGCCAAACCGAAACCACACTAGCTGAGGATAATCTAGCTAAACTCAAGGCTGATTTAGCCAATGCTCAGGCTGAGATCGAAACGCTAACCATCAAGCGCCGTGAATCTGCTAATCTTGATAGCCAACTAGAGTCGAATCGGACTGAACTAAGCAAAGTTCAGGCAGACATCAACATGGCAACCATTGGTCTCCAAGCCCTGCACCGTGATGCCGAAAAAGCTCAAAAAGATCGCCAAGAATCAGCTGCGCAGGTAGAAGAGTTCAAATCCCAACTTCAAAAGTCTGAAGCCCATGCCCAAGAACTGGCAGCTGAATTAAAAAACTTCACTGAACTTTCCCAAAAGCTCGGTCAGTGGCAAGCAGACGCGGCCACTAGCGACGCTACTTTCAAGGCACTGGAAGCCCTCATCAGCTCCAAAAAAGACGAATTAAGCAAGATTGAGACCAGTCTTAAAGTCGCTCAGCAAACCGTTCGAACCACTCAGTCTGAAGCACACAACGGTGTTGCTGAATTAACCACTCAAAAACAACAACTCGAGCAGCAAGTCAGCGCCCTGCGTGCGCAGCTTACCGATGGCGAAAAAAACCTCTCCTCAATCCAGACGGAGCATGCCGCCATTGAGTTAGCCTTAACCGCTATTCTAGCCAAACAAGAGTCCGCAGTATCGACGTACGCGTCACTAAACTCGCAAACTGAAAGCCTACAGAAATCTCATCAGGTAGCGATTGCAGAGACTCAGTCCTTGGAGCTCTCACTAACAGAACTCAAAGCAAGCATCGCGACTGCCAAAGATGAGCAGATTCAGCTCAACGCAAAGGCGAACGCCTTTGATCAGCAACTTCAGAGTAAAAAGAACGAGCTGGATCAACTTGAGTCTCAGATCAAATTACTTACGACACAAGAAGCAGAGACCAAAGCGCGAGTCGCCAACATTTCAGTAACGGAAGCTCAGGTAAGCAAAACTGGTCAAGAACTTCAAAATCTGGAAGAACAAAAAACCGAGCTTGAAGCCTCTTTATCTAAACAGCAAAATCAATTCAATGAGTTGCTAGAACAAAGCAAGCTTAGCTCTGGCGAACTCGAAGCAAAATCCAGGAATCTAGACGAAGAGATCAAGACCAAAAGCAAAACTTTACAAAGTTTGGAAAGAGAGCTCGTTCATCTGCAAACAAAGTCCGCGGATCTCACCCATAAGCTAGACGATTTAGCAGGAACAGACGCCAAACTCGGCAACGCCAATGAAACCTTAAAAGTGGTTGAGTCTCACAAAGCCGAACTGGCTGCCGCGATTCAGCAAATGTCTGCTCAGCGTGATACGCTCACTCGTGACCTGTTGGAAGCGACAGAGCAGGGGCGCGCACAGCATACGCTTACGCAGACTCTTAGGGCCCGCCGCGAAGTTCTCGAAAAAGAAATCCTCTCCACAGAAGAGCAAAAAGCCACCCTATCAGCTGAACTCGGAAAAGTGCGTGAAAGCCTGCGCAGCACGGAGATGTCTTTCGAGGTCAAGCAGAAGGAACTGTCTGAAGCAGAAGCTAAAGCTGAGCAAGCCCTGGAACAGACTCGAGAGGCAAGCCGTCATCACGATCATCTGCAAACTGAGATGGGGCAACTACATGAAAAAATCACCAGTAGCCAAACTGAGCTAGCAGCCATTCACGCAGAAGCTGAAAACAAGCGTATTGCTGCCGAAAGCGCCGCAACCAGCCATGAACAGCACAACACGCGGCTCTCGGATTTACAGACAAAAATCGGTGGACTTGAAAGCCTGCTAACCACACTAGCCGCCACACATTTAGCCAGCCAGAATGAGCTCACCAGCCTAACATCTCAACATCGCGAGGCCACCGAACTACTGACGACGCGTCAGCAAGACATTGCGGCATCTGAAGCGCGCTTAACAGAATTGCGTGGCCTAACTACCAGCTTTGACGCCCGTGTTATTGAACTGACTACGACAGAGCATAAACTCGGAGAAACCAAGGCAGCGCTTATTATTGCAACCCAAGAGTTTGAAAAAGCTAAAGCGGAGGCTCAACGGCTCAATGATGAACGCATTGACCATGAAAAGCGCCTTCCAAGTCTTCGTGAGGAAACGTCGAAACTGCAAATGGTCCTTGCTGAAAACCTCAAGTCAATCGCCACAACAGAGGTGCGTATCACGGGGCTCACTCAACAGGCGAAAGACTTAGAAACAAAGCTTGTCGAGTTAAACAACGCGGAAGCGAATCTGGAAAAAGCCAAGCTGGAAATCATCAAACTCCGCAGCGAAAAAGAGACCATCAACGATTTTGTCGCCAGCCTTCTAGCCCAACGCGAAGAACATGAAGCGATCCTGCCAGGTTTAAAAGCAGACGTCGAGGTGCTGAAAACAGAAGTTCGCACCTTGGGCCAAGACAAACAAAGCACAGCTGCAGCCCTCGAAAAAGCCCAAGTTGACCGCCGAGCAGCCTCGGAACAAGCCGAGGCTCTGCGCCTAGAAGCCGTCAACCTGGAGAAACTGCTGAACGATAAACGAAACAATCTCGAGGCTGAAACAAAAACCAAGTTAGCCGAGGCCAACAACGCAGAAGCCAAGCTCCGTGAAGTAACCGCTAAAGTCACTGCTGCTGAAAAGCGCGCCTTAGAACTAGCCACTGTTGAAAAGCAATTGGCTGCAGCCGTCCAAGCCTGCAAAGACAGTGAAAAGCTACGGCAAACTGAAGAAAAAGCTGCGGCAGAACTCACACTTCGACAAGAGAAGTCACGCAAAGATTTGGCAGTTATCGAGCTAACGATTAAAGAAACAAATCTTCAGATAGCGGAGCTCACCAAGAAGCTGCAGTTTGAAAACGAGCGTCAGGCCGAGGTTCTCAGCCGAAACGAAAAGGCCAACCAAGCCCTACAATCTGCTCAAAACAAGCTTCAGGAAGCTGAAATGGCCGTCCTCAAGGTTCGCGAGGAAGAGACAACCCTGCGCAAAGCTATCCCAGGTCTTAATACCGAAATGGCAGGAATGCAGGCCACGCTAGTAGCACTTAGCCGTGAGCGCGATGAAGCCTCTCAATATGTGACGCGCCTCAATGTCACCACCGACAGCTCCAACAAAAAATTAGCTGAACTCCAACAACATATTTCTCAACTCGAAGAAGCTCATCGTCTTCGCGAAGAACGTCTGATTAAAGCACAAACTGAAGTGGACGCTGAAAACACACGGCTTAAGGCCGCGCAGGACCAATTACGCGCTCATGAATCCTTGCTTCAGGAAATCGAACGTGAAGTCAAAGAGGCACGCCCAAAAGCAGAAGCTGCCCGGACTCAAGTCAGCAATCTAGAAGGAGAGCTCACCCAGCGCTTGGATCGTGTCCAGACTCTCAAACAAGAAGAAGATCGTCTCGGCAAAGAACTCGCTTCACGACAAGAAGCACTTGAAAAGGCCGATGCCACCTTGGCTGAAGCACGCGATCAAATTTCCATCGAGCAAAAGCGAGTCGTCGAGTTCACGCATGTTGGAAATCAAATCCTGACCCTTGGGGCAGCACTTGCCAGCTTAACAACTCGACAATCGGAGACAACCGATGCTCTACGAGAAGCGGCGGAGCGCGAGCTTTTCCTGCAAGTGAAGATCAGTTCCCTCCAAGAAAGCCATAACCGAGACTCGGCCCGTGCTGAAGCTGCGAAAAAAGAGCGCGTGGAGACGGAATCGGCGCTTGCTGAGATTATCGACAAATCACAAAAACAGTCTGCTAGCCTGACAGCTCTCGAATCCGAACAACGCAAGCGCCTTGCAGAAATCGAAAAAACATTACATGATCACGTCACTCAGACTGAGCGTGTGAAACTTGAGCTTTCAAGCCTGCAAGAACGACGCGCCGAATTTGCCCAAGCTGAAGTGCAACTTCGCCATTGGCAGGAAATCGAGTCACGCCTGCGGGGACAGCTCGTTGAGCTAGAAGAGAAACATGAAATCATGCGCCGTGGATTGCCTGCCGATGAAGGCACGGTGATCATGTTTGCCAATGATCTGATTAAACGTATCGATCTCATTGATGCGCTAAGCGCACGCTACAGCGGGCATAATGGAAGTGATATCTCCGCACAACTCGGCAAATTACGCGCTTCCTTTGAAGATATCCTACTTCAACATGGTGTGAGCGAGTTTGACATCGCCGCCGGAACTGAAGTGGATACGGAGTTGCGCAAACGCATTGCTGTGGTGGACAGCCTTCCAGGAAAAGAAAAGCCACGCGTCATTGAAACTTGCCGTTCCGGCTTTATCTATTCCCGTGAGGAAGGCCAAGAGGTCATCCTGCGAAAGGTTGAGGTGCGCACCTCAAGCCAATAATTACTTTCAATTAACGCTCCACCCTCGCCCCCAAACCTCTTATGGCTGAATATGTAGGCATCGATCTAGGCACCACGCTCTCGGGGCTGGCCTATCTGAAACCTGATGGCAATCCTGAGATTGTTCCGAATTCCGATGGTGAACGACTCACCCCATCCGTCGTTTTTTTCGAAGCGCATGAAGATGTGAAGCTGGTCGGCAGCGCCGCTCGTGATGGCGGTGAACCAGACAGGACCGTGTTTCAAATCAAACGCTACATGGACGATCCCGAGCATCTCGTGGAGATCGATGGGAAAAAGTGGACACCCGCAGAGATCTCAGCCCTGATTCTTTCCAAACTGAAACGTGACTGCTCTAAGATTATCGGAGAAATCAAAGAGGTCGTCATCACGGTTCCCGCCAACTTCAATGAACTGGCCCGTAAAAGCACCATCGCAGCTGCTGAGATGGCAGACTTAAAGGTAAAGCGCTTGGTCAATGAGCCAACTGCTGCTGCCGTCTACTATGCCCACAGCCAAGGGGTGCAGGGCCGCATCCTCGTCTATGACCTCGGTGGTGGTACGCTTGACGTGACTATCCTGAATGTCGAAGGCGACAATATCCGCATTCTAACCAGCGAAGGTGCGCGTCACCTTGGTGGTAGCAACTTTGATGAAATGCTGTTGGAAGCCTACGCTGAACAATACAGTAAGCAAACCGGCGCCAAACTCTTCACGGATGAGCGCCACCGTCGTCGCGTCCTCCAGACCACGGAAGATGCTAAGAAAATGCTCTCCAAGCTTCAGCGTGTGAATGACACCGTGGCCAATGATAAGAATGATGGTATTGCCCGCATTGATTTAACTCGTGAAAGCTTTGAAAAACTCATCCGCCAAATGCTGACCCGCACCGTCATGCTGGTAGAGCAGGCTTTGGATTCCGCCAAGCTAAAAACAAGCGAGATCGACCACGTCGTGCTTGTAGGTGGCTCCACTCGTATCCCAAAGGTCAAGACCGTTCTGGAAAAGCTCTTTGGTAAAACCCCAAAGTCCTGCGGCAATGTCGATGAATGTGTCGCACTGGGTGCAGCCATCTTCGCCAAACGATCAGCCCGCATTCAAGAAGTCTGCAATGCCAGCTATGGCACTCTCGCCATGGTTTACAATGCGAGGACTGGCGAAGAGAAACTCATGAATTCCATCGTAATTCCCAAAAATACGCCGATCCCTTGCTCACGCACTCAGATTTATCAAACCAGCGAGGATAACGAGCGCGTCATTGAAGTGGACATTACTCAAGGCGAAGATGAAGACGCCAAGTTTGTCGATGTCATCGGTCGTATCACCCTGGAAGTGCCCCCCAACCGCCCGAAAGGCTGCGAGATTGCTGTCACCTTCAGCTACGATGAAAATCAACGCGTCCGTGCCCTAGTCGTGGATAAACAATCAGGTCGCAGTCGTGAAGTCGCCGTCAGCTACAAGGGCGCAGGTGTTCTCTCGGAAGAAGATCTAAAACGCAAAAGCGCTCACCTCAGAACCATGCGGATCGAGTAGTTTCAGTCGGTTCTTTGTTCATCCCTATTCCAATTCACAGCTCCCATGTTCAAGAAGATCCTCCAATCCCTCTCGAAGTCTCAGACTGCCAAGACCGGGGCTCCTAAACAAGTGCCCGTGACAGCCCAAGCACCGGCAGCCCAGCCAACCGGTGGTGTTCTGAATCAAATCGCTAAACCGGCAGCCTCACCTGCCAAGACGCAAACTCCCGAGGAGCTTTGTCAGATCACACCGAAGATGTCCAAAGATCAGATTCAGGCCCAGTTAAAGCTTCTTTATCGCCGTTACAACCGCAGCGCTTCCAGCTTGGACTCAAAGATCCGCAGTGAAGCTGACCAGATGCTGACGGCTATCGTCACAGTCCGCGAAAAAAACTTTGGAGAAATCTGAATTAGATCAGATCTAAACTGGAATTTCATGAGCATCAGCGGCAAAGCTGAGACGTAATCCTCGTCTCTTGAACTCGCTTTCCCATACCCACGCCGCCCTCATCATCATCGGTCACGGATCGACCGTGAACCCTGACTCCAGCGCACCCACGCATCTTCATGCTGATGCCATTCGGCAACGTGGCCTTTTTCGAGAAGTCACCTGCTGTTTTTGGAAAGAAGAACCCACGATGCGGGAGGTCTATGAAAGCATCGACAGTGACGTCATCTACATCGTTCCCAATTTCATCAGTGAAGGCTACTTTTGCCAGCAGGTGCTACCACGAGAATTACGCCTCACAGGCTCTACGACGGAGCGTGATGGCAAAACGATCCACTACTGTGACCCCGTCGGCATTCACCCGAACATGACCCGTTTGCTTTTGCAGAGAGCTGATGAAGTGGCCTGCGGCGTTCCACGTTCAGAGACCAGCCTCATCATCGTTGGTCACGGCACCAATTTGAATGACAACTCCACCAAAGCCATTCAGGACCAAGTGAAATTCATTCAAGAGGGCGGCTACGGTTTTGCCGAAGTCATCGACACCTACATGGAGGAGGCACCGTTTGTAGCTGACTGGCACACGCTCACCCAAGCACCGAACGTCGTCGTGGTCCCCTTTTTCATCGCTGATGGTCTGCATAGCTTTCAGGACATTCCCGTTCTTCTGGGGATGGAAAATGAAGTGGGCAAAGCCCTCAGCCAAATGGAGGTCTTCCGCAGTAACCCGATCGAACTGCATGGCCGCCACCTCTACTACAGCAGCGCCATCGGCACCGAGCGATTGATGGCCGACGTTATTTTAGATCAAGTGAATGATTTTGATCAAAAATGGTCGATTCAGCAGACCGCTGACATTCCCGTTAAAGATGAACTCAAACAAGCACTCGCTGCTTGGTTAGATGCCGGGAAAAACGTCATCGGTCAGGTGCGCATTTTACGTTCTGCCACATCAGGATTCAGCTTGCGCCATTTAGACGACCAAAACACTTCCGAAGAAACCCTTCAAAAACACAGCCAGCCTGAATCAGCCCGCGAGATCGCTCGAAATGATGTTGCCGGAGAATTCCGCGCCATTAAAACAGCCCCCACTCTAAAGAGCGGCTGGCAGCTAGATCTAGCAGACCTGACCGAGCTTCAATTGGCCCTGGAATTCTTTTATCCCGCCGCTGTCGGCATGGCCATGGCACAGGAAAAAGGCAATCTTCAACCAGTGCCCCTTCGTGATCTTCTGGGGCGGCAAACAGGCATGTATCGTTTTGCCAATGGCATTACCGACCCACAAGCCAGCGAGATCATTGGCAAATGCTGCGCAACCGCAACCCACTGCCTTCGCCGCGTCGTTTACCCTTTGGATGCGGATCAAACGCTCAGTGGAGCAGCCTCATCCAAGCTCGGGCATGAGGCGGGTCAGGTCTCAGGCCAGGAAAACACCATTCCCCTGCTCTGCATGGAAGCCTGCAATCACATCGTCTCCGTCGCCCGCAAGGTCGCCCGCGAAAACTTTGAAAAGAAAGCTGCCGAATCGGCCTAAAAAGCCAAACCAGATAGGATATGTTTCCTCACAGATAAAGAATGCTTTCACGCGAATTTAGCGTGAAGACACCGTCTAGGAAGCTTCGAATAAAAAGATCAAGAACATTGAAGCAGCTCTGGGGCAATCACGCTAAAGTCAGAGCACATTCACCGCGGCACCGCCATCCACCACGATTCCCTGACCTGTGATGTAGGCTCCAGCTTCACTCGCCAGCAGGAGCGCAGGACCCGCAATCTCACGAGGCGAAGCCCAGCGCTTCAAAGCGGTGCGATCGGCGAAGTATTGCTTCTCCTCGTCATTCAGTAGCTTTCCCGGCATGTCTGTCAAAAAGGGTCCCGGGCAGAGGCAATTCACGGTGATCCCATAAGGGCCTAAATCCAGAGCACTGGCACGCGCGAGGCCGATCAGCGCGGCCTTGCAGGCACAATAAACGTTTCGTTTCAGCCGGCCACCCACGCCTAAAACACTTGAGATATGGATCACGCGCCCCCATTTCCGCGCCTTCATTCCAGGCACCAGAGCTCGCGTCAGTGACATCACGCTGGTCAGATCCACCTCCACATTCAGATCCCAAACGTCATCGGTAATTTCATCAATGGCTTGGGGATTATTAATGCCCGCATTATTGACCAAAATATCGATCTTCCCAAGCCGGCTTTCTGCCTCTACCGCAAGAGCGCGCACCTGGGCACGATCCGCCATGTCGGCGACCATCCATTCCACACGCACATTGAGTCCTGCACCGATTTCAGCTGAGGCAGCCTGGAGTTCATCCGCGTTTCGACTGGAGATGAACACATCTGCTCCTGCTTCCGCAAACCCACGCGCCATGGACTTGCCAAGCCCTTTACTACCGCCGGTTACAAGCGCACATTTGCCAGAAAGATCAAAAAGAGGAGATGCCATATCCTCTCAAATAGCACGAAGCCAGTTCATGAAAAGACAAGATTTTAGACCCGCCGACAACCATTTATTCACACAAAAAACTATGCCGGCTCCCAGTTCGATCCTATTTTTTGATGATAAAGATGACTTGTTTAAGCCCTGAAAACTCCTGAACAACTCTCTCTACAGGCTGGCCCAAAAGGCGCTTTAAAACATCACACTCGATCTCTGCCAATCCTGGATACTTATCCATTAGAGGGGCTAGAGGCAGATGATAATCCACCAGCCTCAGTGCACCGTTTTGCGATGATTCGACCATGCACATATGGCCATCCACCGTGCGTAGTCGGGCAAGCATGATCGCTTTATTTTCAATTGAGATCTCTTTTTGCAACTTCACAGCCCAGATGTCTGCCTTACTTTGGAACCATGAGTGTAGCAGTTTTTCCGGTGCCGTTGGTCCAAAATTACGTTCCGCCTGAACCAGCAATTCCAAAATCATCTCACAACCGACCGCCGGAAATAGAGAATTCATTTTCACTGTCAGTCGATACAGTTTTTCAGGCCTCCCATGCGGAACCGCGCGTCGGAAACTATCTAGGTAACCATTCTTTTCCATCTCGACGCAGTGCTGCTTCACCCCCATGTAGCTCATCTTCATGCGCTCTGCTAACTCACGCACGGTCATCCCATGAGAAAGCTTGAGGTGATGAATGATATCCACCACTGGCGAATGAAAAAGAGAGCGAAGAATCGTCAAAGCCATGGTCAAAGAAAGTCAGTCAGCATCATCTAATAAATTTTAGAACATTTTATTTACGCCATGATGGTCTTAGCAACTCTAGCTGATTCGTCCACTCCTGATAATCGCTCTAAAAGGTTAAGCCCAAATTCCAAAGCAGTGCCAGCACCGCGAGAAGTGATCAGATTTCCATCAATCACAACACGCTTATCTGGCTGTGCTTGCAATAATTCCGAGTAGCTAGAGTCATGCGCTGTATAGGCTTTGCCATTCAGCAAGCCTGCATCATGCAAGACTAATGGAGCCGCGCAAATGGCAGCAATCGCTTTTCCCGAACCGGCAAAAATGCGGACAGTGGTTGAGACACGTGCATCCGCACGAAGAGCCACGATCTGCGGACCACCGGGGAGGAGCAAGAGATCAAACGAGCTGACATCGATATCCGCAAACATGGCATCAGCATGCATGGTGATGCCGCTGCGACCAGTTACATGAATCCCCGCTCCTAATGAAGTGATGATTACCTCGACACCACCACGGCGGAGAAGGTCCACGGGAGTGATGGTTTCAATTTCTTCAAAGCCATCAGCAATCAGGCAAAGTACACGTTTACTCATGGATGTTCATAGCACGAAATGCAGATGAATCAAAAGGCTGTCATTGGTAGAAAGACAGCCACTGCCGTAATGAGTCACAAAAATATCCAGAGCCGCCAGTTTGCGAGTAGCGAAGCAGCGCCGAAAAGCTGATGATAGAAATGCGTTTATCGACGCACACTCCCCATGGGCAAAGAATTCGACACTACACCGCAAAACGTCCCGCACGTCTCGACCCAATACCGCACGATCTGCACACCAGTGCCCCATCCAGACTCATTGCAGCACATTGAGCGCAGCCGCAAATTTGAACCCCTGTCCATGCGCGGCATGCCACCCATTGTTTGGGATCGGGCAGAAGACATCTCCATCTTTGATAAGTATGGCAATCGCTGGCTGGACTGGAGCAGCGGTGTACTGGTGACAAACTGCGGCCACGGCGTCCCTGAAGTGCGTCAGGCCATCATTGATCAGGTCAATAGCGGCCTGATTCACAATTACGTTTTCCCCAGTGAAGAGCGCCCTGAATTGGCTGAGCTCATCGCCAGTTTATCCCCTGCGGCATTGCAGAAAGTGTTTCTTCTCAGCAGCGGCAGTGAAGCCACGGAATGCGCCATTAAGCTCTCCCGTGCCCATGGTATCAAAGTCGGTGGGCGCGATAAGATTGGCATTATTGGCTTCGAGCGCGGCTATCATGGGCGCACCATGGCTAGCCAGCAGGCTGGTGGCATGGCAGGTCAAAAAGCTTGGATTGTTAATCTCGATCCAGCCATCATTAATGTACCTTTCCCCGATCAGTATTGGGAGGAAGACAGCAGCTTTGAGGGATTCCTCAAAGGCATCGAAACAAGCGGACTTAAGCCCAGTCAAATTGCTGGAGTTATCATGGAAAGCTACCAAGGAGTTGGCCCTGACTTTGCGCCAGTAGACTACATCCAGAAGCTTCGGGCTTGGTGCACAGAACATCAGGTCGTGCTGACCTTTGATGAAGTGCAATCAGGCTTTGGCCGCACAGGCAAGTTTTGGGCTTTCGAACATTATGATGTCGTGCCTGATCTGATTTGTTGTGGGAAAGGTATCTCCTCGTCCCTTCCTCTGAGTGCTGTGATTGGGGGTGCTGAGATCATGGACATGTTTCCACCAGGATCCATGACAAGTACCCATTCCGGAAACCCTGTCTGCTGTGCAGCGGCCATTGCCAACATCCGCAAACTTCTGCGGGAAGATCTGACGGGCAATGCTGCACGACTCGGACACATCTTGCATGAAGGCTGTAAAAGCATTCAGGCCAGGCACCCTTCAGTGATCGGCAATGTCACCTGTGCAGGTTTTGTAGCGGGGATCCAAACCGTGAAACGTGGCACCAAGGTACCCGATCACGATTTGGCACATCGGGTCATCGAGCTCTGCTATCAGAAAGGCCTATTGCTCTTTGCTCCAGTAGGCGCTTGGGGGCAGACAGTCAAAATTTGTCCACCTCTGACAATGCCTCGTGAAGCCCTGGAAGAAGGACTGCAAGTAATGTCCCAAGCTTTTGATGAAGCCGTTGCCGAGATGACATCGGCATGATTCACTTCGCCAGCATGCCTGGAATGAGCTCCTTGATAAAAGCCTTTGTATCCTCAAGGGCTGCTATCTCAGAATAGGCATCATCGAGCCCGCCTACCGATTGCTTGATCGGAACAAAGAACATCAGCAGCGCCCAACGGTGATTGATGTTTTTAATAAATGCATCCGTGTAAGTCCTGATGACATGTCCTTGATAACTAGCACTTGTAGCATTGTCTGAGCCTTGATACCAAAACAAACTTAGTGCCTTAACGCGCATCTTCTGGCCCGACTCATTTTCCACCTCACGATACATGTTCATGAGTGTTACGGTGATTTCTTTTCCCACTCCAACATCAAGAGAGATCGGAGTGGAGCTAGCAATTTTCCAGCCTTGAGCAGGCAAACAAACATCAGGTGGGTGCAGCGATCTTTTTTCCCCACCACTCAGGACCACTGAAGCTAGGATCACTCGATCAGGCTTCGTAAAGAGCCGACGCTCAATCTTCACATCTTCCGCGAGAATGGATTGCTCACGAGAAGTCATGGGTTGATCACTGCTAGCATAACTACCTAGCAAACTAGGCATCTCGGCTCGTATTCCAGCAGGGGCTACTTGATAACTGGAATCTGACATCATACAGATCACCAGTCCGCCACCCAAAATAAGCAGCATTGCAGCAAAGGGTAACCATGGCATCGCAGGCTGGCTAGAATCAACCTTCGAGTCGATGACCGCTGGTTTACGACGCTCCAGCCGTCTCTCCAGCTGCGTGCATAGCGCGAACATACCTGACAACGCAACCCCAAAGACAGCAAAGCCTGCCATGCTATGATAAAAGCTCATTTCTTGCTGCCCATCAATGTTCCGACCCACCGCAAATTCTGTTCCGAACCAAAGACTACCCAGGGCAAGGATGACCATCCGCACCATATTTCCCACCATGGCCAGAGGAATAGCGCTGGCAAAAAGAATGCCACGTGGCAGCCAACTCTTTAAAGAGAGCCATCCATAAAGCGCACTGATCATCATCAATGAAAAAAGGGAACGAATGCCACTGCATGGCTCTTCAACATCCAACTGAAATAGCTGCCCGCGGGCTAATCCACGAGCCGTATCTGCAGCCGAATGCAGCCCAGTACCTTCCCTCACCACATCGACACCAATCAGATTCAACATCACGCTAGAGGCCTGCGCAGTAAGATGACGCAAAGGCACGGCCATTAAATTTTCCAAGGGTAACATCGGCCAAGTGAAAACTAAAAAAGCCCAAGGAAAAAAGAGCTGCCGAAACCAAGCCGCCCCACCGATCGCTAAGATCAATCCAAGAGTGATAAGCTGAACCGATAGATAGCCCGGATAGGCAGTGTCTACCTTGAATCCGAACCAATAAAAAACCATTCCCAGAGTCAACACGGGAATACCAAGCCAATGAGCACGCATCGGTAACAGCGATAACTGGACCCGCATTCTCCAAACAAGCCAAGCCACAATGAAAGGAGTAAACAAACAGAACCACCACTCCGCATCCTTATTTGCCTTTCGTATAATACCGCCAAAAATACTGCTGCGTTGCTCAAAATCCCAATGCTGATAGGGCCAAACTGCAATAAGAAGCACCAGAAATACAGCAGCTACGCCCCACAGGCAACGGCGGCGGAAGAGTTCTTTGGAAGAAAACTGTGGGATTATAGAAGGGGCAGACATGAATAGGTAATGGGAATGCTAGCGGCAAGAATACTCAATAACAACAGATCCTCTGCTAGATTTTTGTTTCAGTATGGGCTTGTTTGAAACGACAATGAATCCATTAGCATTTTCTGAACATGACTGATATCGCCAAGAGTCAGCAAAAAAAATCCATCGCTGCCAAAAGCTATCATAACCAGACGATCGCGCCTGATTTTAGCCAGGCCAAACGGGACAATCATCGTCAACATCGCGTCGGCTGGCCAGCTTTTGTGATGATTCAATTTCTCATTTTGCTTGGGATCGTGATGTTCTACAACTCAAGTGTCGCACCAAAAATCAACGTAATCTCACCAACTGCCGATCAAGCACTAGGACCCAAGTCAAATCTAGAAGCTAGTCTGAATCGCGCAGAATCACAAATTTCAGCACTGCAAAAGCAGCTAGATGCACAGGCTGAAGAAAAAAAGAGCACCCAGGCACAGCTGCAAGAAATGACCGACCGCCTAGCATTGTTTCTCAAACAGTCATCCTTTCTACCATCTGGACCAACAACAAAAACGGGGACTTCAGACGCTGCTGAGGTAGCCAGCATGCTCCCCTCCGTCTCTCCCAGCATCAGCGAACTCATTTTACTCAAAGAACGCAATCGGCTAAGTGAATATGCAGACAAAGCCATCGCCAATGGCAGCCGAGATGACTTACAGGCGATTGTGGATGCCATGTTTGACCCAGCGATGAAGCATCTCAATCATGCCTGTCGGGCTGAATTTAAACGAGTTCAGAACCACTACGAATACAGCCTCAGCATCGATCCAGGATTCACGCTGCCAGTGCAAGACATCTACAAAGACGATTCCATCCGCGCAGAAGCAGATATTACACCTACTCAGCTGACAGGGCTTCTTCAAGACTCGAAGCAGCCTTGGGAATTTCGTCTCAGAAGCGCTTTCCTGCTCCGCGCTAGCACTGACAAAAGCACGAATGAAATCCTTTTAAGAGCAATCAAAGAAGATCCATCGCTTGATGTGGCCAAGCAGGCCCAAACAACTCTTGAAAAGCGAGTTGGCCGTAAATTTCGGCTCTTTGATTTGCCCACCATCGAAGCCTGGTGGGAAAGTCAAAAGGGCAAATAAACCGACTTAATTAGCCACTTTCACACGCAAAGTCGGTGGTGAATTCCGTTGATTCTCTTTGCTTGCGAACGCATGAGCCAGACCATTGCGATCCGTTTCATTCGTCTCGCGACAAAGGATGAGCGTCAAACTGCTGTTTGTGTCACTGCGCAAAGCTTCAGCAATCGCCGCACTTTTCACCGAAAAAGCGCCGCGCGTAGTGCCCTGAGGAATCGTAAATGAACCGACACAAAGAGCCTGTCCAATAATGGCAGAAGTTCGATGTTGAGGCAGATCATCGTGGGCAGGAGCATTGTTCCAGTTAAGCTCTGCCTCACGCCAGTGGTCCTGATCCTCTCGCGTTAGCACATAAACTCTAAAAATCGCGTCTGGAACGAGTGACGCAAAACCGAGATCACTTGGCTCCACATTGATCACGAACTCAGCCTCCTCGATCTGCTTCCCTTTGAAACGGGAGATATCGAAAGCCATGTAAGCTTTCCGATCCAATTTACCATCAAAGGTCGAATATTTCACACGCAGGTAAGATTCCTGACCTGTGACTTTGACATTGGGATTGGATTGAATCCATGAGTCTCGCCCTTCACCAAAGGCAGTCGTAACAGCTTGCCAGCCATCACCGAGATCTTTGATTGTTTCAGGCAGCCAGCGACCAGGCTCATCTTCGCGATCTGCATCAGGATTCACGGCACTCGCCAAAAAACCGCCGTAATCAGCCCGCTCTCCGGCACGCAGCTCCTTGGATTTAGATTCACCCTTGCGTTGTACTTCGACGAGACCTTTGATCACCTGCACCAGGCATTTGCCATCGTCGCCAGCACTCACACCAAAACGAGTTCCCCAGTCTATCACCTTCGTCTCTGGTGTGTAAACAGTAAAGCCTTTAGCCCGGTCTGGCACATCCGCGACGACGGTGCCTTTACGCACTCGACACTCCATGCTGGAGAGGACTTCTAAGCTAACAGGGGCTTCCATTACCACCTCAGCACCACTTTTGAATTGAAGTGTCGCCATGCCTTCCACCAGATCCAAGAGTCCAGGCTTTAAAAGTCCACCCTCAAGGGTTGGCAGGGCACTATTTCCCCATTTGCAGAACTGTGCCTTCACCAATGTGGCCACAGGCGCTGGTTCTGCCTTGAGAAGCCAAACAGTTCCTGCTGCGACCAGCGCTGCTGCCGCTGCTGTCATCACATGCCAAGGCCATGCACGAGCTTTAACATGAACCTGACCCGAAGTTGGCTTAGATTGGAACGCTGCCTCTTCCATGTCACGCAGTTGAGCGTCCATCAGTGCCATCCGCGCAATCAGTGGCAGAACCTCGGCGTGCTCATTCATCAGAGAGTTGAGTCTCAGAGCCTCAGCCTCCGTCGCCCTACCGTCCCGGGCTTTTTCCCAAAGTTCACTTAAATTCCACTGGTCTTGAGCTGTCATAAGGAAGAAAGATTTTATGCCAATTCAGCGGCCATTTGTTTTTGAACACACTCCATGAGCGTCATACGGACACGACTGAGAGCCCGATAAACAGCAGCTTCGGTGCGGTTGACTCGTTCAGCCACCTGCTCGATTTCCAAATCATCGTAATAGCGTAACTGCATGAGTTGTCGGTGCTCTGTAGGCAGCCGTGCCAGGCAATGCTGCAGCGCTTCATGTCGTTGAGGCAGCTCCGAAGCCAGCTCACTGACGGCCGCCCCCAGAGCCTCCAAAGTGACCTCATCTAGCGGCAAATGTTCACGCTTTTTCTGACGCCGATGGGAAAGAATCTGATGAAAAGCAATCTTGCGCGCCCAAGCCAAAAAATTGGTTCCAAGTTCAAAATCTGCGAAGTGCTTCCACAGCAAAAGCTTCGTCTGTTGCAGAATATCCTCAGCCGACGAATCACGGGGCACAAGACTATGAACATACATCGACAACGCCCGGTCATGGGTAGTTAGCAGCTCTAGAAAGGAGGTCGTTCGATCAGTCATAAAGGATAGGCAGCAATGTTTAGAGGCCCGTCAACAGACACTTTGGACAGATTTTTTACTTCCCAAGATGCTTGGGTGTCGCTAGACCGTTAGGAACATGAATGGTCGTATCACTTTCGTTATCCTTTCCTTTATCCTGAGCATCGCTACAGGCTGGGTCATTTCCCGCAGTGGCAGCA
>Ga0164294_10000792_pt1 | contig 30128 bp, 24 predicted proteins | sample GEODES005metaG_FD_111479 | JGI IMG/M metagenome (GOLD analysis project Ga0164294, IMG submission 111479) | Oligotrophic lake water microbial communities from Sparkling Lake, Wisconsin, USA - GEODES005 metaG | ecosystem: Environmental > Aquatic > Freshwater > Lake | place: USA: Sparkling Lake...
CTTGCTCCGACGGGCTAGGCGGGCGCAGCACGCTGCACCACTGGGACGTCCAGTTTCTCGTCGTGACCAATAACCGGTCACATGTGATTTCTGACGAATCCACCGATCTGGCGTGGTTTCCCCCCGACTCACTCCCGCAGGTAGATGCCTCCGTAGCCGCCCTCGTAAACGAAGCCGGAAAACGTCTCTTGTGCCGCTGAAGTGGCTTCGCCCCGCCCCAACTATTTTTTATCCCCAGATCGTGGACGACGAAAGCCCACGTCAGAGCTCACTTCTACGGCGCTTTCCCTAGTTCATCCACAACGACACCTCCGACTTATCCCCAACCCTTCCCCAACTTTGCCCACAATTTCCACAAAGAATCCACAGGGTTATCCACAGGAAGAAAGATGGATTTTTCGTAAACGCTTCCCCAACTGACCACGCCGCAATAACGTCGGATTTCGACGAGACCCCCGGGATAACGAGGCTTTGACCACGCGCCCCGGGGGTCTCGGCGTGTGAACGGCCAGATTTCCCCCATAGATGCCCTATCGTGGGCCAAGGTTCCATAAGGAACGCACGTCGCACACCGGCGTGGATGTTGACCAGGAGGTCACAATGGCTGACTCATACACCGGCGAGGCGTACTGCGTGAAGTGCAAGGAGAAGCGGGAATTCACTGGCACGGTCGAAGAGACCAACGGCCGCCGCTTCGCCAAGGGTATCTGCCCCACGTGCGGGACTAAGGTCACGCGCATTCTCGGTAAGGCCTAAGCACTCACAAGCAAGGCGCGAAGTGGCCGACTCCCACCCGGGGGTCGGCCACTTTTTTTTGTCATGGTTCCTGTGGTTCGGGCGGATCCTCTCCGCGAACCAGTGCAAGAACACACTCGGCATAGCGCGAGTGCTTATCCGGCCCGATGCCCGAGATCGCGAGTAAATCCTCGGCGTGCGCGGGCTGCTGCTCCGTGATGGCCTGCAGGGTCGCATCGGTGAAGACCACATAGGCGGGCACACCGCGACGCTTAGCCTCATGCAGTCGCCAGTCCTTGAGACGATCGAGCATCACCTCATTGAGATCAATCGGGCAATTGCGGCAGCGCCCTCTGGTGCGCTCGGAGCCAGTCACCAGTGCAGCGCTGCACTGCCGGCAAGCCGCCGGCCCACGGCGCGAGCGCTCAGGGCGCGCTCGCGAAGTTCCTTTGCGTACCGAACCCTCACTTGCGGTTCCTGACGTCGCCACCAGATCGCCGAGGAATCGGCTGGGTCGACGACTGCCGCGGCCGCCCGGCTGGCGTGCGAGCGACCATGAGAGGAGCAGGTGCTGACGCGCACGCGTGACGCCGACATAGAGAAGCCGACGCTCCTCCTCAACACGCGCATCGGTTGTCGCATGAACGATCGGCATCGTGCCTTCAACCAGGCCGACGCAGAAAACCGCGTCCCACTCCAAACCCTTTGCCGCATGTAGTGACGCAAGTGTCACACCGTCAGTCACGGGCGCATGCTGAATCTCGGCGCGAAGGTCAAGCTCGCTGATCACCTCTTTGAGTGTGCCTACCGTCTGGGTGAGGTCTTCGGCCAAAGTCGCGAGCGCGGCAAGGGATTCCCATTTTTCGCGCACAGCACCGGTGCCCGCTGGCGGTTGCGCTGACCAACCCATATCGGCGAGTACGGCGCGTACACGCTCGGTAACGTCGGCGTCAGCATCGGCCCGTGCTGCTCCACGTAGACGCGTCATCGCCTCTCGAACTTCGGGCCGCTCGAAGAAACGCTCACCCCCACGCAAGACATAGGGAATTCCGCGCTCAGCCAGTGCCTCTTCGAAATTCTCCGACATAGCGTTGAGCCTGAAAAGGATTGCGATCTCGCGCGGCGAAGTGCCCGCAGCGATCAGAGCAGCAACTTCCTCAGCAACTCCGCGCGCCTCCGCAACCTCGTCGTCGAAGGAGACCACGCGCGGAGGCGGACCATCCGGTCTCGTCGGACGCAAGGTGAGTCGCCAATCACTCGGTGCCTTCTGCCCATTGGGGAGCGCGGGTGGCTGCGCGGCAGCGACAATGGAATTGGCGAGAGCGACGATCTGCGGCGTCGATCGATAGGAGCGAACAAGTTGTACAGACGTCGCCTGCGGGAATCTCGCCGCGAAACCCAGCAAATGTGCGGGCGTTGCTCCCGCAAATGTATAGATGGTTTGCGCCGCATCGCCTACTACGCAGAGCTCATGACGCTCCCCCACCCACAGATCCAACAAACGCTGCTGCAGCGGAGAAACATCCTGATATTCGTCGACAGTAAACCAGCGGTAGGCCTGATGCACGTCTTCGAGAACATCGCGTCGCGAATCAAGAATCGCGACCAGCAACAACAGCACGTCTTCAAAATCTATAAGTCCGCGCTTGGCCTTAATCTCGTCGTAGGCAGTAAAGATTCGGGCAATCTCCGCCGCGTCGATCGGCAGGTCGCGACCGGCAGCAGCGGCAACGGCGGCGAATCGTTCGGGCGTGATTTGCGAGACCTTCGCCCACTCAATCTCACTGGAAAGATCGCGCACCAACGCCTGATCGGTGGAGATCCGACACTGGGCAGCTGCTTCGGCGACGATGCGTGCCTTCGTGGGCAAGATGTCAGGCAAAGCGCCGCCGATTGTGCGAGGCCAGAAGAAGCGCAACTGACGCAACGCGGCTGAGTGAAAAGTGCGGGCCGACACACCACCTACACCGAGGACCCGGAGCCGCTCGCGCAGTTCGCCCGCGGCCCGGGCAGTGAAGGTGACGGCGAGGCTGCGCCGCGGGTCATGGACGCCCGTGAGGACCCCGTGAGCGATGCGGTGGGTGATAGCGCGAGTCTTACCGGTGCCGGCCCCAGCAAGGACAACTACGGGGCCGTGGAGCGCTTCCGCGACGGCCCGCTGCTCAGGATCGAGCCCCAGGAGGGGGTCGATGTGCGGCAAGGTGGACACCGTGGAATGGTGACACGTCACCCTGACGACTAGGAGGTTGCGGTGCTCACGATGTACTCCACGCCCTGGTGCGGCTACTGCCAGCGGCTCAAGGCCCAGATGGGACGCGCGGGAATCGACTTTGTCATAGTCGATATCGAGCAAGATCCCGAGTCAGCGGCCTTCGTAGCGAAAGTCAACGGCGGCAATGAAATCGTGCCCACCTTGCGGTTTGAAGATGGCAGCACATTGACCAACCCGTCTATCGCACAGGTTCAGGACAAACTGGCCTAGCGCGGGATCTGGATCGGCCGCGACCAATCCCCGGGAAGATCGGCGCCGTACCAACGCTCGATGAGTCGTCGCGCAATCGAGACTGCTGGCGGCAGCGACACTGACCCTTCTCGACATGCAGCGGCGAGTTCGTCGCGAGAGAACCAGCGCGCCTCCTCGATCTCTGTGCCATCAACCTCGATCGAGGAATCGGTTGCCCACGCGTGATAGCCGAACATCAACGAGGATGGGAACGGCCATGGCTGACTGCCAAGAAACACAACTTCACCCACACGTACGCCCGACTCCTCGGCGACCTCCCGGCGTACTGCGTCTTCGGCCGACTCGCCCGGTTCGACAAATCCGGCGAGAGTCGAAAACCAGCCTTTCTCCCAACGCGCCTGGCGGCCGAGTAGCGCACGATCGTCCTCATCGCGTACCAGCACGATGACGGCAGGATCCGTGCGTGGGTAGTGCTCAAATCCGTCGTGCGGGCAACGACGCACCCAACCGGCCGAAGCAAGATCAGTCGCCGAGCCGCATCGCGCACACATCGGGTGAGCACGATGCCAGTGATCAAGTCCCACAGCAGTCACCATCAGGCCTGCATCGCGATCATCTAGCTGCGCGCCGACAACTCGCAGATCAGCCCACTCCACGCCAATAGGCAGGTCGAGGTTCTCAGTGAGCACCGCAAAAAAAGCGACCCCATCTTCTATCCCTAAGAAAACTCGTGACGCCTCACTTGAGATGTCCGTCGGCGCTACTAGGAATAGGCGCGGAACGCCATCGACAAAGCGCGCAGGTGCACGACTGTTGTTTACCGCGAGTACGCGGGTGCGCTCATCCGCCCACCTCTGGCGCAGCCACGACTCGTCTTGACGGTAATGGGCAGCCTTATCAACGGTGCCTCGTGAAAGCGAGAGCGCACCGAGCAGCGCTCGATCGGCTTCGCTCGGGTCAGTGGTTGCGCTCACGTCACTAGCCTAGGCGGAGAGATCTGGAGCGAGTCAGTGGTGCATCATTCGCTGTCACCGCGAAGAATCCGCTCCAGCCCTTCGCGATCTGGCAGCGAATTCGGTCGGTCAACTTCGCCCGAGGCAACCAGCAAGAACGCCGCATCAACCTCATCGACGCTGAGTCCATGTTGTTCTGCCCACGCCAATCGATAAATGGCGAGCTGGAGCGGGTGTAGGCCGCTGCGGCGGCCCGTCTTCCAATCGATGACCTCGGGCCGGCCATTGTTGTCAAACACCGCGTCGATACGGCCGCTCACCACGCGCCCAGCCAGGACAAGTGCGAACGGCGCCTCTATCGCGATCGGCGTGCGCTTGGAGTAATCACTGCGTTCGAACGCTTCTTGGAGCGCTTCAAGATCGGCGTCACTCTCTATGTCGTCGTCAGCTGCTCCGGGCAGATCGTCAGGAAGTAATAGCGGCTGCTGGCCATAACGGGATTCGACCCACGCATGGAAACGGGTGCCACGAGCCGCCGCCGGCGCAGGAGGTCGCGGCATGGGTCGAGCGAGATCCAGCAGATAGCGATCGGGGTCGTCAGCAAGACGGATGAGATCGGAGGCCGACAATGAGTCTGGCAACGGAACGCGTCGCGATGATTGCGACGCTGCAAGGGCTGCTTCTAGAAGCAACGGCAGATTGCGGTCCCATTCGGCAATCACGAGCAACTCATCCTTAGTGAGGACTGCGGACCCTTCAGCACCGGAGCCAACCAGGTGAGAAAGAACGGCATCACGAGCCGCTACACGCCTTGCACGCGCATCGGAATCTGGCGTGAAAGGGAAGGTGAGTCGTTCACCACTGCTGCGAAGCAACGGGTTAGTCGAGCCCTCTTCCGGAGCGCTTACCCACACCGGGACATTTCCTCCGCAGGACTTGACGAACGCATGCGCCTTGGTGAGCACCTCGCTTGGACCTCGCGACTTGGTCTGACGCGACCCCCACCAGTGGGCCGACATCGTCAACGAACACTCTGCACGCGTCACCGCGACGTAAGCGAGGCGAAGTTCTTCGCGCGCGTCAAGTGCGCGGCTGGCCGCTTCGAAAGCCTTGAGCTGCACGCTTCGTGGAGAATCTCCGGCAACGGGATAGTCAGGAAGTTCTTTGGGCCGATCTTCCCGAAGGTCCCACGGAATGACCGACGGAGCATCTGGCCATCGAGACGCGCCCTGGCTACTCGGGAAGACGCCGGTGCTCAAGTAAGGCAACACAACATGACGGAACTCCAGGCCCTTGGCCTTATGGACAGTCATGATCCGAACCGCATCTGCGTGAACTGGAGATGGAACTTCAGCGGCGTTGATGTCGTACTGCTCGCACACCTGCAGCATGCCAAGGAAGCCCAGCAATGACGCCCCACCTGCAGAATCGGTGAAGGACGCAGCGAGCGCCATGAACTCTGAGATGCTCGCAGCACGTGTCTGAGTCACGGCGCTATCACCAATCGCAGCCTCGACACCAAGGCCAGTAACCGCGAGGACTCTTCCGATGATGTCCTGCAGTGGCTCATCAAGGTGTCGGCGCAGGCCACGGAGCTCGTCAGCAAGCTCGCGCAACCGCGCTCGTCCGGCAGCCGAAATCGGTGGCATAGCGTGAGAGTCATCTTCAGCCAGATCCAGCGCCTCGAGCAAGGAGATGCATTCGCTTGGATCGCTCGCAACGACTGCATCCACCAGCGATTGCTCAATAGTCTGGGTGTCGTTGCGCTGACGGCCACCAATCAGTGCTGCTGCCCGCGCGCCTAGCGCAGCAAGGTCTCGTACGCCGAGGGCCCAACGCGGTCCCGCGAGTAGGCGCATGAGCGCCACGTTGGCAGTGGGATCGATGAGGACTTCTAGTATTGATCGGAGTTCGATGATCTCGGGCCGATCGAGGAGTTCGGAAGCCCCTTCGATCTGCGTCGGTATGCCCGCTGCAACTAGAGCGGAATTAATCTCGATGGAATATTCGCGCGCGCGTACGAGCACCGCAATGTCAGACCATCGGCCGCCGTCCTTGCCCATGCGGGTGACTTGCTCTACCACCCATCGCGTCTCATCATCGATCGTCTCGAAAAGAGCACAGGTCAATTGCCCCTCACCCTTTTCGGGCCCGGCCGCGGGAGCGAGTGGCCTGACCGATGTGTGCGCCTCTCGAAGCGGCGCGGAAAGGAGGTTCGCGAGTTCGAGGATCTGCGGACCCGAGCGACGATTGGCACTCAACGAAAAGGGCTTGGCGCTATCGACCGCGGTGCCCGAAGGGAAGTGCTCCAGAAAGTTGTCGATGTTATCGACGGTGGCACCTCGGAACCCATAGATCGCCTGACACTGATCGCCCACAGCCGTCACGGGATGCCCCTGCGCGAAGAGGGATTGCAGCAGCATCCGCTGCGCCAAAGATGTGTCCTGGTATTCATCGAGCAGCACCAAGCGGTGACGCTCACGGCTCAGTGCGCGGACATCTTCACATGCGTTAGCCAACTGCAGCGCAAGTCGCGTCTGGTCGGCAAAGTCTATGCGGCTGGAATCACGCTTAACCGCCCGGAATCGTTGGACGAGTCCTGCCAACGCGCGGCGCTGTCGCGAAGTTGTGAGCAGGCTCGTGCCGGCTGCCTGAAGCGGCTTTTCTGCCTCGAAGGCAATAAGTCGTTCGATGAGCTCGGTGTCCCATGCGATGAGCTCGGTTGGGTCTAGGCCAGTGTCTGCCAAGGCATCATCAAGTGAGAGCACGTCACGGACCCACACAGACATTGTCCGATCAAATCCGCCCAGCGAATGATCAGCAGTGCGCACTACGCGAGCAGCGAGCTCTGCGCGAGCACCAGGTGAGAGCACATCGGCCGTGGGCTCAATGCCAAGTCTGATTCCGTTTTCGGAAATTACGCCCGCAGCGAAAGAGTGATAGGTCGAAATAAGCGGATCACCGGATGGATTTTCGGAATCAACTACCACGCAGCCAAGCTCTGTCGCGCGCGCGAGACCGTCGCGAATGCGCTTGAGCAACTCCGCGGCCGCCTTTCGGGTGAACGTCAAGCCGAGGACCTGATCAGCGGTGACCTGCCCGGAACCAACCGCCCAGATAACACGGGCGGCCATGACGGAGGTTTTACCGGACCCAGCGCCGGCAACGATGACTCCAGAGTCCAACGGGGCACTAGTCGAAAGCCACTGCTCTTCGGACAGTGCGTGGCCCAGAACCTGCTCGACCTGCTCGCGGGTAATCACGGGATCACCTGCTCGGTCTTGCTGGGACATACGCGCTCGAATCGGCAGTAACGACAGTGACTCCCTGGCATCGGCGTGAAGTCTTCGTGACGAATGACAAGCGCCGCATCAATGAGTTGGGCCTCGATATCACGAATGGGGCCCTCAGCAGGCTGTAATGCGTCTTGCGTTTGCACAAGCGGACCATCGACACCACCGGGCGCAGACATGCGCAACTGCACTAACGCTGCGCCACCCGGCTCATCGCCGAACTCTGCGAGTGCGCCCTTTTCGGTGACGTACTGGTATAGCCGCAATTGAGTATGTGATGCGAGTTCTTCTGCTGTCTTCTTCGTGCGCTCAGTCTTCAAGTCGATCGGATAGATACGGCCATCGGCATCGCGTTCGACGCGGTCGAGCGACCCGCGCAGTTGCACGTCTACACCCTCAGCAACTTCAATCACCTGGTTGAAACCGACCTCAGTGCCGAGGAGTTGGCGCGTGCTCGCTAGGTGATAGGCGAGGAAGCGCTCCAGAGCAACACGAGCAGCGGCTCGTTCCGAGTCAGACTGCCACTGTGCCTCGAAGGAGAGTTCGCTCCATACATCGTCGAGCAACGCCGCCATCTCGCCGATCTCAGGGCTGACGTTCCCCTCAGCTACGTGGTCGGCGATCGCGTGCACCACGCTGCCGAACGCAGTCGCGGCCGACCTACGCGTCTCCACCCGCGCTTCGCGATCGAGGTACCAGCGCAGCGCGCACGTGCCAATTGACTCAAGACCAGAGGCCGAGAGCGCAATGGGTCGATCAGCGGGTCGTACCGGAGTGTCTCCAACGGTGATCTCTCGCATGCCCCACCAGTTGTCGGGGTGCGCTTGTGGCGCGAGTGCACGCCCCTCAGTCGTGCGAGCATCTGCGAGCAGGGCAAGACGTGCCGCGGCGGCATCACGTAGTGCGGGCGATGCGGCCGTATCAGTCGCGAAGGTGCGTAATTCAGAGATAAGTCCAGCCAACGAAAGCGAACGCACTCGACGTCCAGCCACATGCTCAATCGGTAATCCGATGCCGGAAACAAATCGACTCACGGGTGCATCACCATCGTGTGGCGAATCCACGACAGCGATCACTAACCGTTGACGGGCCCGGGTGCAGGCCACATAAAAGAGCCGACGTTCTTCTGCGAGCATCGACCCCACATGCGGTGCAGGACCGAGACCGTCGATCGTGAGTCGGTCAGCTTGGAGCACGGAACCGCGCGGGCGCAGATCCGGCCACTCGCCCTCCTGCGCGCCCACAACTATGACGAGCTTCCATTGGAGTCCCTTGGCCCGATGAGCGCTGAGAACCCGGACGCAGTCTGTGGGTGCGCCACGCTCACCGATGTTTTCGGCTGGGATCTCTTGGGCGAGGAGTTCACGCAATAGATCTACGACGTCGAAGAGACCTGCTCGTTGACCTACGCTGCGTTCGGCAGTGTCGAATAGCGCCATCACGCTATCGATGTCGTGGTCGGCGCTTGTACTGCCGCGCAGAGCACGCTCGCGTAGGCGATCGGGCCAGGAAGTACCCGACCACAATGTCCAGAGAACGTCATCAACGGGGGCTTTCTTCGCTACCTGTGTGCGCGCTGCTGCTAGCACCGCACCTAGGGCACGTAGGCCCGCGATACCCCGGTCGGCGCCGGTAAGGCCGTCAAGCAACGACACCTTAAGTAGCGCATCGGCGACCAACTGGTCAGCAGAGGGCGCCGCTACGCCGGGATGGTCCGCGCGAAAGCGGGCTCGCAGAGCACGCGCTACCGGGCGAAGATCTGCTGGGTCAACGTTGCCCATTGGGCCAACGATCAACTCCAGCACAGCGCTTGCATGTGGGGTGCCCACCGGACTGACAACTTGCAAGGCCTTGACGAGAACGGCAACCGCGGGCTCGCTACGCAATGGGATCTCATCGGCGGCAATCGCAACAGGCACTCCGGCAAGATTTAGTGCGCGCTGCACCGGGGCGATCTGATGTGCAGCACGGGCAAGGACGGCGATATCGCTCCACGCAAGTCCATCGTGAATGTGTGCTCGAATGATCTCGTTTGCAACGTGACCCGCCAACGCCGCTTGGCTGTCATAGGAGACCAACTGAACGCAATCGTCAGCGCCATCACGAGCATCAGTCGAAGGATTGCGATGTAGATGTTGCTCTTCGGTACTCAACGGGACGAGCGAGTCTTGAGCAAGAACTGACGTTGCTGCTGCGCGAACGCGCGCACCAAATCGCCTCGTGTGATTCAGAATCACAATTGGTGCGTTGGTCCCTTCGGATGTGCGGAAATCAGTACGAAAACGCAAAATGCCGCCGCGATCGGCTCCACGGAATGCGTAGATCGATTGATCTGGGTCGCCAACTGCCACGATGCTCGTGTCAGCACCAACGAGGGCCTGCAGCATGCGCACCTGCATCGGGTCGGTGTCTTGGTATTCGTCGACGTAAATCGCACGGAAGCGTCCAGCAATGCCTGGCTGCTCCTCCAACTCATAGACCAAGCCCTTGAGCAGTCCGCTGTAGTCGAGCACGTTTTCGAGCGCGGTGGATCCGTAAACTTGTTCGGCGAGATCTCCGATGGCCGACCATGCGGGTCGCCCGGATTCGATTCCTAGGCGGTGAAGTTCACTCGGATCGATGCCTAACTCGGCCGCACGTGCCAGCACCGCGCGCACCTCGCTCGCTAATCCCAAGGTAGGGAGAGCTTCTTTAAGATCATCTGGCCACCTGATCTTGCCGTCTTCGACGCTTCCCCTGAGCAGGATGCGAATACGAACGTCCTCCTCTGCCCCAGACAGCAGGCGCGGCGGATCCGTGAAGTCCTCGGGTGAGGAGATCGCACGCAGTTGCGCGTAAGCGAAGGCATGGAAGGTCGAAATCAGCGGGACCGCACCACCGCCTACTCGGGTGAGCACTCGATCGCGTAACTCCGCTGCGGCTTTGCGTCCGAATGTCAAACCGAGGATCTCGTCGGGTCGCAACGGGTCACTCGAGTCGCAGAGACGCGCGACGATGGATTCGACGATCGTGGTGGTCTTGCCTGTGCCCGGACCGGCGAGAACCAGCAAGGGTCCACGCCGGTGATCGACGACTCGCTGCTGGGCGTCGTCGAGGACAGGGGCCACTACTGGCTCCTGTTGCCCCCGGTCTAGCCACAACTCCATACCCGCATCCCACCATGGCGGTCCGACGTTCGGGGGGCGGCGTCCGCCCTTCACGCGCGGCGTCTGAGACCATCGGGGGGTGAGCGAGCGCGAGTCGGAGGTCCGCCCCACGGTGGCAATCCCGCGCCCCAAGCCTGCGGAAGCTCCAGCGCCCATGGTCGTGGTCGAGGATGGCGCGATTCCGCGGCGGCTGCGTAGGCCGCTGGACCTCGTTCGATTCGCCGTAGCGATCCTCGCCGCGGCCCTGACGGTGCTCATCGCGTACTTCGCTTCCGGCACTAGCAGCGGCATAGCTCACGACATCACCCAGGCCACGGGGCTGCTCCCCTCAGTCCTCGTCCTTCTGTTCAATGTCATCGGAGTCATCGGCACGATCGCGTTGCCAGTGGCCGTCGCGATCTCTCTGGTAATTCGCCATCGCTTGCGCCAGCTTTTTGATGCACTCCTGGGTCTTCTCATCGCGGTTGTCGTACTCACCGGTACCGCATACCTCATCCGGCACTACGGCCCTGACCGACTTATCCTTGCGCTCGCCGGATCGACTCTCGCGGCTTCAGCGGCGACCGCACCTATCCTCGGCGGTCTGACGAGCTTCGTCACCGTCGCCCGACTGTCAAGCCGTCGACCATGGAACGTGATTTCGGGCATCGTCATCGTGTCGCTCCTCGTGGTCCTCATCATTAGCGGCGGCATCACCATCGCTGGGCTACTGCTCTCGTTGTTCGTCGGCTGGGCCCTGGGTCTGCTCGTGCGCTACGCCCTCGGCACGCCGACCACCCGACCATCGGGGGTTCAGGTCGCAGAAGCACTCGCGCGGGGTGGATTCGCGCTAGAACGAATTGAGGCATCCCAGACTCTCACTGTCGGGCGGCGCTACCGAGCTATAACGCTGTCGGGGGCAGAACTATCGGTCACGGTGCTGGACCGCGATCTCGAAGGTGCGGGGCTCGTCACGGCGGCGTGGAGTGCTTTGCGTCTGCGCGACGAGCCCGGTCGTGGCGCGTTCAATATGCGTCGGGCTGTCGATCATGCGGCGCTGATGTCATACGCGAGTGCGAGTGCCTTGGCGCCAGTGCCACGGCTCGTGCTCGCCAGCGAGATCGGTCCTGACTCATCCCTACTCGCCTACGAATCGATTGCGGGTACGCGATTCTCCGATCTTCCTGCGGGTTCACTCACCGATGTCGAACTCGAAGGCGCATGGCGTGCCATGCGAACACTTCACGAAAATCAGATCGCACATCGAACGTTGACTTCTGATCACCTCTTCCTAGGTAGCGATGGCACAGTGTGGCTCCTCGGTGCGCCGACTGGTTCTGTTGCGGCCAGCGACGTGTCGATGCGTATCGACGTTGCCGAGTTGCTGTGTACCCTCGCACTTCTCACCGACGCAGATACGGCCGTGCGCACCGGCCGCCGTGTACTCGGAGTGCCCACTCTTTCCCGCGCGCTGCCAGTGCTGCAACCGGTCGCACTGTCTCCTGCAACGCGCAAGGAGATGAAGTCGCGCAAGCGTAAAGACCTCATGATCCAATTACGTGACTCACTTGTTGAAATTCGCCCTGACGCGGCCGTCGAACAGATCAACTTGCGCCGTATTCGCCCACGCACTTTGATCATGCTCGTCGTTGGCACAGTTGCAGCGTATGTTCTGCTCTATCAACTTGCTTCAGTTGATCTCATTGATCTCTTCACTCGCGCTACCTGGTGGTGGATAGCCATCGGAATGCTCGCGTCAATTGCGACGTACTTTGGAGCAGCCTGGTCGCTATCGGGCTTCGTGCCCGAAAGATTGTCGTTGCGACGCACAGTATTAGCCCAACTCGCGGGCGACTTCGCCACATTGGTGTCGCCACCCACTCTTGGTGTTATTGCGATCAACATACGGTTCTTGCAAAAAGCTGGGCTTCATCCGGCTCTTGCAGCCGCAAGCGTTGGCGTTTCTCAGGTCGCTGCGTTCGTGGCACACATCTTGTTGCTCATAGGCTTTGGCGTCGCTGCAGGCACGCAGAAGAACTTTCACTTCGATCCCCCGCAGTGGGCCATTATTCTTGTCATTGCCTTGGTATTGGCAATTCTCGCCGCGTTTGCTGTGCCTCAGATACGTAAGTTCGCCTTCGGTCGCCTTCGGCCGATCTTGCGCGAGGTCGTACCTCGCCTAATCACCGTGGCGCAGCGGCCGTGGAAGCTCGTCGAAGGTATCGGCGGCATCCTGTTGCTGAATATGGCCTACATCATCGTTCTTTGGTCATGCGTGCAGGCCTTCGGCGGCGAACTCAATTTCGCAGCGATCGCCGTGGTCTATCTCGCAGGCGCAACACTCGGGCAGGCGGCGCCAACTCCCGGCGGCCTCGGCGCGGTCGAGGCAGCACTCGCGGGCGGTCTCACCATCGCCGGGCTCGACAGCGGCATCGCCATCTCGGCAGTGCTGCTCTTCCGTCTGATCACCTTCTGGATCCCGACGTTGCCTGGCTACATCTCCTTCAACTGGCTCACGAAGCAAGGCGCTCTTTAACGCGTTCGCCTTGCTCGTCGCAGGAGTTGTTAGTACCAGGGCTTGTCGGTCTCGATCTTGTCGACCCACGCGAGGATGCCGCCACCGACGTGTACGGCGTCGTTGAATCCAGCGCCCTTCACGACTGCGAGCGCCTCGGCTGAACGACCACCGACTTTGCAGAACAACACAATGGGCTTGTCTTGCGGCAACTTGGCCAATGCGGAACCGTCGAGGAATTCGCCCTTGGGAACCAGCACCGCCCCATCGATCGAGACGATCTCGTATTCGTGCGGCTCGCGTACGTCGATCAGGATGAAATCGCGGTCGCCGCGCTCACGCTCGTCGAGCATGGTTTTAAGATCGAAAACCGTGATGGTCGAGCCCATTGCAGCATCTGCAGCTGCTTCTGAGATCGTGCCGCAAAACGCGTCGTAGTCAATAAGTTCGGTGACGGTTGCGTTGGGGCCGCACACTGCGCAATTGGGATCCTTCCGGATCTTCACCTGGCGGTAGGTCATCTCTAGTGCGTCATAGACCATCAATCGACCCACGAGCGGATCGCCAATGCCAGTGAGCAACTTGATCGCCTCAGTGACCTGAATGGATCCAATTGATGCGCACAGCACACCGAGCACACCGCCCTCGGCGCACGAGGGAACCATGCCGGGGGGCGGGGGCTCGGGATAGAGGCAGCGATAGCAGGGGCCGTACTCCGACCAGAACACACTTGCCTGCCCGTCAAAGCGGTAGATCGATCCCCACACATACGGCTTATTGAGAAGTACGCAGGCGTCGTTGACCAGGTAGCGCGTCGCGAAGTTGTCAGTGCCATCAACGATGAGGTCGTACGCCGCGAACAGGTCCATGACGTTGCTGGATTCGAGTCGCACTTCATGCAGCACAACTTCAATCAAGGGATTGATCTCCTTGATCGTGTCGCGAGCACTCTCCGCCTTGGACCGACCGACGTCACTCGCGCCGTGGATGATCTGACGCTGCAGGTTTGACTCATCTACTGTGTCAAACTCCACGATGCCGAGCGTGCCGACACCCGCGGCCGCGAGGTACATCAACGCCGGGCTGCCGAGACCGCCGGCGCCAACGCAGAGTACGCGCGCGTTCTTCAGCCGCTTCTGGCCCGACATGCCGACATCAGGGATGATCAAATGGCGGCTGTACCGACGCACTTCCTCAATGGAGAGGTCTGCGGCTGGCTCAACGAGCGGGGGCAACTGGACGGTCACGACGTACTCCTTTTAGGTGGTCCTACTGAGGACAACCGTCCCACGCTGGCCGGAATTCCCGATCGTGGGGGTCCGGTGGCGGGGGCGCTAACCTGACGTATATGCCGCGACTTTCCTCGGGCGATCGTGCCCCCGCTTTCACGCTCACAGACGACCATGGCGCCAAGGTCGCCCTCAGCAGCTTCATCGGTAGCCGAGTGATCCTGTATGCCTATCCAGCGGCGATGACACCAGGCTGCACAAAACAGGCTTGCGACTTCCGTGGCTCACTCGCGAGCCTCACCGCACATGGCTACGCCGTCTTGGGCCTCTCGCCCGACAGCGTCGACAAGCTCGCCCAGTTTCGCGAGACCGAGGCGCTCACCTATCCGCTACTTTCGGATCCCGACAAAACCGTGTTGACAAAGTACGGCGCCTACGGCGAGAAGCAGCTCTATGGCAAGACAGTTGTAGGCGTGATTCGCTCAACTTTTGTCATCGATGCGAAAGGCAAGATCGAGCACGCGTTCTACGGCGTGAGGGCCACCGGTCACGTAGCCAAACTCCGCCGAGACCTAAACCTCCTCTAACAATCCCCGACGTCACCTTGCGTAGCCCTAACGCACAGAGTTAGGGCTACGCAAGGTGACGTCGGCGGAAATTGGAGCAGTTAGGAGATGAAGTGGCGCCAGGAGCGTTCAACTAACTCCGGATGTTCGATCTGAGCAACGTGGCCTGAGTCGGGGATTGTCACCACGTGCGCATTGGGGAAGTGTCTAGTGGCCCGATGCGCGGCAACGGAGTTGACGACGCGATCGACGCGGCCATAGATCAGCAGTGTCGGAACGGTGATGGATTCGGCGAGTTTCCATGGTCGCTCTGGCCCGCGTTCGAGGTACGTTGCAATCAATCCTCGCAACGATTGCCTATAGACATCTGAAACGTACGACAGCGAATCGCGCGCACGCACCTCGGCCAACGCATCGACCATTCGCTGCGGATGAACACGCGAACTATCCTCGCAGGTCAACTCAAATGTCGACTGCACCCGCTGCTCTGCGTCAACGCGGCCGTAGCGCTTCAGCAATCGATCACCCACACCTGGGAGCGCGATGATCGGCATGTGCATCGTCTCGCGCGTCGGCAGCAGCCGCGGAAGTGCCGGCGAGATTAACGTGAGACTGCGAATGAGTTCGGGGTACCGCGCGGCCAATTGCAGAGCAACCGCACCGCCGAGAGAATTACCGAACAGGTGCACTGGTTCGGAGTGCCGCTCTTGGATGAGTTCTGCAACTCCGCGCGCTTGACCTAGTGGCGAGAAGTCACCATCACGTGGCGGCGGCGACTCACCGAATCCAGCTAGATCGACAGCGGAAGAGTCCAGCCGATCGGAAAGGCCAGCCATCAACTCGGTCCAATTCAGGCTGGATCCCCCAAGCCCATGGATCATCACCGCTGGTTCGGCGCCTAGTGCGCCGGGCCGATGCCGCACCGACAGAGCACGCTGCGCAAGCCACACCATCTTCGCCTCAGGCGCTTTGACCACGGTTCCCATAACCTCCATCAGATCACACGGCAGCCTCATGGCGCATCTCAGAAGTGTGTACGGGGCAGCCACCCCAATCTTCCCCCGATACGATCAGGTCATGACCGCAGAGTCCAGCGCTGCAGCGCGGCCCGACTCGGCTCGTGGCATCCGCCTCCCTCGCGAGGAACGCCGCACCCAACTCATGGCTGCAGCTCGTGAAGTCTTCGTCGAGTGCGGCTACCACGCGGCAGCAATGGACGACATCGCAGATCGTGCCTCGGTGAGCAAACCAGTCCTCTACCAACACTTCCCGAGCAAGCTCGATCTCTACCTCGCCTTGCTTGAAGAGGGCATCGAGACGCTCATCAATTCCGTACACCATGCGCGGGAGTCAACTCACGACAACAAGAAGCGCGTCCACGCGACGATGACGGCCTATTTCGCGTTCGTCGCCGAACCAGCAGGGGCCTCACGCCTGGTGTTTGAGAGCGATCTGACGCGCGAGCCTGCTGTCGCTGAGAAGGTCCTGCAGGTCGATCAGGCGTGCTCGCAGATGGTCTCCGCTGTCATTGTGGAAGACACCGGCCTGTCGAGTTCACAAGCCGAACTCCTCGCCTCAGGTCTTCTTGGTTTGGCTGAGGCGGCCGCGCGTCGCTGGCTGCGGGACTGCGTCGAGAGCCCAGACACCAGCATCAGCCTCGAAGAGGCCGCCGATCTCGTGGGCAGTCTCGCGTGGCGAGGCATCCGTAGTTTCCCACTGTCCCACCCTCCGTCAGCATGACTGAGCTTTCTCGGCTACCGTGGTGACCATGGAGGTCAAGATCGGTATTCAGCACACCAGTCGCGAGATCACACTGGAAAGTGCACAGTCACCCGAAGAGGTAGCCGCCGCTGTTCAGGCAGCACTTGCCACCGGCGGATTGCTCACCCTTGACGACGACAAGGGCCGACGAGTCCTAGTGCCCGGCGATCGCATCGCCTACGTCGAGATCGGCAACGTCACCTCGCGCCGCGTGGGCTTTAGCAACTAAAGACTCTTGCGCGGTGCTTCACGCCGCGAGCCCCAGCGCTTGCATGCGCTTGGTGTGGTCATCGGTCAATCTCGCGAACATGCGCCCGAGTTCTGCCAGATCAGCTCCGGGACGATCGGCTCCACCCACAAGCAACGTAGAGATACCGTCGCGATCTGCTGCCACACGCTGCGCTTGCGTCAACGCCTCACCCACTAGGCGCCGACCCCACAGGGCTAACCGCCCAGCAACGCGCGGATCCTGATCGATCGCTGTACGAATTCGTTCGACAACGAAATCTCCATTGCGGGCATCACACACTTCAAGAACGAGCGCGCTCGTCTCGCTATCCACGTAGCGAGCGATCTCACGATAAAAGTCCGATGAGATTCCGTCGCCGACATAGACCTTCATCAGGCCCTCAAGCCAGTCACCAGGGGCGGTATGCGCGTGATAGGAATCCAGCGGCTCACGGAACGGCTCCATCGCCGCATCGGCGTCGAGGCCCAACTCCCTGAGCCGATCACGCAGGCGAAGGAAACTGCTGAATTCGAGCGTCGCCCGGTAGGCAAGTTCGGTTTTATCGGAGAAGGTCGGAGCCATCGCCGCATCAGCCGCGAGGCGCTCGAAGGCAACGAGCTCGCCGTACGCCAAAACCCCCAAGAGGTCGGCGACGCAGGCGAGGTAGTGCGGATCATCACGGAGGGCCGAGACAGGAGGGCGATCATGAGTCATGGGGCGAGAGTACCCGTGGCCGCGGGAAGGCCATCATTCATCGGCTAGACTGCAACGGACCACCAAGGTCTCGTCGCCACTGGGCGACTGTCCCGTCGCCCTAGGCGACCACAGCCAGGAGTTGACCTGAGTACCACCGAACTTCCCCCAACCTTCACCGAACTCGGCGCCCCCGCGGCGATAGCTCAAGCACTCGCCGACAAAGGCATTGAACGGGCCTTCCCGATTCAGGCGATGTGCATTCCCCTTGCTCTTGAGGGCAAGGACCTCATCGGCCAGGCCAAGACCGGCACCGGCAAGACACTCGGCTTCGGTATCCCATTGCTCGCACGTGTGGACAAGTCCGCATCCGTGCCGAAGTGTCCGCAGGCCATTGTCATCGTCCCCACCCGTGAGTTGTGCCTGCAGGTCGCTAACGATCTTGAGGCCGCATCGACTCACTTGGGTGCGCGAGTGCTGGCTGTCTACGGCGGCCGTGCGTATGAGCCGCAGATTGATGCGCTCACAAAAGGTGTCGAGGTTGTCGTCGGCACACCTGGGCGAGTCATCGACCTCGCTAACCGCAAGGACCTCAACCTCTCCAAGGTACGCATCCTCGTGCTTGATGAAGCCGACGAGATGCTCGATATGGGATTCCTGCCCGACGTTGAGCGCATCGTCACGCAACTGCCCGCTGACCGCCAGACGATGCTTTTCTCGGCCACGATGCCGGGGGCGATCATCGCGCTTGCTCGCCGCTACATGCAGCAGCCGACGCACATCCGCGCAGCAGCCCCGGGCGATGACAACGCGACCGTTGATGCAATCGAGCAGCATGTGTGGCGCACCCATCCACTCGACAAAGTCGAGCTACTGGCACGTATTTTGCAGGCCAAGGACCGTGGCCTCGTGATGGTCTTCACCCGTACCAAACGACGCGCGCAGTCCGTTGCAGATGAACTTGCTGAGCGTGGTTTTGCTGCCGCTTCGGTGCATGGTGATCTGGGCCAGGGCGCGCGCGAGCAGGCGCTTCGCGCATTCCGTAGTGGCAAGGTCGACGTACTGATCGCGACTGACGTCGCAGCACGCGGTATCGATGTTGATGGCGTGACCCACGTTGTCAACTACGAGTGCACCGACGATGAGAAGACCTACCTGCACCGAGTTGGCCGTACTGGTCGCGCTGGTGCGAGTGGTGTCGCGATCACGTTCGTCGACTGGGCTGACACCGCACGTTGGCAGATGATCAACCGCACGCTTGGACTGGCATTCAACGAACCCCTCGAGACGTACTCGACAAGTGACCATGTGTTCACTGGACTTGGAATTCCGACCACTGTGACTGGCAGTCTTCCGCGCGCTTCGCGTACGCGTGCTGGCCTTGAGGCCGAGACGCTTGAGGATGTCGGTGAGACCGGCAAGCGCAAGCCCGAGGGCGATCGCAACCGCAACTCCGGCAAGGACGGCGCTCGCGCAAAAGACAGCGGCCGAGCCAAGGAAAGCAACTCAAAGGGTGACCGCGAGCCAAAGAAGACCACTGAAACTGCGGCCAAAGCACCGCGCCAGCGTCGTCGCACCCGTGCCGGTGGCTCGGCATCAGGCGCAACAGCGACTCCCACGGAGTAGCTCGATCATTTTTGCGCGTGTTTCGGGGCCAACTCAGGGTCTCTACGGCCCTTGCCCGCGTAGCCTCACGTCATGATGACACTGACAAGTTCACCAACAGTCACCTTCGGCCCTTTGGGCGAGCGAGCGGCCCGGCCGCTTTTCCTCGTCACAGCGCTCTCGGCGACCTTCGGGGCCGGACTGTCGTTCATTCTCACCGTGCTCGGCACCTACCCCAGCCTTAACACGGATCCTTCGCTACTCGGCAACCCAGACCAAGGAGCGCTCGGGCGCATCTTCGACTTCTTCACGTACTTCACCCAGTGGAGCAACATCCTCGTCGCGGTGATCATGTGGATGCTGGTAGCCAATCCGCGGCGTAACGGCAAGGTCTTCCGGGTGCTGCGTCTCGACACGATCTTGATGATCTCGGTGACCGGCATCATCTACCAAGGCCTACTTGCCTCCGGCGCCAAGAACGTCGGACTTGAACTCGTGACCAACTTCTTTCTGCACCAGCTCACGCCCATCGTCGTTGTCGTGGTGTGGTTGCTCGTCGGACCGCGGCGTCAATTCAAGTGGCTCGACATCCCGCTCGCGCTCATCTTGCCGATTGTCTGGGCAGTCTTCGCCCTAGTGCGAGGCACAGTCATTAACGCTTACCCGTACGGGTTCCTCGACACCGACAAGCATGGCCTCGGAACAGTGATCGTGACCGTCATCGCGATTGCGATCTTCGGGGTGATCATCAGTGCTATCTACCTTGGCTTGGACCGATTGCTGTCACTCAAGAAGAGGTAATCGACGCTAGGAACGCGTCTTGTACTCCTCCAGCAGTCGGCGACTGATGATGATCTTTTGGATGTCTGCAGTGCCCTCGCCGATCATCAGCATGGGTGCTTCGCGGTAGAGGCGCTCGATCTCGTATTCCTTCGAGTAGCCATAGCCACCGTGGATGCGGAACGAATCCTCGACGACCTCCTTGCAGTACTCGCTCGCAAGCATCTTCGCCATGCCGGACATCAGGTCATCGCGCTCGCCGGAGTCCTTCCTGCGCGCAGACATCACCATCATTTGATGCGAAGCCTCAATCTTCGTTGCCATCTCCGCGAGACGGAAGGAGACCGCCTGATGCTCAATGATCGGCTTGCCGAAGGTCACCCGCTGCTGGGCGTATTCGATGGCCAATTCAAAGGCGCGCGTCGAGATCCCGCACGCGCGCGCTGCAACGTTGACGCGCCCGACCTCAACGCCGTCCATCATCTGGTAGAAACCCTTGCCGGGCTCTCCACCAAGAATCGTGTCGGCACCTAGTCGGAGGTTCTCCATGACGAGCTCGGTCGTGTCAACGCCCTTGTAGCCCATCTTTTCGATCTTGCCGGGGATCGTCAGACCCGGGCGCACCTGACCAAAGCCCGAGGGCTTTTCGATGAGGAACGTCGTCATGCGCTTGTAAACACTCGCGCCTTCAGCCGCTTCGGCGTCAGTGCGTACGAGTACTGCAACCAATGTCGATGAGCCACCGTTGGTCAGCCACATTTTCTGGCCATTAAGCACATAGTCGTCGCCGTCACGAACTGCCTTGCTAGTGATGGCAGCAACGTCGGAGCCACAGCCGGGCTCGCTCATCGAGAACGCGCCGCGCACCTCGCCGGTCGCCATACGCGGAAGGTAGTAAGCCTTCTGCTCTTCGGTGCCGTGATGCATGAGCATGTAAGCAACGATGAAGTGTGTGTTGATGACGCCGCTGACGGGCATCCATCCGCGCGCGATCTCCTCGACCACAAGTGCGTAGGTGAGCAGTGACTCGCCGAGGCCGCCGTATTCCTCCGGGATCATCAAACCGAAGACGCCAAGCTCTTTGAGCCCGTCAACGATCTCCTGGGGGTAGGTGTCGTTGTGCTCGAGTTCGTTCGCCACGGGAATGATCTCGTTGTCGACGAACGTGTGGACGGCTTTGAGAATCTCTACCTGGATGTCGGTGAGACCTTCTGTTTGGGCGAGGCGGGCCATGTCACTCCTAGGATGCGCTGGTCGGGCAAGCGTAGCCCCGTTAACGATCACTCACCACCGGAAGCCCTCGGTGTGCAACAGGTCACAGGCCAACGCGACCTGGTCGTGATTACGCCTCAGGCGGGGTGAAGGTCGATGTGCGCGCCATGCCGGCCGCGCGGCCCTTTGCGGAAATGACGAGCGCCATCTTGCGCGAGGCCTCATCGATCATCTCGTCGCCGAGCATCACTGCACCACGAGCACCACCAGCGGCCGACGTGTAGTAGTCGTACGCATCGAGGATCAACTCAGCGTGGTCGTAATCTTCCTGGCGCGGCGAGAAGACCTCGTTGGCAGCCGCGACCTGATCGGGATGCAGCACCCACTTGCCATCGAAGCCCAGCGCAGCCGAACGACCAGCAACGCGCTTGTAGCCCTCAAGGTCCTTGATCTGCAGGTAGGGCCCATCGATCGCGAGCTTGTCGTGTGCGCGCGCCGCCATGAGGATGCGCATCAGGATGTAGTGGTAGGCATCGCCGACGTCGTAGCCGGTCGGCTGCTCGCCGACGATGAGTGACTTCATGTTGATGCTGGCCATGAAGTCAGCTGGTCCGAAGATGATGGTCTCGACGCGCTGCGAGGCAGTGGCGATTGCGTCGACGTTGATCAGGCCGAGCGCGTTTTCGATCTGCGCTTCGATGCCAATGCGGCCAACCTCGAGGCCATTGGCCTTCTCGATCTGGGTGAGCAGCAGGTCAAGCGCCACGATCTGCTCGGGCGTCTGCACCTTGGGCAGCATGATGCAGTCGAGATTGGCGCCAGCACCTTCGACCACCTCAACAACGTCTGCGTATGTCCACTGCGTCGTCCAGTCGTTGACTCGCACTGAGCGCACCTTGCCTTCGTAACCACCCTCGTTGAGCGCAGCGACGATGTTCTTGCGCGCTTCAGGCTTAGCCAGCGGTGCAACCGCATCCTCGATGTCCATGAACACCTGATCAGCCGGCAGGCCACGGGCCTTGTCGAGCATCTTCGGGCTGGAGCCGGGGACGGCGAGGTTGGAACGGCGGGCGCGCGAGGGGCGATTGATCGTCATGAGCCCACACGATAGACCTTGACATCGTCTGGCGCTTCAGGAGGTTTCACCATGTGGACGCACCGGCCATTGACACCGGTGTCCGGCCACGTCCAAGATCAAGGACCACAGGGTTAAACTCAGGACGGCCTTGAACAGCAAGCCGTAACCGGAACAGAAGCGGGGAGATCTACATGCGCGCGCCACACCTGTCGCCACAATCGAGGTTTTCGCGATTTGCCGCAGCCACGACCGTAGCCGCCCTGTTCGCGGCCCTCGTACCTGCCGTGATCCCGGCTTCCGCAGCGCCCGAGACCTCAGCATCTCCGACCGCGCGCCAGGCTGCAGCCGAGTTCGCCTTCCGCACCCAAAAACTTCACTGGAAGCCGTGCTCCGAAGGTTCGACGGCAGACTGTGCGACTTTCAAGGTCCCCTTGGATTACACCGACCCGTCCGGGCCGAGGCTGCGCATTGCAGTTTCACGACAGAAGGCCACCGGGGAGAAGCTTGGGTCCATCGTCTTTGATCCAGGTGGCCCTGGAGGCTCTGGAGCGGAGTACATCGAGACATCAATCGCTACCCTGCCAGCGGGAATTCGTGCGTCATTTGATTTCATCGGACTCGATCCACGCGGGGTTGGCGGAAGCACCCAGATTACGTGCCTCACCCAGGCCACCTTTGACAATCAGCCATTGAGCCTGCCGACTAACCTCGAGACCAAGCGTGCGTTCGTCAAGGAAGGTCAAGCGGTTGCGCCTGAATGCGAGCGGCTCAGTCCCGGGATGATCGCTCATGTAGGAACTCGTGACGCTGCTCGCGACATGGACATCCTGCGCTCGATCCTCCGTGAACGAAAGCTCAACTACCTCGGCATCTCCTACGGCACCTACCTCGGTGCGGTCTACTCCTCCCTGTTCGGTGATCGGGTTGGCCGTTTCGTTCTCGATGCAAACATGGATCCCGACGCGAGGATGATCGAGGTGGGGAAGGCACAAGCCAGCGGATTCCAGGACAGCCTCCAAAGATGGGCAGACAACTGCGCGGCCGCAACCCAGTGCCCATTCGGCGGCGACGGCGAGCAGGTTGTCGCGTCATTCACGCGCAAACTCCGCAAAGTCAATACCACCCCGATGCCTGTGACAGGTGGAACTGATCTGGGCTACAAGGAAACCATTCAATTAGTTCAACTACTCTTGGCGCAGGGCCGAGATGCCTGGCCGATTGTCAACCTTGTAGCGATAGCGATGAAAAGCCACGACGGCACGGACCTACAAGGCATCCGCTCGGCGGTGAAGGCAGCTTTAAACATCAACCTGATCTCCGCAAACACGGCCATCAACTGCTTCGATCGACCATCTCCTGGATCACAAGCGCTCGCCCTGAAGCACATCCGAGCGTGGCAAACCGCAGCACCGACTTTTGCCTTCTCCATGGGTTGGGGTTCCATCGGCTGTGGGTGGTGGCCAGCACGGGACGCGCAGGCTCCTGGGGATCTGCCCTTCAGCGGAGCCCCACGAATCCTTCTTGTGGGTGGCACGCACGACCCGAGTACTCCGCTAGCGGGGACCTACGCCATGCAGGAGAAACTCCCTGGGAGTCGAGTTCTTATCTGGGACGGCGATGGACATGGTGCCTCGACGAAGGGCGATGCCTGCGTCAACGACACACTCACGCGCTTTTTCGTCAAGGGCAAGATCCCCGCTGACGGCAAAAGGTGCACTGCCGCGTAACAACACAGTTGTGACGCATCAAATCGGTGGACTTTCGCTCGGTGTGTGCCGGTCACCGGAACGAATGACGAGTACAAGCCCCACAGCGAGCAATGCCACTGCGGGAAGCACTCCCCACGGTGGGACCTGCCCGAGCCAAATCGCAGCGATCACCGTTGAGCCTGGCATCTCGAAGAGGATGGCGAGAGAGACAACGGTGGCTGAGGTCGTCGCGAGCACACGATTGACCACCGTGTGTCCGAGCAGTTGTGCACCCAGGGTCAACGCGAGGATCCACCACCACGCCGAGGCTGGGTAGCCACCCAAGTCTTGGCCGAGAGCAAGGCACAGCACGAGTAAGGGGACAGCGGCAACGGCGTAACACACGAACGTGTAGCTGGTAGTCGACACGGTTTGACGCACTTCCGCGCCGACGCTGACATACGCCGCTGCCAAGATTGCGCCAGCGAGCGCCAGCCCATCTCCGATCAGCGAACGCGGATCGAGAGCGAAATCCACGCCGGTCAGCACCAGCACTCCCACCAATGCAATCGCGATCCCGACCCATGCCTGCCCGGGCACCCGTTGCCCCCTCGCTCGGGCGATGAGGGCCGCCCAGACTGGCTGAGTAGCCACCAGAGCCGTCGAAGCAGCCACAGAGGTGAACCGGAGCGAAGGTACCCACGTGGCGAAGTGGGCTCCGAGGAGCAGGCCCGCCGCGCCAGCGAGCAGCCACTCTCGACGTGACAGGTGGAGTAGTTCTCGACGGTGACGAATGAGCACCCAAGGCGCCGTCAACCCTGCCCCGAGCAGGCTGCGCCAGAAGGCGATAGCGAGTGCCGGGGCGAGCGTGATCGCGATAATCGGGCCCGAGGTAGAAATGGCGACAACTGCAACGGCCAGCAATCCGAGGTCGCGCCCAGAGGGCATGCCCATCAGTGCGGGCGTATGCGAGGCCCTCGATTGCCGCTCCACTGCCCCATCAAAGCGGATGCAGGTCCATTTCAGCGATACCCTCCTCATGTGACGAACGCAGCCGGGACGAGGGTCTTCCTCGCACGATTAGCGGGCGTGGGGGCTTTTGAGCCTAACGGCGATCAGGTCGGCCGCGTCCGCGATGTCGTCGTCATGCTCCGGGGCGGGCATCAGCCACCGCGGGTTCTGGGAGTCGTTTTGGAAGTCTCCGGCCGGCGCCGGATCTTCGTCCCCATGACGCGGGTGACCTCGATCGACGCCAGCCAGGTCATCCTCACGGGCACGCTCAACATGCGCCGGTTCGAGCAGCGCGCCAGCGAGACGCTCGTCATGTCCGAGCTGTTCGATCGCCGCGTGGACCTCGTTGATGGCGGCGACACGGTCACGATCATGGACGTCAGCATCGAACAGGATCGCAGCCGAGATTGGCTCATTAGCGAACTATTTGTTCGTCGCACCGGCACCGGCCTGCGCCGCCGAGGTGAATCGACCGTGATCGACTGGAACGAGGTCAACGGTCTCAACCTCACCGAGCGCGATCAGGGCATCGAGAACCTCCTCGCGACGCTCGACAAGATGCGCGCGGCTGACCTCGCCAATGCACTTCATGACCTCACGCCCAAGCGGCGTCTCGAAGTCGCGCGCGGCCTTGACGATGAGCGCCTCGCTGACGTGCTCGAGGAACTTCCTGAAGACGACCGCGTCGAGATTTTGCAGATGCTCGAAGTCGAACGAGCTGCCGACGTCCTTGAGGAGATGGACCCCGACGACGCTGCGGACCTCATCTCCGAGCTTCCGCCGGCTACTGCAGCTGACTTGCTCGAGCGCATGGAGCCTGAAGAAGCCGATGACATTAGGCGCCTGCTCAGCTACGGCGACTACACCGCCGGCGGAATGATGACAACGGAGCCGGTTGTCCTCTCCCCTGACGCCACAGTTGCCGAAGCTCTCGCGCGGGTACGCAGCTCTGATCTCTCACCCTCACTTGCCGCACAGGTTTATGTCGTACGTCCGCCTCTTGAGACACCCACTGGCCGCTACCTCGGAACCACGCATTTCCAGCGTCTTTTGCGCGAACCACCTGGCACCCTGGTGTCAGCAATTGTGGAGTCAGATCTCGAGCCGATCGGTCCGCTCACTCCAATTGCTGAGGTCACGCGCTACTTCGCGACCTACAACCTCGTGGCGATCCCCGTCGTCGACGAAGGCGATCACTTGCTCGGCGTCGTCACGGTCGACGACTTGATCGACCACATGCTTCCTGAGGATTGGCGTGATACGACCTCCCGTGATGCGGGGGTGACTGATGGCTACTAGTCGTCGTAGCGGGCTTGACCAGCCCAAGGAGCGCGGGCGTCGCGTGCGCCCCGCAATCGATTCCGATCGTTTTGGCGCTTTGTCGGAGCGCGTTGCTCGCCGCATCGGTTCATGGGGATTCATCGCGTGGATGACTGCCGCCATCATTGTGTGGGTGCTCTGGAACACTCTGGCGCCAGACAATCTGCGCCCCGATCCGTTCCCGTTTATCTTCCTCACACTCATGTTGTCCTTGCAGGCGTCGTACGCAGCACCCTTGATCTTGCTTGCGCAAAACCGACAGGCCGATCGCGATCGCGTGCAGTACGCCGACGATCGCCTACGCACGGAGCGACTTATCGCCGACACGGAGTACCTTGCACGCGAGATCGCAGCGTTGCGCAGCGCACTCGGCGAAGTCACCACGCGCGACTACGTTCGTGGTGAACTGCGCGACCTACTCGAAGATCTGCAGGAGTGGGAACGCAAGCGCGACAAAAAGCGTGAACGCAAACTCGGGGCCGAAGATTAGGAGTACCACTCCAGCCCGAGTTGCTTGACCAGTCGTCGCACGCACGGCACCGACACACCGATGACGTTGCCCGGGTCGCCTTCGATGCCCTGCACTAGCGCGGCGCCAAGGCCGTCGAGCGTGAATCCGCCGGCGACCTGCATCGGCTCGCCAGTCGCGACATAGGCCCGCATCTCGGCCGCACTGAATTCGGCAAAATGCACAGTGGTGCCCACCAGCTCGCTGACGGTTACGCCAGTGGCGGAGTCGATAAGCGCATGGCCGGTCCACAAGGTGCCCGAGCGGCCGCTCATGGCGACTCCGCGGGCGAGTGCCTCCTCCGGGGTCCGTGGCTTGCCGAGACCTGCCCGCTCGAACTCGAACACGGAGTCACAGCCGAGCACGAGAGCCCCCACCGGGACTTGGCCCCAAGCGACGGCCTCAGCCTTCGCCTGGGCGAGCACCTCGGCCGTCTCGCGGGGGCCGAGACCGGCCGCTACGGCCTCCTCATCGACTCCGCTGACGATGACGTGCGGGGCTAAACCGGCCTGCTGGAGGAGCCGCAGACGGGCTGGGGAGGCGGAGGCGAGGACAAAGGGAAGCGAGCGCATGGGGACACCCTTTCACGCCCCGAGGCGGGGTCCTTAGACTTCCAAGTATGCATAGCGTCCTGATCGCCAATCGTGGCGAGATCGCCGTCCGAGTCATCCGTGCCTGCCGCGATTCTGGCCTGCGGTCGATCGCGGTCTACGCCGATCCCGACCGCGACGCGCTCCACGTGACGATGGCAGATGAGGCATACGCTCTCGGCGGTAGCACCGCAGCCGAGAGTTACTTGTCGATCCCGAAGATCATCGAGGTCGCGCAGCGCTCAGGCGCCGACGCAGTGCACCCCGGCTACGGCTTCCTCTCGGAGAACGCCGACTTCGCGCAGGCCGTTATCGATGCCGGGCTGACCTGGATCGGGCCAACTCCTGACGCGATCCGCTCACTTGGCGACAAGGTGTCGGCTCGACACATCGCCCAGCGCGCGGGTGCACCTCAGGTGCCCGGCACCGCCGATCCGGTCAATGGCCCAGACGAGGTCATCGCGTTCGCGAAGGAGCACGGGCTCCCCATCGCGATCAAGGCCGCATTCGGTGGCGGCGGTCGTGGGCTGAAGGTTGCTCGCACGCTCGAAGAAATCCCTGAGTTATTTGATTCCGCCGTACGCGAAGCCGTGGCGGCCTTTGGGCGCGGGGAGTGTTTCGTCGAGCGCTACCTTGACCACCCGCGTCACGTAGAGACTCAGTGTCTTGCTGACGCGAAGGGCAATGTCGTTGTCGTGTCCACGCGCGACTGCTCACTGCAGCGTCGTCACCAAAAGCTCGTCGAAGAAGCGCCCGCGCCGTTCCTCACCGACGACCAACTTGAGCGCCTTTACTCCTCCTCCAAGGCGATCTTGCGCGAAGCGGGTTACGTCAACGCAGGCACCTGCGAGTTCCTCATCGGCACAGATGGCACGATCTCGTTCCTCGAAGTCAACACGCGCCTGCAGGTCGAACACCCCGTCTCCGAAGAAGTTACGGGCTTCGATCTCGTACGCGAGCAGTTCCGCATCGCAGACGGCGGCACGATCGACTACCCGGACCCCGAGATTCGCGGTCACTCCATCGAGTTCCGCATCAACGGCGAAGATCCAGGTCGCGGATTCCTCCCTGCCCCTGGGTCGCTCACAACGTTTAATCTGCCCAGCGGCCCTGGCGTGCGCGTCGACACGGGCTTTCGCACCGGTGATGTCATCGGCGGCAATTTCGACTCACTACTTGCCAAACTGATTGTGACCGGACGCGACCGCAACGAAGCTATCGAGCGCTCCCGTCGCGCACTCGCCGAGTTTGAGGTTGACGGCATCGCAACTGCGCTGACTTTCCATCGAGTTGTAGTGGAAGATCCCGACTTCACGGATGCGCCGTTCCGCGTGCACACGCGCTGGATCGAGACTGAATTCAACAACACGATTCCTGCCTACGCCGGTGATGCGGCAGAGGCCGAATCTTCTGAGCGTCACACCATGGTCGTCGAGGTCGGCGGACGTCGTCTCGAAGTCACACTGCCCGGCGGCATCGCTACATCGTCTGGTGGTGCTTCAGCGGGCGCTAAGAAGCCGCGTAAGGCCGCGACTAAGGCCAAGGCTGCGGTGTCTGGTGACGATGTCGTAGCACCCATGCAGGGCACGATCGTCAAGGTGGCCGTTGCTGACGGCGATGTTGTCGCAGCCGGTGATCTGGTCGTCGTACTCGAGGCCATGAAGATGGAACAGCCGCTCACCGCACACAAGGCCGGCACTATTACTGGTGTCATCGCCGAGGTCGGCACGACCGTTCAGTCGGGGACCACACTTCTGCAGATCAAGGACTAACGCACTAATCCGCGTCTTGGCTATCCATGCGGCTAGCGACCCTCTAGCCTGAGGGAGTGACCTTGCACGCCGCCTATGCCACCAGCCTCGACCCGCGCCACATGGCCGAGCTGGCGCCGCACTCCCCCGTAGCCGGCACCGGATGGCTCATTGGGTGGCGGCTGACCTTCGCCGGCGGCGACATCGACGAGCCGGTCGCGACAGTAGTTGAGGACGAGATCGAACAAGTCTTCTGCGCTATCTACGACATGCATCCCCACGACGAGGAATCACTCGACACCTGGGAAGGCATCGCGCTGGGCGCATGGAGCAAAATTCGCGTGCGCGTGCACACACTCGATGGCGAGCAACTCGCGTGGCTGTACGTAGCCGACGCGTACGAAGGCGGACAGCCGACCGCAACACAGTTGGCGAAGCTCGCGGAAGCCGCTGAGGCAGGTGGCGCACCGGATGACTACGTCAACGCGCTACGGCTACGGCCCTGTCGCAGCAACGACTAGAGCGATTCAAGTTCGCTTCGCAGCATCGAATACACGACTAAATCATGATGAATATCGTCGGCACGATGTTGAGCTCCTCGAAGGATTCCTTCTCGCGTGAATCCTGCGCGTTCGAGTGCGCGCTGCTCCGCAACGTTCTCAACGTCAGTGCTCGCTTCGACACGGTTATGCGGTGTGGTCGCAAACAGGTGCCCAGCTAGGGCTCGTTGGGCTGCAGCGCCGATGCCCTTGCCTCGCCACACAGCGACTAGGCCGATGCCGATGTTCCAACAGAGAGAGCCGACCGTCGGGCCGTACATCTCCTCGTGCCACGACATTGACCCGACGAGCTCACCAGCACATTCAATAACTGCTCGATGCATCTCGCTAAGAGCGGTTATGAACTCACCCGACCACTGGTCCCATTCGGACGAATCGTCCGGGCGCTGCTCCCCTTCTGCTAGCGGCCTCAGAATGAACGGCCTTCCATCCCAGGTCTGTCCAGTAATCATGACAACCGCC
>Ga0164294_10000793_pt1 | contig 30093 bp, 24 predicted proteins | sample GEODES005metaG_FD_111479 | JGI IMG/M metagenome (GOLD analysis project Ga0164294, IMG submission 111479) | Oligotrophic lake water microbial communities from Sparkling Lake, Wisconsin, USA - GEODES005 metaG | ecosystem: Environmental > Aquatic > Freshwater > Lake | place: USA: Sparkling Lake...
AACAACTGCAACGGCGCCGTGGACGAAGAGCCGGTGGACCCCACCACCTGGTACCTCGACGGCGACGACGACGGCTACGGCCAGGCCGAGACCCCGCTCTCGGCCTGCGCGCCGCCGGCGGGCTATGTCGAGGAGGCCGGCGACTGTGACGACAACAACAACGGCGCCTACCCCGGTGCGCCGGAGTACTGCGACGAGGTCGACAATGACTGCGACGGCGAAGCCGATGAGGCGCCCATCGCTTCAGGCGGCGGCGACTGGTACCCCGATGTGGACGGCGATGGCTACGGCGACGGCGAGGGCCTGACCGAGACGCGCTGCGAGGCGGGCGATGGCTTTGTCGACAACGCCCTGGACTGTGATGATACGGATGTGGGCGTGAACCCCGAGGCTGAGGAGATCTGCGGCGACGGGGCCGACAATGACTGCGACGGCGGGCCGAACGACTGCACCTGGCCAACCGAGGTCAACCTGACCCATGGGGGTAGTATTCTCGGGGAAAACGACTACTCCCTGTATGGAGATCATGCGATCACCACCGATTTGGATGGGAATGGCTCAATGGAGATCTATGTCGCGGGAGTTGGTGTTCAGGAACCCACCACCGGCCTGGCTCTCAGCACCATTGATGTTTTTGACACCATCCCGGCCGCCTCAGTGTCCCGAAGCACCGCCAAGGAGACCATTTGGGGTGAGGCAGAATACGAGGGTTCATTCCTGACGTCCTGTGACCTCGACCAGGACGGATTCGTAGACCTCTTTTCGGGTCATCTTGGTTATGAACCAAGTGGGCTCGCCACAACGGGCGAGGTGCGAGCCTGGTACGGCCCAACCGTCATAACTTCAGGGTTTGCCCATGACCTTGCCGATGCTCTTTTAACAGGAGACGCAAACTACCAAGGCGTTGGCAGCAAGCTCCTCTGCACTCCTGACCTGGACGGAGACGCCAACACAGACCTCCTGTCATTCGACTCAAACTCTCAGTTGGGTCCCGACGGCAAGGGTGGCGTAGCAATACTAAAAATGCCGCGCAGCGGCAACTCAACGTTCGCTGACAGTCACACTGCCATTTTGGTGCCATCCGACTCGATCGGGGACACTGGTGCCTATTTCGGCTACAACGCGGTGGTCTTCGACCAGAATGCGGACGGACAATCCGACATCACCATTACCGCAACCAATGCCCACGGCGGCGCCGGCGGCGCCTACACCTTCTTCGGCCCCCTCAGCGGCAGCTACACCGAAGAAGACGCCGATGTCCAGTTCTACTCCGAAGGCGGCGGCATCCTCGGCATCGGCGCAGCCGTCATCGGCGACACCAACGGCGATGGCGTCGAAGACATCGCGCTCGGCGCCTCCCAGTTCGGCCTCGGCGCCGTCTACATCCCCTGGACCGACACGACCGCCTCCATCGTCCTGCTCACCGACGCCGACGTGAAGATCCGCGCCGATGTCCGCCGTGGGTTTGGTTACTTCATCCACGACCTCGGCGACCTCAACCAGGATGGCGAGGCCGACCTCGGCGTCGCCGAGATGAAGTACCCCTCCAGCGACACCAGCATCTTCTTCGGCCCCTTCAACACCCGCGGCGTCATCGCCTCCTCCAGCGCCGATGTCCACCTCCAGGGTGATGGCTCCTCGGACTACCTCTACAGCGTCATGAAGAACATCGGCGACTGGAATGGAGACGGTGCCCCCGAGCTGATGGTCAGCTCCTACGAACACACCGGCACCCACTACCTCTCCGGCATCATCTACTTCATCCCCGGCATGGGGCTGTAAACCACCCGATGATCCTCCTCCTCGCCGCTTGCCTCGTCCATGACGACCTCTACGCGCTGCGGCGCGCGGCCCTGCGCGATGACGACGGCGACGGCTTCGGCGAGGAGGACTGTGACGACCAGGACCCCCAGCGCTTCCCCGGCGCCTCCGAGGCCTGCGACGGGGAGGACGACGACTGCGACGGCATCATCGACGAAGACGGCACCGGCACCTTTTGGTACATCGATCTGGACGGCGACGGCCAGGGCAACCCCCAGGGCGGCACCGAGGCCTGCGAGCCCCCCGGTGAGGGATGGGTGACCACCGGCGAAGACTGCGATGACAACCGCGCCGACAGCTACCCAGGCGCCCCGGAGCGCTGCGATGAGTCCGATAACAACTGCAACGGCGCCGTGGACGAAGAGCCGGTGGACCCCACCACCTGGTACCTCGACGGCGACGACGACGGCTACGGCCAGGCGGAGACCCCGCTCTCGGCCTGCGCGCCGCCGGCGGGCTATGTCGAGGAGGCCGGCGACTGCGACGACAACAACAATGGCGCCTACCCCGGCGCGCCGGAGTACTGCGACGAGGTCGACAATGACTGCGACGGCGAAGCCGATGAGGCGCCGATCGCTTCAGGCGGCGGCGACTGGTACCCCGATGTGGACGGCGATGGCTACGGCGACGGAGAGGGTCTGACCGAGACGCGCTGCGAGGCGGGCGATGGCTTTGTCGACAACGCCCTGGACTGTGATGACACGGATGTGGGCGTGAACCCCGAGGCCGAAGAGATCTGCGGCGACGGGGCCGACAATGACTGCGATGGCGGTCCGAACGACTGCACCTGGCCAACCGAAGTGAACCTGACCCATGGGGGCAGCATTGTCTCTCAGAACGAGTTTGGAATTTATGGATTTTCTGCCCTGACCACAGATCTGGATGCAGACGGCACATCCGAAATCTACATTTCGGGACCCGGAGTCGTGGACCCCGCAACAGGCATCATGCTCGGAGTCATCGATCGATTCGATTCGATTCCAGTCTCAGCCACCTCACGGGCCACCGCCACCGCATCCATACGCGGAGAAGTTGAGTTGGAGGGCGGAATCCTGGAGTCCTGTGACCTGAACGGTGATGGATTCGTGGACCTGTTCACAGGCAACCTCGGATACGAACCGCCCGGTTATGACACCACTGGCGACGTTCGCGCCTGGTATGGCCCAAGATCACTTGCTTCTGGCTCCGCCTACGATCTTCTGGATGCCGTCTTGGTTGGGGACGCCAACCGCCAGGGCGTTGGAAGCAATATTTTGTGTACTTCGGATGTCGACGGCGATGGATCCACAGATCTGATCTCTCACGACTCAAATTCAGAGCTGGGAGTATACGGGCAAGGCGGTGTCGCCGTCCTTCAAATGCCCACCACTGGAACAGCCTACTTCTCCGAAAGCTATACGGCCCTCATCACTCCCTCCGATGAGCTCGGCCCCACCGGAGACTACTTCGCCTCGGAGACGCTCGCCCACGACCAGAACGGCGACGGCCTCACCGACCTCACCGTGACCGCCTTCGAGGCGCACGAAGGCGCCGGCGCCGCCTACACCTTCTTCGGCCCTCTCAGCGGCAGCTACACCGAAGAAGACGCCGACGTCCAGTTCTACTCCGAAGGCGGCGGCCTCCTCGGCATCGGCGCCGCCGTCATCGGCGACACCAACGGCGATGGCGTCGAAGACATCGCACTCGGCGCCTCCCAGTACGGCCTCGGCGCTGTCTACATCCCCTGGACCGACACCGCCGCCTCCATCGTCCTGCTCACCGACGCCGACGTGAAGATCCGCGCCGATGTCCGCCGTGGGTTTGGTTATTATGTCCACGACCTCGGTGATCTCAACCAGGATGGCGAAGCAGACCTCGGCATCGCCGAGATGAAGTACCCCTCCAGCGACACCAATATCTTCTTCGGCCCCTTCAACACCCGCGGCGTCATCGCCTCCTCCAGCGCTGACGTCCACCTCGTTGGAGACGGGAGCTCCGACTACACCTACATCGTCATGGAGAATATCGGCGACTGGAATGGCGACGGCGCCCCGGAGTTGATGGTCGGCTCCGATGAGCACACCGGCACCCACTACCTCTCCGGCATCGTCTACTTCATTCCCGGCATGGGGCTGTAAACCACCCAATGATCCTCCTCCTCGCCGCCTGCCTCGTCCACGACGACCTCTACGCGCTGCCCTGCACGATGACGACGGAGCCGGCACCTTTGGGTTCATCGCCAGCGCCGCCGCGAGCGGCTTGCCGCGCTGCGCGTGAAGCTGAGAGAAGAGGTCACTCAGGCCCCGAATCGGCATATTACTAGCCTCAGAGCGCCACATTTCCCCGCCAGAAGCGCAGCGCCGCCAGGGTCCACAGCTCGCCACAGTGAACCACCCCCACAAGCACGCGGATCCACTCCGGCCGCCGGCGACCCCAGAAGCTCCCCTCGAAGACCCCCAGGACCCTCGCCAACGGCGCCTCGGGGAGCGGCCCAGCAGCAGGCCCGGTGCGGTGGCAGCCCGTGCAGCTTCCGCCACACCCGGGCGACCCAACCCACAGAACCTGCCCGCGCAACCCTCGTTTCCCCCGCGCACCACCGCCACCCCTCTTTGCTCCAAACCACTCCAGCCCGACAACGCACATCACCGCGTTACCCTCCCCGCAAGCGAGCCCACCCCCGCCCCACACGCGCCCCCGATGAACGAACGCCAGCTCCCCCTCCTCCTCACCCTGGCCACCCTCCTGCGCGAGCGCAGCGTGCGCGAGGCCGCCCATGTGCTCGGCGTCTCCCCCTCGGTGGTCAGTCGCCGCCTCGCCGAGCTGCGCGACTGGACCGGCGACCCGCTCTTTGTCCGGGTCGGCCATGAGATGGCGCCCACCGAGCGGGCCCTCACCATCGGGCAGAGCCTGGAAGGCCATCTGTCCGCCCTCGACCGACTGATCGCCGACCCCGCGCCCACCGTCGCCGAGGTGCCCGAGCGGCGCTTTGTGCTGGCCTGCGCCGACGCCTTCCTCGCCACCCTGCTGCCGCCGGTGGTGCGTCAGCTCGCCCAGGAGGCGCCCCGGGCCTCTCTGGATGTGGTGCCGGTGGAGGGCACCCACCCCTCCATCGCCAGCGCGCTGATCGGGGGCGCGGTGGATCTGTACCTGGGGCCGCCGCTGGGCCGCTCCGAAGGCATCATCCGGCGCAAGGTCTTCGACGTCGAATTCACCTGCATCCTCGCCGAGGGCCACCCCGCGCTGCAGGCCCCCCTCGACCTCGACGCCTGGTGCGCCCTCGACCACCTGATGGTCACCAGCCGCTTTCCGGCCCGCTCGGTGGTCGACGAGGCCCTGGCGGCCCTGGGGCGCCAGCGGCGGGTGGTCGCCACCACCCCCTACTTCCTCGGCGCGGTCTCGCTGGTCGCCCAAACCCGCCTCGTGGCCACCCTGCCGCGGCGGCCCGCCGAGGCGGTGGCGACGGGGCTGGGTGTGCGCCTCGTGGATCCGCCCCTCGCGCTGCCGTCGGTGCCCATCTACCTGCAGTGGCACGTGCGGCTGCGCGAAGATCGCGGTCACAGCTGGCTGCGCGAGCGCTTCACCCGCGGAGAGGCCGCCGCCGGCCCCGAAGAGCCGGCGGACTGACACACGCTCAGCCGCGGGCCATCCAGATCACCACCTGGTGGTAGGCCACCAGCAGGCCCTCGGCGTCGAAGTCGAAGCGCACCTCGGCGTGCTGGGTGAACTGTCCAGTGGCCCGCGAGATGACATGCGAGCGGGCCCGCACGCTGCTGCCCTCGACGACGGCGGTGGTGACGGTGTGGATGTCGAGGGGGCCCAGGTCGAGGGCCTTCATGGAGCTACGCACGCCCCAGATGGCGTCGAAGCCGCGCACATCGAGGCCATAGGCGGGGATGGTCATCCGCACGCCCGGGGCGCAGGCGCGGGCGTAGGTGTCGGTGTCGCCGAGCTCCCAGGCGGTCATGATCTCGTGGGTGCGGGAGACGAGGGCGTCGGCAGAGAAGGTCGTGGACATCGGGGCTCCAGTCGGATGGGGCGCCCGGGCCTAAGACAGGCCTGGGGGACTGGCGCGTGCAGGGCGCGCAACGGCCATCCCTCCAGGTGCACGCGACTCAGCGAAGGTCGTAGTCGAGGCCCCGGAGGGCTTCGACGATCACCCGCGCCGTATCGCGCCAGGCGAGCTGCTTGTTGGCGCCGCTGCCCGCTGCGTAGACCGGCCCCTGGGGCGTGGGCAGCCAGACCTCATAGGTGAAGACCGGGGCGTGATCGGGCCCGCTGCGCTCGGGGTCGGGCTTTTGGAAGGACCCCTTGAAGGTGGCCTGGTGCCACTCGCCAAAGACGATCACCGGATCGCGCCCCTCTTCGGCCGGCGTCCAGTGGCCTCCGCGGGTCAAGGAGAGGACCAAGGCCTCGGCAGCGGCCTCCCCGCCATCCAGCACCATTGCGCCCAGCACCGCCTCAAAGGTGGTGGCCAGCAGCTTGAGATCGCGGGCGGCCTCGGCCCGGGCACCCCGACCGAGCCGGAGCTTGTCGAAGAGCTGGAGGTGCGTCGCCGGACCCCGCATGGCCTCATTGGACACAAAGGGCCCCAGCACCTTGGTGATGTCTCCGGCCAGGGCCGTGGGATTCTTCGGCAGGAGCCACTTGAGCAGGAAGAGCTTGACCCAGGCGTCCCCGATCAGCGCGAGGCGATCGTGGGCCTTGAAGAGCGGCGCGTTGCCGCCGGGGTGGCGCTCCTCGATGAAAGAGCGGTGGGTGAGCGCCTCTTCGAGGAGGGCGGGGTTGGCGAAGCTGTGGCCGAGGGCGGCTTGGAGATCGGTCATTGGGATGGGCCTCGTGTACGGTGGTCGCGCCGTACCCCGCTCTGACGCCCACTGTCCAGCCCGGCGGACAGGCTATCCGCCGGAGACCAACCCAACCGGGCAGGAGACCCCGGTACCCCCGAGCCCGCAGTAGCCGCCTGGGTTCTTGGCGAGGTACTGCTGGTGGTAGCCTTCGGCGAAGTAGAAGGCAGGCAGGGGCAGGAGCTCGGTGGTGATGGCCGCGTGGCCGGCCCGCGCCAGGGCCGCGGCGTAGCGGTGGCGCGAGGCGATGGCGCAGGCCTGATCGGCCTCATCGGGCAGGTAAAGGCCGCTGCGGTACTGGGTGCCCACGTCATTGCCCTGGCGCATGCCCTGGGTGGGGTCGTGCTTCTCCCAGAAGACGGTCAGCAGCGCGTCGAGCGAGATCACGCCGGGATCGTAGACGATGCGCACCACCTCGTTATGCCCCGTCCGGCCCGAACAGACCTCCTCATAGGTGGGGTGCGGCGTGGGGCCGGCGGCGTAGCCCACCGCCGTGCTGAAGACGCCGGGCAGGCTCCAGAAGGCGCGCTCGGCGCCCCAGAAGCAGCCCATGCCCACCACGAGGACCCGGTGGCCGACTGGATCGGGCGGCTGGAGGGGCCGACCGTTCACGAAGTGGGTCTGGGGCAGCGAAAAAGCCGGCGCCGCGCGGCCGGGCAGGGCCTCGGCGGGGCTGGGGATGCGCGGGGCGAGGCGTCGGGCGAGGAGGTCGGTGATCCACATCGGGGGCTCCAGCTCAGCCGGGGGGGCCGAGGGCGTCGCGGCGGGCGGTGAGGGTGGCCTTGAGGCTGCCCTCATACCCGGTGCGCAGCGCGACGCTCACGCCATTGTCATAGATGCGCTGGGCCTTCACCTCGAGCACCTGGGCCTTCTTGCCGAGCTCCGCCCGAAAGAGGGCCTGCTGATCGGCGGTGAGGCCCTCCGGCGGCGGAATGGCGATGAGCGCGTCGTGCAGCTGCACATAGCCGTCGCCCAACAGCACGAGGCCGCGCAGGATGGCGTCGACCTCGTGGGTCTGGGTGGCGGCGGTGACCTCGGTCTCGGCCTGCTTGATGAGGGCGGCGCGGCGCTCGAGGTTCTTCACCTGCCGGCGGCTGTTGCCGAGCGGCAGGGCCTCGGCCTCGCGCAGGGCCTGCCCGGCCAGGGCGACGTGGGCGCGGGCCTGGAGCCAGGCGAGGTCGGTGCTGCCCTGCAGGGGCGCCATCGCGGCGGCGAGGTGGCGCTTGCCGCGGCGCACCTTGCCGGCCTTGAGCTCGACGATGGCGCGCTGCAGGGCGAGGGCCTGCTGGTCGAGCGCGGAGAGGCCGCCGCTGTCGTGCAACTCGGCGATGACCTGGCCGCTCTCGGCGGGCAGGCCGACCTCTTCGAGGCAGAGCGCCATGCGAAAGGCGGCGTCGCGGGCCTCGGGGTGCTCGGGCCAGGCGGCGCGCACCTCGCCGTAGCGCTCGATGGCGTCGTACCAGCGCTCCTGCTGCTCGGCGATGTAGCCGAGCCGGTAGGTGGTGTCGGCGGCGGGGCCCTGGGCGTCGAGGAAGCGCAGCCGGGCTTCGGCTCCTGCCAGATCGTAGGCGAGGATGCGGTTGACGGCATCCTCCAACACGACCTCGCGGGGCTGGCTGGCCCAGAGCGCCTCCAGGCTCACCGGCGGGGTGGCGGCGCTGGAGCCGGCGGGCAGGGCAGGCACCTCGGTAGCGCTGACATAGGGCCGGGCGGTCGGGGCGGCGACGGGCTCGTCGGGCAGCGGATCCTGGGCGAGGGCGAGTCCAACAAGCAAGAGGGAGAGCATCGGGTCCTCCACGGAGCGCCCGGGGATGGACCCCACGGAGGGGGTGCGGGTTCCGCGGGCCGCCCTCCTCTACGGCCCTGGCCGGCGGCGCGCGAGGGAGGGTCAGAATCCCCCGGCCGTGTAAAAGGGGGCCGGCGAGGGGCCGCGTCGGCGGGCCTTCCCCCGGGAGAACCGTGAGCCACCCCCTCTACGATGTCATCGTCTACGGCGCCTCGGGCTTCACCGGCGCCCAGGCCGCGCGCTGGATGGCCACCCACGCCCCGGCCGGCCTGCGCTGGGCCATCGCCGGGCGCAGCCGCGACAAGCTGCGGGCGGTGCGCGAAGAGCTCGGCAGCGCCTTTGCCCGCCTGCCCTTGGTCGTCGCCGACGCCCAGGACACCGCCGCCCTCGACGCCCTGGTGCGCCAGACCCGGGTGGTGGCCAGCTTCGCCGGGCCCTATGCCCGCCATGGCAGCGAGCTGGTCGCGGCGGTCGCGCGTCAGGGCCGCCGCTACTGCGACATCACCGGCGAGACCCTCTGGGTGCGTCGGATGGTCGAGGCCCATGGCGAGACCGCCGCCACCCAGGGGGCCTGCATCGTGCCCTTCTGCGGCTTTGACAGCTTGCCCTCGGAGCTGGGCGTGCTCCTCGCCGTCGGCGCCCTGGCGGCAGGCGACGAAGGCACCTCCATGGTGCGCAGCGCCTTTGTGGGCAAGGGCGGCTTCAACGGCGGCACGCTGGCTTCGGCCATCGCCCTCTTCGATGAGGCCGATCCCTCCTTCGCCGAAGACCCCTTCCTGCTCTGCCCGCCGGGCCACGGCCTCTCGGCCGAGAAGAACCCCCTGCACACGGCCCCCCGCTTTGATCCGGCGCTGGGCACCTGGGTGGCCCCCTTCTTCATGGCGCCGGTCAACGGCCCGGTGGTGCGGTGGACGGCCACCTTGATGGCGGCAGCCGGCCAGCCCCATGGCGAGGACTTCGGCTACGCCGAGGGGATGAAGGTGCCCGGCCGCATGGCGGCGATGGCCACGGCGGCCAGCCTCGCCGCCGGCGCCCGGCTCCTGCAATGGGTTTGGCTGCGCGATCGCCTCGCCGCCTGGGGGCCGGCCCCGGGAGAGGGGCCGTCGGAGGCGGTGATGGACGGCGGTTTCTTCACCACCGACCTTGTGGGGATCGGCGAGGAAGGCGGAAGAGTCCGCGTCCATATCGCCGGGGAGGGGGACCCGGGCAATCGAAACACCGTGCGGATGGCCTGCGCCGCCGCCCTCACCCTGGCCGAAGAAGAGGTGCTTCCAGCTGGAATTTTGCCGCCTGGCTTCGCCCTGGGCAACCTGCTGGTGCCCCGCCTGCGGGCGCTCGGCATGAAACTTGAGGTAAAATCTGCCTGATTTTGATTTTTGATGGAATCCATCAAACACCCGTAAGGCCCGGAAAGCGACAGCAGGCGCCCGCTCGCCTAAACATCGCCTGTCTCTCCGTGAGCACCGCCGGGCCGTTTGGTCGCTCCCCTGTTCCAAGTCGGTCGTGAACGAACGGCCCGGCCTTGCTCGGAGATATTTCTGCCCTAACGGCTTTGGCAGGTGGCGCGCTGCAAATAGCGGCCAAAGGCGAATTCGGGGCTGTTGGCTGCGTCATGGCAGCCGGTGCAGGTGTCGATCGTCACGGCGGGGGGCTTCTTTCCGTCGTCGGGGTGGCCCGCCATCGGGCCGTGGCAGGCCTCACACTGCACCGCCTTGAAGCGCAGGGCGCTGGCTGCGGCAGGGTCGCCAAAGCCGCCCGGCTCGCCAAAGCCGGTGCTGTGGCAGCCCACACACTCGGGGTTCTGGGTGCTCTGGCGGGCCAGCAGCGACTCCCAGGCCCGGGCGTGGTCGGTCAGCGCCCAGCGCGACATCTGTTTGGTGTGGCAGCTCACGCAGGCGCTCGCGGTGGCGTAGGTCGGCACGGTCGGCGGCGGCGGGGCGGCGGCCCGGGCGACAGCGGCGGCCTGGGTGTCAGCGTGGAAGCGGTCGACCTGGGCGCGCACGGGGCCGCCGGGGGGATCGAGATCCGCGGAGAGGGGGATGGTGCTGGTGGCGACGAGGATGCGCCCGCGCCCTTCTTCGTCGAGGGCGGCCTCGAGCGCCGCGCCGCGGGCCTGCAAGGCGGCGTCGTCGGGGCTGCGGCGCAGGCGGCCGACCAGGTCGCGGCGCTCCTGCCAGCGCAAGGGGTCGGCCGGCGGGCGAATGGGGCCGGCGGCGGGGCCGGCGATGCGCAATTCCACCCGCTGCACATAGCGGCCGCGATCGGGGGCCTCGATGACCACGGCCCCCAGGCTGCCGTCGGGGCGCTCGGGCTGGCGCAGCGCCTCGTAGGCCGAGCCCTTGGTGCTGAGCACCAGCGGCAGGCCCTCCACCTCGCGGGCCACCCGATCCGCCAGGGCGTCGTCGACCGAGCCGATGGCCAGCACCAGATCGAGGTCGGCCGGCAGGCCGGCCAGGGCGGCGCGGGCGGCCAACACGGGATCGAGCGTGGCGACGCGATCTTCGCCGCGCAGCTCGCCGGAGAGGCCGATCACACCAACGCGCAGGCCTCCGGCCTCCAGGATCGCGGTGGGCGAGAGGAGGGGGGCGCCCTCCAGGGTCCAGGTGGCGCTGATCGTGGGAAAGCCGAGCGGGGCGCGCAGCCCGTCGGGGCCCAGCGCGAGGAGATCGGTGGGGCCGGGCACCCAGAGGTCGAGCCCCACGGCCTCGGAGAGGGAGAGCAGGGCCTCGCCGCGCCGGGCCCGATCGGCGGCCCGGGCGGTGCTGGCCCCCTTCAGCAGCAGCTCTCCGGCGTCGATGTGCAGCAGGGGCTCTTCTTCGCGCAGGCGGTCGAGCAGGGCGCCGCGCCGGGCGAAGCCGCCGTAGGGCAGGGTGGGGCAGCCGCAGGGCTCGATCTCGCCGCGCACCTCGCCCACCAGCGCGAGACTGAGGTAGCGGGTGGGCCGGGCTTCACCCCGGGGGCCCTCGCTGGAGGCGGCGGCGCCGGGCAGGGCGGGCAGGGCGTCGAGGGGCGGCGGGGTGGCGGCCGGCGGCTCGCCCGCGCAGGCGAGGAGGGCAAAGAGGCCGCAGCAGCGTGGCAGGAGAGTGTTCACAGGGGCTCCGGGGCTGGGCTGTCAACATTCTGTGGACAAGGCACCGCGCGGCGGGAAACAAGGTAGCCCGACTCCCTGCCCTGTTGGAGGTCCTGATGAGCCCGCTCCTGCTGCTGCTCGGCGCCCGCGCCTTCGCATTCGCGCCTGCCGACCACATCTTCGTGGGCCAGGAGCCCGTGCGGCACCTGCTGACCCACCCCAGTCAGCAGCTTCGTCTGCGGGAGAGCGCCGGCTGGGTCGCCTTCACCGCGGGGGAGGGCGCCGGCTGGGTGGCCCGCTTCGATGAGCAGACCGGCACGGCCCACCGGGCCTGGGGCCCCGGCATCGATCTGGGGGCGCTCCAGACCGAGGCCCAGGTGCGCGCGGCCTTCAACGCCTTCTTCGCCCGCAACGAGGCCCTGTTGGGCGTGCCGGCCCGCAGCCTGCGCCTGGGCCAGGCCACCCGCAGCGGCGACGGCTGGATCCTCCGCTTCGATCGCGTGCTGCCCGGGCTTCCCACCGCCATCGAGGGCCGCATCGACGCCCCGGTGGGCCCTCCCGGCCTGCCCGACGCCCTGGGCGAGTGGAGCCAGCACGGCCTCACGCGGGTCTGGCGCGGCGGGGTCGAAGCGCGGGTGCGCCACGGCAAGCTCGTGATGATCGGCGTCGACACCTATCCGCTGGCCGAAGAGGCCCTGGCCGCCCCCGCCTTCACCGCCAGCCAGGCGATCGCCCTGGCCATCGCCGACGGCCCGCTGCCTGAGGCCGATCACGCCGTCGAGGGGGCGGTCCTGGTGGTGTTGCCCCAGCAGGATGGCCCGGTGCTGACCCACGCGCTCTGCTGGATGGTCCGCACCCGCACCGGCGGCGTCAACCCGGGGCTGTGGGTCAGCTTCGTCGACGCCCAGACCGGCGCCCTGCTCAATGTACACAATCAGGTGCGCTACGCCACCGGCACCGTCTACGGGACCCACGTAACCCGCACGGTGGACGGCGACTTCACCACCAGCACGATGCCCTGGATGGATCTCTCCTCGTCGGCGGGCTCCACCACCACCGACGCCGACGGCGCCTGGACCTTAGGCGGCAGCAGCTTTACGGGGGTGCTCTCGGGCGACTGGGTCGACGTGAAGAACGGCAGCGGCGCAGAGGGCTCGCTCACCTGGTCGAGCGGCATGCCCACCTGGACCGAGGCCAACGCCACCCAGGCCGAGATCGACAGCTTTGTGTGGCAGAACAAGATCCACGTCTGGGGTCAGACCTGGGCGCCCGAGCTGGACATCTCCAATCAGCAGATCACCAGCACCGTCAACCTGAACGATGTCTGCAACGCCTACTACGATGGCAACGTCAACTTCTACAAGCAGGGCGGCGGCTGCAACAACACCGGGCAGATCGCCGACGTCAACTACCACGAGTGGGGCCACGGCTTTCACGCCTACGCCGCCAACACCTGGAGCGTCGACGGCTCGATCGGCGAGGGCAGCGGCGACGCGGTGAGCTTCTTCAACACCGGCGACTCGGTGGTGGCGCCCTACTTCGTGACGGATGGCAGCGGCATCCGCGACGCCGGGCCCAATCGCAGCTACCCCGACGATGTGGTGGGCCAGGTCCACGAAGACGGCCTCATCTGGGCGGGGGCGATCTGGGACCTCTGGTCGGCCCTCGACGCCACCCTGGGCACCGACGACGGCTACGCCACCACCGTCACCCTCTTCAAGGAGGCGCTCAAGGCCAACACCTCGCTGGAGGGCTCCTACGACGAGGTGGTGGTCGCCGATGATGACGACGGCAACCTCGCCAACGGCACGCCCAACCTCTGCGAGATCATCGACGCCTTCGCCTTGCACGGCCTGGGACCGGGCGGCTCGGGCGGTCTGTTTCAAGTGGCGGGCGAGGCGATCCCCAATCAGCTCGCCTCGGCCAGCGCCTATCCGGTGCGGGCCGAGGTCCAGAACCTCGCGGCGGCCTGCGTGGAGGGCGGCATCGACGACGCCACCGTCTACTTCAGCGTCGATGGCGGCGAGACCTACGAGAGCGCCCCGCTCAGCGTCGACGGCGACGTGGTGACCGGCGATATCCCCGCCCAGGCCGAGGGCAGCGTGGTGACCTGGTATGTCGAGGTGCAGCCCACGGGCAGCGACGCGGTCTTTGTGCCCTCGGGCGGCTCCATCAACCCGATGAGCTTCCTCGTGGGCGAGCCGGTGTTGATCACCTGCTTCGACTTCGAAGACGACGACGGCGGCTTCACCCACGAGCTGCTCAGCGGCTCCGAAGACGAAGGTGCCGACGACTGGATGTGGGATCGCCCCCGCGGCGCTGGCGGCGACCCGGACTACGCGGCCAGCGGCACCCGGGTTTGGGGCAATGACCTCGGCGGTGGGCGCTACAACGGGCAGTACCAGCCCAATAAGACCAACCGTCTGTCCAGCCCGGCGATTGACCTCAGCGGCTACGCCCAGACCTATGTCCAGTTCAACCGCTGGTTGCAGATCGAAGACGGCTACTACGACAAGGCCAACGTCTACGCCAACGAGGCGGTGGTCTGGCAAAACCACACCACCAGCCGCTCGGTGGGCGACGAGCACCACCTCGACGAGCAGTGGGCGCTCACCACCATCGCCCTGCCGGCCGGCCTCAGCGAGGTGGTGCTGGGCTGGGAGATCGACTCCGACAACGGCGCCGAGTACGGCGGCTGGACCCTCGATGATGTCTGCGTCTACGGCTACGTGAGCGCCCCGGTGCCCGACACCGGCGGCGAGCCCGACACCAACGCGGGCGAGGGCGATGACACCGGAACCGACAACGTGGACGATCCCGCCGTGGACGGCGGCGACAGCAAGGGCGACTTCTCGGCCTGCTCCTGCGCCAGCACGAACGCCGGGGGCGGCGGCCTGCTCGCCGGGCTCCTCGCTGGGGTGGTGCTGATCGGCCGGCGGCGCCGGGCGTGATCGCGCTCTGGCTGGCCCTGCAGACCCCGCCCGACCTCTCCGAAGAGGTCGGCGCGGCCTGGGCCAGCCGCCTGTCCGCCTTGAATGAGGCCCAGCGCTTTGCCGAGGCCCTGGCCGAGGGGGCCCGCTACCAGGAGCGGGTCGGACCCAATGCCGATGTGGCCTATGAGATGGGCCTCGCCGCCAACCGGAGCGGCGACGCGGCCGCCGCGCTGGGCTGGTACGACGAGGCCCTGCGCCTGCGCCCCAACTTCGCCGCCGCCGCCTACGATCGCGGCGAACTGCACCTCGCCGCCGGCCGCGACGAGGCCGCCCAGGCCGACTTCGAGGTGGCCGCCCGCGCCCGCCCCGACCACTGGGTGGGCCCCTTCCGGCTAGCCCAACTGGCCGGGCGCCGCGCCGACCCCACCGCCTTCGAGGAGGCCCTGCTGGCCTCCGTCCTCCGCGGCTTTGACCTGCACACGCTGGCCCTGGATCCGCAGTGGCGGGCCTGGGCGCACGACCCCAACCTGGGCCCGATCCTGACGCGGGTGATCCTCGTCTATGGCGATGAGGCCACGCTCTCCGCCCTGCGCGCCCCCTGAAGCTGCGTCGAGAGCACAGGTTTGCGGGGTAGGACAATCGAAGGGCCGGAAAAACGATCCACGACAACCGCGAGGAGCAGACGCCAAACACACAAGGCGTCTCGCAGGGCAGGCCCTCGAGACCTTCACGCTTCACGGCCTGGACGCGGGTGCACAAAAGGCGAAGAACTCCCTACGTCGGCTTCAATCCGGCAAAGGGCCGTCCAGACGGCCTCCACGCTGAGCCCCTCCAGACAAGCGTGGTCGCCGATCGGACAGACCGCCCCCCCAAAGCGCGAGCAGGGGCGACAGGGGAGAGACCGCTCGACGGCGAGTCCAGCGTGAACAAAGAAGCCGTCGGCGCTGGTGGTGGGCCCGAACAGACCCACCACTGGCACGCCCGCCGCCCCGCAGAGGTGCATCAGACCGCTGTCTCCGCTCACCGCCACCCGGCCGCGGCCGAGCGCCTGGAGGGTGCGGGTCAGTCCCGCCTCACAGAGGGACTCGGCCCCCGGGATCTCGGCGGCGATGCTGCCCACCAGCCCCTCTTCACCGGGGCCACCGAGGACGATCACCGCACCCGCGTAGCGCCGGCCCAATTCCACCCAGCGGTCGGCCGGCCAGCGCTTGGTGGCGTGGGCCGCCCCCGGGCAGAGCAGGAGCGCATCGCCGGGCCCCTCCACGCGGATCCAGGGGGCGACCGCCGGCCCGACGCCCGCCGCTGCGGCGTAGCGCTCCACCACCGAGGGCGGCGGCGCGCCCATCTTGAGCCAGACCCGCAGCCGGCGCCGCAGATCGTAGCGCTCCACCGTCGAGACCGGCCCGCCCAGGCGCCGGGCGAGGAGGCGACTCCGGGGGCTGGCGTGCAGGTCCACCACCCGATCGACCCGGCTCGGCAGCGGGTCCTCGCCATAGCCCACCACCGAGACCACCCCGGGAAGCAAGGCGGCGGCGGCCTTGTAGCGGGAGTGCGTGAGGAAGGTCACCGGCCCCAGCCCCCCGGTGACCGCGCCGCACAGCAGCACGTCGCCCAGCGAGGAGAAGCGCAGGACCGCCGTGGTCACGCGCTCACTGGACGTAGCCGATCTGCCGCATCAGCTCTTCGGTCTCCTTGCGGTCCATCTCGCCCTTGTCGACGGCCGCCTCGGGGGGTGGCGGCGCCGGCCACAAGGCCCAGGTGGCGCCGCCCGCCACCACCAGGATGCCCGCCACCACCGCAACGAGCCGCATCTGCCGGTTCATGCTCACCTCCGCTGGCCGCCGCCTAACCCGCCGAGCCCCGCTGACGAGGCGGGCGGCCCGTGGAGGCCTTCGATTGCGGCCCTCCCTGAACCGCCTGGACCCCCAGCGCAACCCCGAGGACACCCTGGAGAGCGACCGCTACCGCGAGCCGGAGCCCGCGCGCACAGCACGGAGCATTTCAGTCTACCCTCGGCCATCACTCCCGGCCTCTCGACGATGAAGCAGGAACATCTACAGAGCCACTGGGTGATCCGGCTCGACAGCCTGCCCTCACTTCGCCCATGCGCTCGCCAACGACGTGGCATCCCCCCTCGGAGCAGCCGCCGAAGGCCGCAGACAGCTCGACTCCACCCACGCCATCACGCCCCCTCCTCTCCGAAGACGCCAACGTCAATCTCCTCCTGGAAGGGCGCACCGTCCACGACCGTCCCCATCACGACTCTGTGCATCCAGCACACAAAGCCGGGCTCAGACCCGGCCGCCGGGTGGGTGGCGATCAGCACCACCCCCGCCGAGATGGTGGACCTGTTGATCTACGGCCTGCGCCGGGAAGATCGGATCCGCAGCGCCTAAAGGGCGAGGCGTCTCCCTGATCACCGGAGTCCCCTCGCGAGGCCCTGCCCCAACGCACGCAGGTGTTCAAGGCCGCCGCCCTCGCGCAGCACCTGACCGAGCCCCAACAGGGCCACCACCGGCGCCCGGGAGCGGCCGTGCAGCAAGAGCTGGCCCTGCATCGCGGCGCGCAGGGCCGCCGGGCTGCGGCGCGAGAGGCTGGCGCCCCCTTCGTGTCGGCAGCGTGCCTCTGGCACCAGCACGAGGCGGAGCCCGGCCCGGCGCAGGTTCTGGCAGAGGGCGAGGTCTTCCATGCCGTGGAGGAAGGCCGGGTCGAAGCGCGCCCAGGCCGGCACGAGGAGGGCCGCCCCCGACAGGGCGTCGATCGGCGCAGCCGCCTCGTCGAGGCGCCGCTCGCGCACGCGGCCCCAGCGGCGCACCACAAAGCCGGCCTTGTCGCCGTCGGGCTCCACCAGCACCGGCCCCACCGCGCCGACCCCCTCCACAAAGGCGGCGCAGAGCGCATCCACGCAGCCCGGCTCGGGCACGGCGTCGTCGTTTAAGAGCAGCACATGGGAGAAGCCCCGCCGCTCGGCCTCCGCGAGGCCACGGTTGGCTGCCCGGGCGAAGCCCTCCTCGCCCCGGGTGCGCAGGCGATCGGCCACCGGCCGCTCCATGCCACGGGGCGAGTCGTCGACGATCAGCGTCGGCAGCCCCGCCACCGCCGCCAGGGCGCGGTCGAGCGAGGCGCGCTGGCTGTGGTGGGGGATGACCACCAGAAGACGCATCGCTACTGCAATTCACCCTTGCCCGCTGGGGGCCGACCTTCGACCGCCAAGGAGAGGTTGATGTTGTTGACGTCGCCGCTGGCGGTGGAGACCGGGTTCCGGGCGTACCAGCCCGAGGGCTCGGCGGGGCCGGGGCGGCCGTCGCCATCGACATCGACGAAGGCGCCGATCCACACCTTGGCGGCGCTTTGGGGCACCGCCACCGAAAAGGGGCCGGCCGCCGCGATCTTGCCCATGCCCACCACCTGGGGCCGCGGGCCCGAGAGATCGCGCTGGTCGCCGTCGAAGACGTCGATGCGCACAGCACCGGCCGTGGGCTGAGCCAGTTGAATGACGCCGCTGAGCGTGACCGAAGGGCCCTGGGTGGGGCCGCCCGGGCCGCCGCCAGGCGGAGGCTCCTGGGGAGTGCCCGGGGTCGGGCTGGGCGGGGTGCCAGCACCGGGCGGAGCGGCGGCGGCGGGAGGCGGCTGGCTCGGTGTCCCCGGCGCGGGCTGGGCCGCGGGGCCTGGACTGTTCGCACCCGGCGGGGCCGCGGCCGAGAGCGCCTCGGCCCGCTCGAGGATGGGGTCATCTCCGCCGCAGGCGGCGAGGGCGAGCAGCGAGAGCAGCGAGAGTCGGGGCATCCACTTCCTCAGCGAGGGCGCGATGGGGTGTGGCGCATCAGCGGCCTTGCAAGCAGGGCTGCAGGAAGCACGCGACGCGGCCAACAGCGGCCTCGGGCGTGTTAACCTGCTCCGACCATGAACACCGAGCCTTCGCCGCCGCTGCCCGTTCGCCTTGTGGGTACCGCCTTGTCCAGCCCCATCCTGGGCATGGTCACCAAGGTGTACATCCCGGTGCTCTTCCCGCTGACCTTCCTCATCGCCCTGGCGGCGCTGTGGCTCGACCGGGCGCTGGGCATGGAGGGCAACTTTTTGCCCGATGGCAGCCAGCTCTACGTGGCCGCCGGCTCCTTCGTGGCCGGGGCCCTGCTGTGGCTGTGGACCTATGACGAGCTGGTGCGCGAGGGCAAGGGCAGCCCCAGCCCCACGGCGGGCCGCACCACCCAACTCGTCACCACCGGCATCTATGCCCATTGCCGCAACCCCTCGATCTATGGCAAGCTCCTTGGAGTCCTGGCGGTCGGCTTCGCCCTGGACTCCTTCTCCTTCTGCTGCGTGCTGGTGCCGCTCCTGCTCACCGGCTCGCTCATCGAGAAGGTTTGGCGCCAGGAGCCGCAGCTCGTCGAGATCTTCGGCGATGACTACATCAAGTACCGCGACGAAGTTCCCCTCTTCATCCCCTGGAAGCTCCTGATCCCTGGCAAGTCCAAGGCAAACAGGTAGAGAGATCCCCCCTTTCGGAGGCCCGCCCCGCATGGACATCACGCTCATCAACCCGCCCGAGAAGCTGCGTGTCTGGGCTGGCATCCCCAAGGCCCACGCCCACGGCGTTTACTGCTTTCCGCCCCTCGGCCTGATGTACATTCAGGCCGCCGTCGAGAAGCGCAGCCACTACAAGGCCGAGATCGTCGACCCCGTCATCGACGACCTCGACTACCCCGACTTCGAGCAGATGCTGCGCCGCTACCCGATGGACCTCGTCGGCATCAGCACCTACACGCACTCGCTGCCCGACGTGCAGATGACCATCAACGCGGTGCGCAAGATCAACCCGAACGCGAAGATCGTGCTCGGCGGCCCGCACACCACGATGTTCCCCGAGTACGCCATCCAGCTCCAGGGCATCGACGCCATCACCACCGGCGACGGCGAAGACCCCTTCCTCAACATCGTCAAGGCCCACGACCAGGGCAAGGGCTTTGAGGGCATCCAGGGCATCTGGTGGAAGGAGAAGGACGGCGCGGTGCACAAGGAGCGCGAGCTGCCCAGCACCCGCGACCTCACCGCCTACCCCTGGCCCGACCGCAGCCGCGTCCGCTTCAAGGACTACTACCTGCCGGGCACCAAGCAGCCCTACGTCACCACGGCCATCACCAGCCGCGGCTGCCCGCACTCCTGCCCCTTCTGCCTCACCTACAAGAAGCAGTACCGCATCCGCGACATCGACAACATCCTCGATGAGATCGAGCACTGCCTCACCCTCGGCATCACCGAGGTCCACTTCATCGACGATCTGTTCACCCCCAACAGCCAGTGGGTGCTCAAGTTCTGCGACGCCGTCGAGCGCCGCAAGATCAAGTTCAACTGGGGCTACAAGACTACCATCGCCGGCACCACCCGCGAGCAGGTCCGCCGCTGCGCCGAGACCGGCTGCACCAAGATCCACTTCGGCGTGGAGAGCGCCAACAACGAGGGGCTCGACGTTTGGGGCAAGCACTGCGACACCGACGACGTGCACCGCGTCTTCAAGTGGTGCCGCGAAGAGGGCGTGCGCAGCGTCGCCTACATCATGATCGGCGGCCCGCACGAGCGCACCTTCGAGGCGGCGGTCAAAAACCTCGACGAGATGATCAAGCTCGACGCCGAGTTCGCCGTCTTCGCCGTCTTCTCGCCCTACCCGGGCACCGACTCCTTCGCCGACGGCGCCAAGAAGGGCCTCTACGCGGCCGACTGCTGGGACAAGCTGATGAAGGACCCCCTGTGCGGGGTCGAGGTCCCGGTCTGCTGGGAGGAGCACCTCACCCGCGCCCAGATCCTCGAGCTGCTCAAGGTGGCCCACCGCAAGTTCTACATGCGCCCCAAGTTCATCGCCCGCCAGGCCCTCGGTCTGCAGTCGAGCGCCGAGCTGTCGCGCCTCGCCCGCGGCGCGCTCTCGATCGCCAAGCTGGAGCTGCTCAAGGCCACCAGCCGCACGGCCCCGGTGTGATGCGCGGGCTGCTGCTCCTGGGGCTGCTGCTCGCCCCGGGGGCCCTGGCCCAGGAGCCCGCGGGTGGCCGCTGGCTCCTGCGCACCAGCCGCATGGAGGGTGCGGCCGTCGACGTCGCCGAGGCCGCCCAGGCCTTTGGCGCCGCGGCGCGCAGCGTGGGGGAGGATGGCTACCTCCACCGCCTCGCCGAGCTGAAGGCCCGCGCCACCGTCCTCAACCGGCAGGTGGCCAGCGCCCGCCTCGCCGCCGAGGTCCTCGACGAGCCCTGAGCCCGTCGGGCCCTTAGCGGCGCGCCTTCACCACCGTCGACCGCACCTCGTCCATGCCCCAGGAGAGGAAGTGCTGGTCGAGGATGCCGGAGTCGAGCTCCTGGGAGAGGCCGGCCGGGTTGATGAAGCGCTCGCCCTCGATGGGCCGCCAGATGCGCTCGCCTTCGAGGACAAAGGCGCCGTCGTCCATGCCGACGATGTGGCTGCCGGCGAGGAAGAGCAGGACGTGGGTGCCGTCGATGAAGTCGGGGGTGCCGGGAACCACCACGTCGATGTCGCCGAACTTGCCGCCCGGGATGCGCACGTCGATCACCAGGGCCGGCCGGCCGCGCAGGGTCTCTTCGACCATCACCGACACAAAGGTGTAGACACCGTTGGGAGTGGACTCGACGCGCTGGGTGAGCACCTCGCCAGAGATCACGCGGTCTGCACGGGCGCTGAGCTCGGCCAGATCCATCTCAGCCTGAGTGGAGGCGGCAGCGGTGAAGGCGCTGAAGATCAAGGGGAAGGCGAACATGGCAACCTCGCGTCAAGTGGAGTTTTTTCGGGCCAACAAAAACAGAGAAAAGTGGAGCCGCGGCAGCGAGTCATCAGCCCGTTGGGGGTGCCGCACAGCGCCCCCAGGGAGTTCAGGCTCGAGCAGGAATCAGACAAGGGCTTGGCGACGCTCTGCCGCCGCGGCTCCAGGGAGGTCTGTGCAGGGTCTCCCCCGCTCAAGAGAGGTGAACGGCTCCGCGCCGCCGGCGCATAAGCCCCCAGAGAAAGATTCCGGGGACCGCGAGGGCCAGCTCGCTGCCGAGCACCTGGCCGGCGCAGCCGCCGATCTGCACGGGCTCGGGGAGAGGCTGGCTGTAGAGCCAGGCCGCGCCGGCGCGATCATCGGTGTCGAGCGTGCGCTTGTCGAGCTCGCCGGGCCAGGTGGTGGCGCTCATGGTGGCGGCGTGCGCCTCGGAGTGGCCGAGGCCGAGCGCGTGACCGAGCTCGTGGGTGAGCATGTTGGCGAAGTCGTTGGTCCCGTTGGCCCCGTCGGTGCTCCAGCGGTGGTGCTCGGTGTTGACCTCGATGTCGAAGTTGGTGATCTCCCCGCCATCGATCGACCACACCCAGGTGACGCCGAGGAGGGAGGGATCGAGGTCCTCGCTCCAGACATCCTCGAAGAAGATCACGTTCATGTCATCGGTGTAGTCGACCTTGCGGACGGCCGAGGTGAAGCCTTTGTAGATGAGCTGCACCTCGTCGGGGTAGACCTCATTCCACTGGGCGACACACTGGGCGACCGCGGCGTCGAGCTCCGTCTCCGTCAGACCGGGTGAACCGGCGGGGTTCACCCAGAACTCCACCGCGTCGATGCCCCAGCGGAGGGGCTCTCCTGCGGAGTTCTCTTTGACGCTCCAGGCCTGGGCTGACAATCCAAAAAAGAGGGCCAAGTTCAACATCGCTGCTCCTCGTGAGAGGAGAGACGGAAGCCAGCCCCCGGCGCGGTAGCCCCTGCCGGTCAGTCACCCCAGCGATGGGTGACCTGCGCCGCGACAAAGGGCGGCAACACGCCTGGAAAGTCCCGATCGCGCACATGGGCCTGGGCCAGCACGACATAGCCCCAGCGCCCCCCCTCGGTGTCCAAGGTCCACAGGGGGCCCAGCCGGATGTTCTCATCGCCGGTCTCCACGGCGAGGACCTGGGTGTTGATCAAGCCCACCCGCATCACCCGGTCGCCCTCCAGCGACCGCTCGGCCGCCAGCACCGCGGTGGTGCCCCAGGTCTGGTCCTGGGTGGCCAGCAGCACGCTGCTCTCGGGCTCAAAGTAGTAGTCGCCCCGAAGCTCGACCTGGTGCATGCGCCAGAAGGTGGTCTCGCCCACCACCGCGAAGATCACCGGCCCCACCTTGCCCTGCAGGGTGGCCGAGCCGCCAAAGCTGGTCTGCGTGCCCCCGCGCCGCTCGCCGCGCAGGGTGGCCAGCTCCAGCTCTTCGGGGGTGTGGGTGGCGTTGGGGTCTTCAAAGCCGATGAGCGACGTGAAGGTGCCGAAGTAGACCGAGCGCTGGTACCAGGCGCTCACATTGAGGATGGCCAGCGGCGCCAGGGTGATCTTGGGGCCCACCCGCACATAGGAGGGCGACACCGACGTGATCGCCGAGGCCTTGAGCCCGCTGTCGCCAAAGAGGTCGCCCTCGCGCCGCTCCCAGAAGGGCAGGCGCAGCGAGGCTGCACCTTCGGCCTGCACCCCGTCGTACCAGTACGAGGCGCCCAGCGAGGCCGAGGCGGAGGGCTCCAGGTCCAGGGCCAGCGCGGCCGACAACACACAGAGAAGCGCAGTCATGGTCACCTCACGCCTCCCAGTATGGCACAGCCCGAACGGCCGTTGCCGCAGCAGCAGCAGGCCCCGCCACCGGCTACGATGGCTCCACGAGGAGGCCCCTTGCGCCCCATTGTCCTCTTGCTGCTCTGTGCCTGCGCCATCCCCGCTGAGAAGCTCGGCGGGATCGACGTCGACCGCGATGGTTTTCCCTGGCCTTCAGACTGCGACGGCCTCAACGACGACGTCCACCCCGGCGCCGCCGAGATCTGCGACGGGCTCGACAACAACTGCGACGGCCAGGTCGACGTCGACGCCGTCGACGCCACCCCGCGCTACCCCGACCACGACGGCGATGGCTACGGCACCGGCCTCTACCCCCGCTTGAGCTGTGATTCGCTCGGCGGCTTCGTCGACAACGACCTCGACTGCGACGACGAGGCCGCCTCCATCAGCCCCGAGGGCAGCGAGCGCTGCGACGGGCGCGACAACGACTGCGACGGCACCATCGACGTCGGCGCCTTCGATGAAGACACCTACTACGCCGACGCCGACGGCGACACCTTCGGCGACGAGGCCAGCCCGATCGGCGCCTGCGAGCAGCCCCTTGGCTATGTCTCCCGCGGCGACGACTGCGACGACAGCGACCCGTCCACCAACCCCGACGCCCTGGAGACCTGGTACGACGGCGTAGACGCCGACTGCGCGGCCGACAACGACTTCGACGCCGACAGCGATGGCTACACCGCCGACACCTTTGACGGCGCTGACTGCGACGACAGCGACGGCAGCGTGCGCCCCGGCGCCACCGAGACCTGCGACGGCGAAGACGACGACTGTGACGGCGCCATCGACGACATCACCACCGGCGGCTCTACCTACTACCCCGACGCCGACGGCGACAGCCACGGCGACGGCAGCGGCGCCACCCGCCGCGCCTGCGAGGCCCCTGCCGGCTACGTCTCCCTGGCGGAGGCCGACGACTGCGACGACAGCGACGTCACCATCAGCCCCAGCGCGGCGGAGACCTGGTACGACGGCGTGGACAGCGACTGCGACAGCGACTCCGACTACGACGCCGACGGCGACAGCTACGACACCCTGGCCTCGGGCGGCGCCGACTGCGACGACACCGACCCCACCCTCTACCCCCGGTCCTGGTACGCCGACACCGACGGCGACGGCTGGAGCGACGGCGCCACCTCGGTGCTCTCCTGCGCCGCCCCCTCGGCCAGCTATGTCTTTCTGGTCGGCGACTGCGACGAGACCCGCGACAGCGTCAACCCCGGCGAAGAAGAGCTCTGCGGCGACGGCATCGACAATGACTGCGACGGCACCGGCGCCGGCTGCGGCCTGCTCGGCGCCCTGGACACCACCGCCGCCACCGCCACCTTCGCCGGCGAGGCCGCCAACGATCACGCGGGCAACGCGATGGCCGACGTCGGAGACATCGACGGCGACGGCCTCGCTGACTTCCTCATCGCCGCCGAAGACCACGATGTCGGCGCCAGCCTGGGCGCCGGCGCCGCCTACCTCCTCACCGGCGGCATCGAGGCCAGCGCCGAGCTCGCCGACGCCACCGCCCTCTTCACCGGCGCCGCCGCCCTCGACGCCCTCGGGGCCGACCTCTGTGGCCCGGGCGACCTCGACGGCGACGGCTACCGCGACCTGCTGATCGGAGCCGACGCCACCGACAGCGCGGGCGCCGACGCCGGCTCGGTCGGGCTCTACTTTGGCCCCATCTCGGGCTCCATCGCCACCAGCGCCGCCCTGCTGATCGAGGGAGACGCCAGTGGCGATCACCTCGGCGTGGAGCTGGCCTGCGGCGCGGACCTCGACGGTGACGGCCTCGCCGACAGCCTGTTGGGCGCCCCCTACGACGACACCTACGCCACCCAGGCCGGCGCCACCTACCTCTTCAGCGGGGGCTGGACCGCGAGCGGCTCCGCCAGCGAGGCAAACGCTATTCTGCGCAGCCAGACCGCCTCGGCCACCTTCGGCTCGGCCCTCGCCCTGGCCCCCGACGTCGACGGCGACGGCCTCGCCGACCTGCTCGTCGGGGCCAGCGCCCACGGCGGGTCCGGCGCGGCCTTCCTCTTCCTCTCGCCGATCGACGGCGACCGCCTCGACTCCGAGGCCGACGCCACCTTCACCGGCGAGGCCACCAGCGATCAGGCCGGCCGCGAGGTGGCGGGGGCGGGCGATCTCGACGGCGACGGCCTGGGCGATCTGCTCGTCGGGGCGCCCTACAACGACGAGAACGCCACCAGCGCCGGCTCGGCCTATGTGCTGGTGGCGCCGAGCCTGGGCAGCAGCAGCCTGGGCGACGCCCACCTGATCCTGCGCGGCGCCGATGCCGCCGGCCTCACGGGTTGGGGCCTCTCCTCGGCGGTCGACCTCGACGCCGACGGCAGCGGCGATCTCGCCTTGGGAGCGCCGGGGGTGGGCAACGCGGGGGCCGTGGGCCTGCTCTACGGGCCGATCGGCAGCGGCAGCCGCGACTGGGCCGATATCGACGGCTGGATCACCGGCGAGCGCGCCGGCGACGCCTTCGGCCGCGGCATCACGCCCCTCGGCGATCAAAACGGCGACGGCTGGCCCGAGCTGGCGATCAGCGCCGTTCGCGGCGACACCACCGCCACCGACGCCGGCGAGATCTGGCTCTTTGGCGGCGGCCCCGGCCTCTAGGTACAAGGGCGTTGCAGTGCTGCGGGCCCCCCCACTTCCAGGCTAAGGTGCGCGCGGAGGCATCATGCGCCGGCCCCTCACTGCCCTCTCCCGCCTCGCCCTGTGGTGCTCCCCCCTCGTCCTGGCCGCTGGCTGCGACAAGGCCGGCCCCGTGCCTGATCTCGACCTCGACATGGACGGCTTCTCCTGGTCGGAGGACTGCGACGACCTCGACGCGGCCATCCGGCCGGGTGCGGGCGAGATCTGCGATCGCATCGACAACAACTGCGATGGCTACATCGATGAGGCCGGCGCGCTCGACGCCGTCACCTGGTATGGCGACCTCGACGGTGACCTCTACGGCGACGAAGCCTACACCCGGGTGCTCTGCGACGCGCCGCAGGGCTTCGTCAACGTCGCCGGCGACTGCGACGACACCAGCCCCCAGGTGAACCCCGAAGGCGAGGAGTCCTGCAACGAGCTCGACGACGACTGCAACGGCACGATCGACGACAACGCCAGCGACACCGAGCAGTACTACATTGACGCCGACGGCGACAACTTCGGCGACGCCGCCGACACCACCCCCGTCGCCGCCTGCAGCCAGCCCGTCGGCTACTCGCCCAACGCCGAGGACTGCGACGACGCCGACCCCGGCATCAACCCGCTGGCCACCGAGGTCTGGTACGACGGCGTCGATCAGGACTGCGAAGGCGGCTCAGACTACGACGCCGACGCCGACGGCGACCGCGCCATCGCCTTTGGCGGCACCGACTGCGACGACACCCGGCCCTATGTGCGCCCTGGCCGCGAAGAGAAGTGCGACGGCGTCGACAACGACTGCGATGGCAGCATCGATCCCGACACCAGCACCGGCACCACCGTCTACTACCACGACGCCGACAATGACGGCTACGGCGCCCTCGGCGACACCCTCCGCGCCTGCGACCCGCCCTCGGGCTACACCACCGCCGACCTCGCCACCGACTGCGACGACACCAACCGCAACATCTTCCCGGGCGGCACCGAGGTCTGGTACGACGGCGTCGACGGCGACTGCAACGGCGCCAGCGACTTCGACGCCGATCTGGACGGCTTTGACGCCGAGCTGTACGGCGGCGACGACTGCGACGACACCAACGCCGCCACCTTCCCCACCACCTGGTACGAAGACGCCGATCTCGACGGCCACGGCGACCTCACCGTGATGGTGAGCGCCTGCGCCTCGCCGGGCGCCGACTGGTCGCTGCTGGCCGACGACTGCGACCCCACCGATGACACCGTCCACCCGGGCGCCACCGAGATCTGCGGCGATGGGGTCGACAACAATTGCGACGACAGCGCCAACGCCTGCGGCCTGCTCGGCACCATCAACGCCTTCTCTTCGGTGGCCAGCTTCTTTGGCGAGTCGACCACCGACGCGGCCGGCAACGCCATGGCCAACGTCGGCGACGTCAACGGTGACGGCCTGGACGACCTGCTCATCGGCGTGGAGGCCAATGACACGGCCGGCACCAACGGCGGCCGGGCCTACCTGCTCTATGGCCCGGTCAGCGGCACCGGCTCCCTGGCCGGCGCCGACGCCCTGATCACGCCCCTCGCCGGCGCGGGCAAGTTCGGCACCCAGGTGAGCGCGCTGGGCGACCTCGACGGCGACGGCTTCACCACCTTCGCCGTGGGCGCCCTTTCGGCCGACGGCGACGCCGGGAGCAGCGGCGCCGTCTACCTCTTTGAAGGGCCCCTCGCCGCCAGCCTCGACACCACCGCCGCCACCACCGTGCTGGGCGGCTCCACCACCACCTCGCGCTTTGGCGAGGCGCTGTCGGGGGGCTTGGACCTCAGCGGCGATGACGTGCTCGACCTGCTGATCGCCTCGTCGCGCAGCTCGGAGGTCGCCAGCAACAGCGGCCGGGCCTACCTCTTCTCCGGCGAGCTGCCCGCCAGCGTCTCCACCACCGACGCCCTGATGACCGTCTCGGGCGTGGCCGCCCGCGACTACGTCGGCTCCGACGTGATCGCCAGCGAAGATGTCGACGGCGACGGCCTGGGCGACCTTGTGATCGGCGCCAAGGGCTATGACAGCTACGGCGCGGTGGGCCTCTTCCTCGGCGGGGCCCCCGGCGACTACGCCCTGCCCGACGCCGACCTGCTCATCGCGGGCGACTCCCGAAACATCATCGGCAGCTACCTCGGCTCCGCCGGAGACCTCGACGGCGACGGCCTCGCCGACCTCCTCATCGGCGACCCCTACAACGACACCAACGGCACCAGCTCGGGCGTGCTCTACCTCGCCTCGGGCACCAACACCGGCAGCCTCAGCCTCGCCGCCGCCGCCCACGCCACCCTCCTCGGCACCGCGGCGGGCGACGCCGCCGGCTACGCGATGACCGGCCTCTCCGACGTCGACGGCAACGGGCAGGTCGACCTCGTCGTCGGGGCCTCGGGGGCCAGCACCCAGCCCGACCCGGTCACCGGCGCCAGCTTCACGGCGGGCGTCGCCTATGTGGTGGTGGGCCCCCTCACCGGCGGCACCCTGAGCCTCGCGCTCGACGCCGACGGCTTCATCGAAGGCCGCAACAACCTCGACCGCTTTGGCCAGGGGGTGGCCGCGGGCGGCGACCTCAACGCCGACGGCTTCGACGACCTGCTGATCGGCGCGCCCAACTCCGAGAACCCGGCCTCGGCCTCCAACGTCGGCCGGGTCTTCCTCTTCCTGGGCGGCGAGGGCTACTAGGCCCTCATGGGCACGGCGCCGTCGCGATCATCGAAGACAACCACCTGCTCGGGCCAGCGCAGGGCGGCGAGCCCACCGTCGAAGGGCGCCGCCCGACCGCGCAGCCGCTCGGCGTAGCGGCGGCCCACGCTGTAGTCGACGCAGGTGACGCCGCCGCTCCAGTCGAAGGGGCCGACATCATCCCAGAGATCGACCTTGCCGGGGATGGGCGCGCCGCGCCGCCGCCAGTAGTGGCCCACCACCGTCGGCCGCCCCTCCCGGCGCCGCCACCAGCGGTCGCGAGTGACAAAGCGCCACTTGCCGCCGACGTAGAAGTGGTCGCCCGGCCCCACCTCCACCTCGGCCCCCGAGGTGAGCAGCTTGACGGGGTTGTCGCGCTGCTGGGCCACATCCTCGATCGCCACCGCCGACAGGTGCCGATCGGGCACGCAGCGGGGGTCGCGCAGGCCGGCGAAGGCGGCGCGCTCGGCCTGGGCCTGCTCGGGGATGCCGCGGCGGCGCAGGTCTTCGTCGATCGCCGCGGCATAGCCCGCTGAGAGCGCGGCAAGCTCGCCCGAGGCCGGCAGGGCGGCGATGGCGGCCTCGTCCCAGCAGGCGTGGACCACCTGCAGATCGTCGCGGCGCAGGGCCAGCGGCAGGGCGCCGAGCCGGGCGCGGAGGAAGGCCCGATCGGCCGCATCGGCGGGCCGCGAGGCGAAGGGGTGGTGGTGGCCGTCGATCCAGGCGCCGTCGGGCTGGCCGAAGAACCAGCCATTGCCCTCCTTGGGCTCGCCGCAGAGCAGGTTGAGCTCGTGGTTGCCGGCCACCGCCACCGCCAGCCCGGCGTCGGCGAGGTGGGCGAAGAGCTGCACCACGCCAACGCTGTCGGGGCCACGATCGATCAGATCGCCCACAAAGACGAGCGGCCGTTGGGCCCGCCGCCGCTCAGGCTCCACCCCCAGGCGGCCGAGCAGGGCCAGCAGGGCTTCGAGCTCGCCGTGGACATCGCCGATGAGGTCGAGAGGGCCGTCGGGCAGGCGATCAACGAGGCGCGGCACGGTCAGGGCTCGCCGGCGCCGTAGCGCTCGTCATAGTCGGCGATGGCGGCCTCGATGACGGCGTAGGCGACGGCGGCTCCGCTCACCTCGGCGATGGCGACCTGGTTCTCTTCGCCCGGCACCAGCTTGTAGGTGAGGAAGTAGTGGCGCAGGCGCTCGATCAGCAGGGGCGGCAGGTCGGTGATGTCCTGGGCGTCGGCCCAGTAGGGGTCATTGGCCAGCACCGCCACGATCTTGTCGTCGGCCTCGCCCTTGTCGACCATGCGCAGCACACCCAGCACCCGCGCGGTGAGCACCACCTCGCTGCGCAGGATCGGCCGCTCGGAGAACACGCAGATGTCGAGCGGATCGCGATCGCCGAAGGTGGCGCCCGGGGCCAGGGCCCCCACCCGCGGGCCGCACCAGGTGCGCGGCACGAAGCCGTAGAGCGCCGGCGGCAGGGCGTTGGTGCGCTGGGGGCGGTCGACGCGCAGGTAGCCGGTCTCCTTGTCGACCTCGTACTTGACTGGGTCCGACGGGGTGATCTCGATGAAGGCGTCGACGAGCTGCGGCGGCTTGGGGCCGACCGAGAGGCCATGCCAGGGGTGCGGGCGCCAACGCTGGTAGGGGACAGCCATGGACGGGCTCCACGATGCGGGGCAACCCTCCTACCCGGCTCTCGACCCGGCGGGGGGCCCACGCTAGGGGCT
>Ga0164294_10000795_pt1 | contig 30028 bp, 65 predicted proteins | sample GEODES005metaG_FD_111479 | JGI IMG/M metagenome (GOLD analysis project Ga0164294, IMG submission 111479) | Oligotrophic lake water microbial communities from Sparkling Lake, Wisconsin, USA - GEODES005 metaG | ecosystem: Environmental > Aquatic > Freshwater > Lake | place: USA: Sparkling Lake...
CAGTAAAACTTTTAGTCATCTTTAATAGATCTCTTATCTTCACCAGAGATTTTATCTAAAACGGTAACACCTGACGTCTCATCCTCTTCTTCATCGCCCTCTTTTTGCTCTAAACTAACAAACTCAACTGCATCAGCAATTATGAATGAAGAGTCTAGATCCATATGTATACCCTTCTTTCTCGACTGAGGTGCAAATTCTATACACGTCCAATCTTGTTCAGGTATGCCTAGCACCTGTAATGCTTCAACTCTTACGAGTGGTATAGCATTACCCGATATTTTGCAGTAGTGTTGTTTCATAGTGTTATATATTTATATAAAGAGTAAAGACCGTAACCTATAGCCCCGTAAACTAAGACCGATAGTAACGTTACAATTAGAAAGGAAAGCCAAAGAGGATACCTTTCTTCTTCTGTATCGTTCTTCATATACCACTTAAACCACCTGAACTACCTGTAGAAGATCTAGAGCGTGTTTTAACGGATGATCTTCCGTAGCGTCCCGGTTCATAAGACTTGAAATCATTAAACTGCTCACGTGTCATTATATTTATCTCTCCAGCTGTCTTATGATCATAAACAGGACGAGCGAACCTATTTTTATCGCTTCGGGGAAGTTGTGATTTTTTTGTCTGTATTATTGGAAACAACGGCTCTCTACCATTAATCACAGTTTGTATATTAAATTATACCCGAATGAAAATCAAGAAAAAAAAACCGGCATCAGCCGGTTTTTTAAAAAATATTTAATTTTTTTTAGGCAACCAGAATTTTGCTATTGCGAAGTGCTCTTGTGAAAGCACGCGCATTAACTTTCTGATATTCTGCTTTATTCTTACCTTTACTACGAATAATGCGTGCAATGCGAGCAGCTTTAACGGTAAAAGAACCGTTCTTACTTCTCTGCAATGTTACACTGAATGTAGTGTTGTCTGAGGAATTGATATTTTTATTCATTTCTTGCCTCCTTTAATTTTATTTAGAATCTTATAGATAAAATCCACTATCTAGAGGTTATGTAGTTAATAAATGTATTCTTATCGAGCTCTATAAATAGTCTGTCTTTAAAACTATTATAAATTACAGACGTTTTAAACCCTTCATCAATAGCATATCGATAGGTTTTATGATTGAATGTACAGAAGTATAACCGTTGACCATCTTCTGATTCAACGTCCTTTATTCTTCCGATTGCTCCAAGATCGCCCTTACTATTCAGAATCACAGTAAAATTATAATCTTCACTACTATCAATATAAAGCTCTACATTATTCTTCTGAGCGCTGCTTTCTATTTGTCGAATCACTCTAGCCACATCGTGCTCCATAGAATTATTTACTAATAAACAAAAATATACAATTATGAATTACTTAGTCGCATTTGCTTTTATGCTTTGTCGTATAAATTATTATAATGAACCTGCTAAATAGTTTAAATTGGGGCGAAATTAAGATATCTAAACGGCTGATGATATTACTACCTTACGTTTCTTTTCCCAAGATTATAGAGAAGACAGGTAACGTAGTTAAATTCAAGCACAAGCTGAGAGCAGATACCTATCTGTGTAGAGGTAAAAACTATTACTCTTTTAGAGTGTTAGGCTTCGGTTTTATGTGTCTAACTTAAACTGTTACTGAGTCATTGCTTGCTGAGCACCAGCAACGTTACTCGCCGTCTTCATCATCTCGCCTGCATTCGCTTCATCTTCTTCTCTAGGATTCAATTCATCGTTAGCTAATCTTAAGATCTCTCTGGCTTCTTCAGAGGAATACTTGTCCATCAGATATTTGATCAAATCATTAACTTCTGAATGTAATCCAACATGTTTTGACGCCTTTTCTTCCCGTTCGGCATTCATTTTATCTGTAACAGCTTTTGATCTTTCTTCTGATGCCGCAAGTACCGCTTGTTCTGCTGCTTCTTCAGGCGTCATAGGCATACTGTCAGCAGTTACATCTTCTTTAATCTTAAAGGATTTAATATAATTCTCGTATATTAACGCGGCATCATTATTCATTATAATTATTTATATCAAAACTACATTTTTTTATGTTGTTTCAATGCAAAATAAATAGTATTTGCCGAGTTAGCTGATTTCATTTAGTATATACGAATGATGAGAATAGAGCTGGAAGAGAATTCCGGACAAACCCATTGGGAGCCTTCGGGTAGCCTATATAAGTGGAGCTAGTACGCAGGAGGAGTTGGCGCCAATAAATCCTGCAGGCCGCTAGTTAACACTCTTCATATTTAAAGGAGAACCATGAGCGAAACAGCTAAGATCATTCTGGTGTGTATGTTTATTCCCGTACTATTGGGTATGTGTAAAGGAGGTTCAAGCAAGACAGATGGTATATTTGAAAGCGCAACTCGTAAGCTTGATAGAGGTGAACCCCTGAATAAGTATGAACAAAAGAGACTAAATGATATTTTATATGATAAAAGATGGGACGGAGATAGATGAATAGACCTTACAGAAGCTATAGGTCCCACAACGAAGACGATAGTCACCAGCATCATATGAGTGAGGAACAGAGGGCAGAGTTGAGAGATATTTTTGCAGCATTAGCCATGCAGAGTTTAATCGACACAAATCGAAAAAACATTAATGCGATACCTAAGTGGGTATCAGAGCAGTCCTACAAATACGCAGATGCAATGCTTGAAGTAAGAAATGCACCTGTGAGTGAAAAACCTATAGATTAATTTTCTTTTTCTTATAAAATACCTATGTGCAAACGAGCGAATGCTTTTTACATATAGAAAATTTTAAAGAGGCTAACGAAATAAATAATCACACTGTTAAGATTGAGCAATTTTCAGGTAGTCATGATGTGAATATAAAGGTACCTAAAGATTTTCAAAAGAAGCTACATTGGACGGAAGACTGTATACTAGATTGTCATAGAAATGATCATGTCTGGGTATTAAGAAAAATATGAAATTAGGAATTGAGCTTAAAAGTTTTATGTTCTGGAGGAAGAAATGTCTCATATGTATTCAAATTCCTTATACAAAAGTAGGATACTTTTCTGATACCCATGAAAGAGGAGATAAGTTTGTAGGCTTAATATTCAACTTGAGGAATGAAATAAGCGTCGACAAGTATGACTACGGGTTAATAGTAAAGTTTATTATATTAGGCTTCGGGTTTGAAGTGACTGCTGCAGATTTATGATGGTTGAGAACTTATCACCTTATGGTAATTTTACGGGCATGTATGTCAGTAAGCCTCTCTGTAAGTTAACCTTTAAGAACGGGTTTGGATTTTATATCTTAACTTCATACAAACTTCGCCTTGTTCCAAGGTTTTACTCTTATTCGGAAAGAAGTAGATATTTTAACTTATGCTTTAGTTTCTTCGGTCTTACCTTTGTAATGATGTGGAACAAGGCTTTTAGTATATGAGCATACCTTCAACATTAATATGTATTGCTGTATTAATATATGTAATTTACTTGGCAGAACGCTTTCGCTTTAAGTAGGTCTTTACTCCTTCGATTAAAGCTTCTCTTTGCTTCCTCTGTCTTCTCTCTAGAACCGTTACATAGGTGGCAAGAGATATAGGAAACAAGAAGCGAATGAGAAACTGCATATGATCTTGGCCGGTCAATAGATCAAAGTACTTTGTGTATAATTCATAAACACCGCTTAACGTTATTGCCATAGCAGGAGCAAACAAAACCCAAAATGCAAGATTGTATTGCTTGCTGAAGTGGTTCTTAATTTTCTCTAGCATATAATTACTTAGGCAGAAGTTATTTGTGTTGCATAAACTATTAATCTCTTTATATATAAGAAAGTTAAATGATCCTACACCTCTTAAATGTTATTACGGCCTATAGGCCAAACGAATACTCGAAGAAACTTAAAAGGGAAACCAGGGAACAGCATGATCTAATTGAAGGTCATCCTTTTATTAGCGAGATGTTAGACGGTACATTACCTGACTATAAGTACGCAATATACTTAGCCAATCTTTTGCCCATATATCGAGCCATAGAACAATCGTTATTTCAGAATAACCATAATAAAGATATTATTCAATCTGAAAAAATAATACAAGATCTTAGTCAGTATTCTGCTCTCCTTAATTATCATTTTGAATCACCAGGACTGAATATAGTATTCTATAAAGATTGGTTACATACACTTTCAAATAAGACGGATTTTTATAAAAAGACAGACTTATATATAAGGTGGCTAGGTGATATGTATGGTGGTCAGATCATAAAAAAGAATATACGCTATACATGTAAGTATGAATTTAAGACACTCAGGAAAGATATACGATATGTAAGGAGAATGATAGAGAGGGAGTTGGATGACTCAAATATAGATAATTTTGTAAGTGAAGCAATAATCTCATACAAATTCAACTATAAACTTGTAGACTATATTTATAAATGCTCCGAAAAGGATCTGTGGATTTAACAAGATAGTATTATAATTAATTTAAATCCCATGCAAAGTCTAGGCAGTATTGCTTTAGGTTATTGTGGGTTGTCACCCTAAGCCGAGCTTAGACTACGTTTTGCGGTATCGTTAAAACCGCTTTTTTTATGACACATAAGATGTTTGAATTCTTTATAGTAGTACTTGGTATAATAGCGAATATTGTTCTTATTATAAACGCAATTCATCATTGGTAAGCGCCGAAACCATAAATATCTATATGGTATTTGTTGATCAGCTTAATCATATACTTGAGCATTATAATGCTTCTCCTATAGAAGGTATACGGTATGAGCAGTATACGTTACTTGAATTTAATGGTATAGTCATTATCAAAGAAGACAGTAAAGATTTAGCAGTGGTGGATTCAATCAAACAAGCTAAAGAGCTTTGCGACTCCATAAATAGTGGTTGCTAATTTAGAGCTTTCTTATATTTTTTAGATAGTGATTTTCGTACAAACAGATATCAACTCGACTACGGTGACTCCTGAAGCCATCATGCTTAAGTCTAATATAGAAGAATATCTAAAGCTTACCACCGTTCGTCAGAACCATGTTATAAACCTATTCTTTGATTCTATTAGCATGATCGAAGATGAGAAATCACGCCTAATAATCGAATCGTGGTTTAAAAATACATTAAATAATTGAATGCTATATCACACCAAGATTAATACTGGTGGTTATTTGATTACTAATTTGGTCGCAGGTGGCCATAGACCTCATATCCCCACCGTAGCTGTTGTTTATGGCTTTAGAGATGTTGTAAGGTGGTATTACAATAAATTTTCTGAACCACATAAAGGTGCTTGGGTACAGAATTCGACCGGTGAACAATATTTTAACGACTACTATATAAACAATATAACAAGAGCGAAAGTTTTTCCTGATTACTCTGAAGAAGGTATACCTGTAGCTGTTAACCCGAGCTTACCCGATTACCCAAGAGGTATCTAATGTTATATAGAATTTATATAAAATCGAATATATCCTGGCAAGGAAGCAGATTAAAGGTTCCCGATTTTAAAACTATCTATAAAGCAGGGGACAAGAAGCAGAATAGATTTCTTGTAGGTCACAACGATGGGATGTATTATAGTTATTATGCAGATGCGCGTAACCCTCACATTTATTCATTCTACGAAACTACTATGAAGAGCTTTATAGATAATCTTGATACTTGGAAGCTGCATACAAATCCCGGCATGGTGTTACAACCAGTAGAATCCCAAGTTCATAGTACCAATGTTAGTAATTATTCTGTTGAAGGTATACCGGCAGTTGTTAATTAATTATATGTCATACATAAGAGATATGGATGAAGCTGTCTTGGAGAAGAATAAAGCCTTAGATCAGCTTACTTTGTTTAAAAGTAAAAACGAAGAGCTTACCTTAGAGATAAGAAAGCTACAAGAAGAGTTAAAGCTTGTAACAGATAAACTCAATCTCTTATTAAAAGCAATTGAGAATAATAAGGGAACGGTTTGTGAATTTATTAGGAATGTTTAAGTTTTTCGATTAACTTAATGACTGTTCGCTCGAAGCTTTCATTAATATGAGCAGCTTTCTTTTTAGGCATCGACTTCTTACTAGACTTCTTGCTATTTTTTCTTATTGAATAAGACATGAAAGTATTTATTCATTCACTGTAAAGACCGTGTATATACCATTACCTAGACATTCATAATAAAACTTAAATTTTTCTTCGCCTGGAACATAGACACCATGGACATCAGCCTTAAAGTAGTCTCTAAGATTTAATGTCTCATGCTTAGGTAGTGCTGCCTTAATATAATTCGATAACTCTACAACGTCACCTTTGAATAACTCTGTTCTACCTAAAGGAGGCATAACAAAAGATAATCTATTTAATTACTATACTTGACTACATCAGGGCACGATGAAGCGTTTTTGACAAAATTCCTTTGCCTTGCATACCAAACAGCCTTTCTCGTGCATCCCCATTCATTTGCTATTTGTGAAATAGTCATACCTGTTTGAAACTGCTCTTTCCAAGCCGTCCATCTTTGTGTGGTATCCGTTGCATTCCTTTTATTATTCTGCAGTCTCCGTTTCTGTTGCTTTGTAATTACAACATTATGAGTAGGCTTATTAGATTTTGTCAATTTTAAAACACTTATCTCACTCATAAGATTTTCTATGCTAGCTTTAGAGTAAGTCTCTAGAGCTGCATATTTCTTTTCTAACACTTCGAGTCTGTAAGTTAAAGCAGGTATAGCATTGAAGTTCATCTTACAATAATATTAGAAATAAGATATAAGGCAAGTTAAATATTATTATGGTATATGGATTCATCCTTGATAGTCGTACAGAGCTAACTTTAAAAGATCTCAGAGCTATTAATCTAGACCCTAAGAGTTATGAATACAGGCCAAAACTTAACAGTGTGAGGTGGTTACAAGGTAGTACCCGTAAAGGCTTTGTAAATTATGATTCAGGTCAATCAGAAGCAGGTTATAATCATTTAATGGAATTTAGTCTACAGGGTATACCGAGTCACGTAGAAAGAAAGTAATCTAAAGGTGCTTATAAACTATCAACGAATTGGGTTTGCCCTCGAATAGATAATTCTAGAACCATATGGGCATAACTACCTAAGTCATCTTCTTTCATATTAGAGGTGAATAGATTATTCTTAAGATGCACAACAATATGCTTAAGCTCATCAGTTGAGAGCTGACTTGTTGTAGTGTTTGTTATCATGTATATAATATCTCTTTTCTAAAGAGATTTGAAACAGTTTTAGGGCTTACGTTATGTTTTAAAGCAATCTTACTCATACATCCCACTTCTCCGTTCTTTACTGCTTTAGAGGAAAGATCTTTTAATATTTTTGCTCTCAAGGGTTTGTTTGCTCTTATGGTTTGATGTTGTACTTTCATAGTGCCTCCTCTATTATTTTTATTGCGTATGGGACAAATGTCATCCTCTTTTTATATTCCTCTTTTGTAAGAAGAAAAGAATTAAACTCATCCATTGTTTCGTTAGACCACATATCAAGTAACTCTTTAACTTTTGATTTAAATTCAGGTTTAAATATTTTATCAGCAATTCTTCTGGTAAGCTCTAACTTCTTTGAAAAATCTATATCTTGTTTATCTCTGAAATAAACATCTAGTATTTCGTTTCTATGTTCTTGATAAACTTCTCTAGTAAATTCGGACATTTTAGGTTGTGCCCAGTTAGAAAAGAGCTCAAATACATTGTCATACTCTGCGGAACTCATAACAATAGTTTGTATGAAATAACAATAAAGTCAATATAAATACCTTTATAGAGAGTATATAGTAGTTTGATTCAACCCAACATAATATGAAGTACATGCGTATATCGGCTCAAAGTGCCAACAACAATTATTCCATTGATGATGTAATAGCGGCATTTTATACAACAAAGATATCTGACTCAAACAACCATAAGCTATCAAGACTGCCTTGGTCTATTGTACCGCATAAACAACTCAACCAAACACCACCGTTAATGCGTTTTACCCGAAATATGGACGAGTTTTATGGTACCTGGTTGTATGAAGCTATAGACGAATTTTCCTTACAAGGCATACCACGAATACTGCCTCACAAAGCATTTAAGCTAAAATAATTACTGGTTGTCGTTGAACCCGGCGGCGCCCATCGCATGCACTCTAATAGAGAGGTTCGAGAATGGGTTATAAAGGAACATAGCTGTCGTTGTTCCCCAAGGGGTATTATCTGCTTGAGCAGACATGCTTCTATAAGCGGAAGAATTAATAAAGTTCTGTATAGAGGATAGAGTAGGGGAGTTACTGCCAGCCATAGAAGTCTCTATTTGAGCAGATACAATATTCTGATTGTTAAGCTCAATGCCGTAATAATTCATTCCGTAGGTTGAACCGCTAGGAACTGTAAATGAATTTCCATTATAAAACCCTTTATTGTTCGTTGAGGATAGGGCAGGCCATAACGGGCTTGTCAGAGAGCCAATCGTCACAGCACCACCTGGATTGAGACACATAGAACCGGATTGGTAGCCACTCCAAGCTACATTACCATAATTATCTTTGTATTTAGGGGGCATCCAAAACCCTACAAAAGAATCCGTGGCATTTAATGTGGGCTGTGGAAGCTGATTGTTGGGATATTTAAAACCAAACATGAATGTATCTGAAATAAAATCAGTTACAAACGCTTCACCTTGTCCAGTAGATGCATTTATATTAAGCTTTGGTACAATACTAAATGACATGGCTATTCTGGCTCGTGTACCAGCAAATAAAGAATTTGGAAGAGGACGATAGAACCCCTCCTTGGGCTCTAGCACTAATCCCTTATCTGTCCTTAGTCCAAGGTTAGTAATTAAATCTGCAATATAGGCCATACTAATATTTATTAAACCCCCCACTAGAATTAAAGCCAAATCCACCATTTAGTAATGAAATAGGTCCTGAATTATAGCCAGATAATGTATCATAAGGAACCCATCTCTTTCGGTCGAATATAAATCCTGCTTGACTAAACCCAAAGCCACCCGTTAATGCAGTTAAGAGCCCGAAATTATATCCTGATAAATTATCAAATTGATTTAAGATATACTTACTAAACACAACTCCGGGTAGGTCAAATCCTGTTCCTAGAGCGAGTTCAAATATATTACCAGGAGAATACTGAGTCATAAAGTCGGTAACAAAATTGCTTATAGGAGAGAATTGTATTATACCTCCCATTTGATTGAACCCTTGCCCATAGTTGAGTACTGTTACCGAGCCATAATAGTATTCATTTAAAATGTCATAGACGAGCGTTGCTGTTACAGGATTAGCTATAATTTGTCCGTTTTCAGTAAATCTACTTCCCCCAGAAAGAATCGCGACATTACCTGGACTGTATGCAGTGAAGAGGTCTCTTGCTATAAGTTGTGAAGCCGGGCTATCCGAAGTAGGAGAGGGTGTCGGAGAAGGAGGAGGAGGCAGGAAGCTTGTAAGGGTGGGTGTGGGTGTTGGGGTGTAAGTAGCTGTTGGTGTTACCGGCGGTGTCCTCGTGGGCGTTGGTGTTGAAGTCGGTGTTATGCTAGGATTGCGGGTAACAGTAGGTGTGGGTGTAGGTGTTAAGAATGTTGTTAATGTAGGTGTCGGAGTCGGAGAAGCAGTACAAGTAGGAGAAGGTGTAAGAGAGCCTGTTGGTGTGTTAGAAGGTGTAAGTGTATTTGTAGGAGTAACAGAAGATGTAATGGTGTTTGTTGGTGTGTTTGAAGGCGTCTTTGTATTGGTAGGTGTCACAGAAGGTGTTTGAGAAGGTGTTCTTGTATTGGTAGGTGTGATAGAAGGTGTAGCTGTTGGAGTTAATCCTGGTGATGCGGTATTAGTTGGTGATGGAGTAAATGCTGGTGTTCTAGTATTGGTAGGTGTTATAGATGGCGTTTGAGAAGGTGTTCTTGTCTGTGAAGGCGTTTGTGTTGGAGTTAGAGAGCTAGTTGTTGTCGGTGTTGCTGCAATAATATTCGTAGTTGAAGGTGTAACTGTACTCGTGGGTGTAGCTGTGTTTGTAGGTGTTACGGTAGGTGTTATAGTTCGGGTAGGGGTAACAGTAGGTGTTATAGTTTGAGTGGGTGTAATTGTTGGTGTTAATCCGGGTGTAACTGTCGTTGTAGGAGTTACTGTTGGGGTTGTGGTACTTGTAGGCGTTACTGTAGGTGTAGCTGTTGCTGTAGGTGTTGGTGAGACTGAAGGTGTACAGGATGGAGTCTGCGTAGGGGTAATAGAAGGTGTTAGGGTATTTGTTGGTGTAACAGTGGGTGTAAGAGTAGGAGCAGGGGTCGATGAAGGTTCCGGATTCGGATTAAAAATATTAACAGCACTTCCAACAACCACGAGGTAAGTAGAGTTAGGAAAGAATTGCGTGAAAGGAAGACCGTAACCGGTCTGGGCAGTTATAAAGCCTGATCCAAGAGGATTGGTTATAAGTACGGATTCAATACTCTCTCCGAACTGTGTAAAATCCATTGGAGTATCGTAAGGGTATGTGAATATATTATATCTTCGTGTAAATCTTATAAGATCTGGCTTAGGTAGATCAGGAAGACTCATTGAGAAATTAGGCCCTGTTTTCTTTAAAACAATATAACCCGATAGCGGCTGGAAGGATGTTATCGGGCTCGAGTAACCTGGCTCATATACTAGGAAGCCGGTCTTTTGACTATTTATACCTGCTATAAAATCTATATATTGTTCATAATCAGAGAATAAGTAGGGAGTTGTATTGTTAAATTCAAGGAAGCTATACCGTTGATTAAAATTAACTTGCCTCACGTATATTATTTATTAAATAAACATATGAATAAATTACTTGTTAGCTTGTTATTGGCCGGTTTAGTCGCCTCCGCTCAGGCAGATGCAGGTCTTGAAGGAAGTACGGATGATGTAACTGTTGAGAGCGTATTTGCATCTATTGGAGATATTCTTGTAGTTCGACCTTTTGGTGCGGCTGTAACTCTCGCCGACTTCGGCATTTATGGTGTCGCCTCCCCGTTTGCTGCTATGGCAGATGCAACGGATGAGGTTTACGACACCTTGGTTGTAAAGCCGGGTGAATATACCTTCTGTCGCGACTTGGGCGACTTCTCTAAATAGTAATACCACCACTCTCCTAACATAAGTATTAGGAGAGATGAGATACTTTAGTAATAAAGGCGTTAATCCGACTTGGGGTACATTACGATTACATAGTATCACTGGAGCTCGTTATCGCATAACCCATGCATTCGTAGAACTATTACGAGCTGACAGTTTGTCTTATAAGAAAGATAAGTACAAGAATATCGATTGGTCAATCTATCCTCGGATATACAAAAAAGATCAACATATATTAAAGCTACAAAGAGGAATCTATTTTACCGATACCATGGTTCGAGGGTTAAATTATCTTGATTTCAAAGCGATGAATAATATTTCAGTTCAAGGTATACCTGCACATATATGATAAACTTAGCTGAGGTTAAAGAGAAGTATATCTGCAGCTTTCAGGGCGTTATACATATAGGAGCTCATGAGGCAGAGGAATATAAAACATATAAAGATTTAAATATAAAGCCTATTATATTCTTCGAACCGATGGAATATAGCTTCAATAGCATTTTATATCATACAAAAGGTGATCCTGATGTAAAGGCCTATCAGTATGCTCTGGGTAGTGAGAATATAAAGAAGCAAATGTTCTGTGCTAACAATAGAGCTTCAAGTTCTTTTCTTCCGCCCAAGGTTCACTTAGAGCAGTACCCCGGTATACAATTCTGTCCTTCAGACATTATGGAGATTAAAACTCTTGACAGCTTCAACTTTACAGACTGTAACTTTCTTAATATAGATGTACAAGGCTTTGAAATGGAGGTACTTAAGGGCGCCCTCCATACCCTACAATATATAAACTATATTATTCTAGAAGTTAACAGCGTAGAGATGTATGAAGGCTGTGCGTTGTTCCCAGATATAGATAAATTTCTATCTGAAAAGGGATTTGAGCTTAAGGAAGCAGATTGGAAGATGGGTGAGAATAATTGGGGCGATGCTTTGTATATTAGGAAATAAGCCCAACAGACCTATATAAAGTGATTCAGCTTTTCGTCTAACTTCTGTAGAATCTCTGCATAAGGCTTTTCATCTTCATCAGACAAAATAAGATAATGCCTTAGTGCCTCATCCACCTTTTCCAGCTCTTCATGTGAGAACCAGATATCAACAAGCTTCTTACTCATAAGAAGAAGGTGCCAGCTTAGCTGTTGAGGACTTTGGAAACGCGATCTTTTAAGTCTGCAACATAGCGAGCCATAAACTTATTAAGAGCCGTATTAGCAGCGGCTAGCCCTTTGGTCTTACCAATTATGGCTAGCTCGTCAATATCAACAGCTACTTGTAAAGTTGATTCTACCTTATCATCCTTCTTTAGATTAGTTTCGAGTATGAGTTTCATAATTTTATTTAAATGAAAGATTTAAAAATCAATAGCAATTAATAAATAATAATAATGGACTGGTTTGACGAGTATTTAAACGCTCTTTCTGACGGAAGAAATGCGGTATTTCCTCCCGATTCTCATACCTGGGGTGTTAAGCCTGCTCCTAATGCACAACAAAAGAGGATGATTTTTGATGCTGCTGCTCAATCAGAAACAGAATTTAGACAACTTGTAGCAGAAGCTAGAAGAGAAGAAGAGCGACAGGGAATGGGTCCATCGTACGGTATTGGAGCAGATCCAGGTAGCTACGTAATAATACCCCAACCCATACCTGAAGCTGTTTGCACAGATGAAGTAGCAAGCGTGATTATGAATCTAGTAACAGGCCCGAGCGGGATATTACATCATAATGGAGAATGGAATGGTAAACCTAGCTACACAGGCGCTGGAAATGTAGTACAACATAGCGGTGATCTTTGGTATTATTCAGTAGCAAATGGTGGAGGACAACTCGCAATTGCAAATGTAGGTAACGAAAATTACCCTTGGCTTGCCACATGGTCTGTGGGAGTCTCAGCTGCTAAACAATGCCCTGCTTGTACAGATGCAGATGCTTTAGTTTGGATTGATGGTACAAACGCAGTTTGGGAGTTCGGCCCACGGACACTTGCCAGGGTTGCAGACCGTCACTACGTCTACATAGGCGGCGACGAAGTTATTATTCATAATGGAACAGCTTGGGAATATTATTATCAACATCCAGGCGAGGAAAAAGTTTCGATTGAAATAGTTACAGGTGATCAGCCTTGGCCTTGGCTTGTTCCGTGGGTAGGCTTCACAGCTAAGAAGGTTTGCTACTTAGCTTACAATGGAGGAGCTGTTTACAGTATTGGTAATAAAGTAAGCCATGGTGGGTATGACTGGGAATGTGTATCGTACGCAGGTGCTGGTTATGGACCGTATGGTGGCTTCCTAGATGGGTCCGAAGATGGTACTATTTATTGGATTCCAGCCTAGGTGTTACAGTTCTTTGGCAATAGCTGTATAGTTCAGAAAACTAGATACTTCCATACCTATATGTTTAATAAAGTCCTTTAGATCTTTGTTTTGTGCGCTTAATGCATCACTACGCTCTCTAAGATCTCTAAGTGCCTGTTCTGTGAGTACACGCGCTGTCTGTACGTCAGTTTCCATACTATGTGATCTCTTCACCTATCATTCGCATATTTTCTACTGCAAACTTAATATCTTTTTCTGGATATTTCTTAAGGCGTAAAAAGTCTTCTATAGTACCATGCTCTTCTTTAATGTAACGAGCAGGAAAACCATACTGCCAACCTGAAGGAGGGTCAACAAGAACACCTTTCTGTTTCTTTTCCTTTTGAAGGTTCTGCGCTAGTTCAGACTTATTAACAACCGCATGCTTGAGAATATGATTTATGCCGATATTGACATATTCTTCTTGGGTAATCACTTGCTTACCAACCCCTGCAACTATCTCTAGCCATGTATCTGGACCCTCTATATCGGCCTGATAATATGTGACTTTCTTAAATGGCCCTAGAGTTATAGGTCCCATTTTTACCGCAGGTAGTTTTTTAGCTTTCTTCATGTTTTTATTATGTATTATATGTTTTAGAAAATCAAGAGAGAGCTTGACATATACAATTATTTCTTATATATATTATACATGAAACTGCTATTGTCACGTATTTTATACCATATAGGTGACTGGATCAGCATTACTATTATGCGCTGGGGAGATGGTTATGGATATCCTGTTTATAACAAACTTATGCTATGGAGTGTGAGCTTGGACACACACGGTAAGATATGGAAGCATGTAAAGAATAAGAAAGCAAAGAAGAAGTGAGTGACCAGCAAACAAGCAGGTTCTTAACAAAGGCTATGGTTAAGATGTTTCAATGTGTAGGCCAGAAGTATACAGAAGAGTTTACCAAGAAAGAGGATTGGTATTTACTGTATACATGGGATGCAGCTACTATAGCTAAATATAAGACCTGGTTCATTACACAAGCCATGAAACATTTTAAATGGACTAAGACAAAAGCAGAAAAAGAATATGGTTACTTCTTCCTTATATGGGGATGGAAGCAAAGTGAATAAGAGAGTTATGCCTCGAGTCTTTGGCTTTAATTTATTTAACAGGCTATATATTGGCTTATGGAAAGCTATTTATTACAAGAGTTATATACCTAGGTTTGGTGGTATGAATCATTATAGCTGTCGCAAGTTCGGAGTACATTTTAAGGGCTACTTGTTTGAAGTGAATTGGACCAAATGAAACAAGAATTACAAGACAAACTGTTTGAAGCCTTCCCTAAGCTGTTTGCGCAAAAGGATGAGGATATGAAGGTAACTTGTATGTGCTGGGGTATTGAATGTCCAGATGAATGGTATGATGTTATATATACTGCATGTACTTTACTACAAACCATGACAGACAATAATACGCATTCTGATAAATACCCGCAGGTACAATTTACGCAAGTAAAAGAGAAGTTTGGTGCATTGTGTATGTACAACAATGTAAATACAGACTATGTGGATGGGGTGATTGATATGGCCGATGCCATGGTGCAACAGCTAGATAAGAACAATAAAATTAACAGAATATATAGGTCAGATGTATGAGTATGATATGGGACACTCTTATCGGTATACAGCATATGCTACAACAGCATTTTGAAAGCGGAGGCAAAGAAGTACAAGAACCCGGTATGGACCGCTTCAATCAACCCGGATGGATGAACCGGGTATGGACATCTGATAGTTATCGTAGAGCTCATATTGATGTAGTAGATACCAGAGATATCAAAGGGCTATGGATGATGCACTGCTGCATCTTCCCTCACATACACAATGATGCACCTATATTTGGATTCGATGTGATCGCTGGTAAGAATATTATTACCGGATGCTTTCATGACTATAGTATCACAGTGAATAAGGATCATGAGATGTGTGGTTGGTTTGCTCAATATGTTAAGCAGCTCTCATGGCTCAAGGTAAGAGAATTGCCCCCATGGGCTAGTCGTATCTTTTCTCCGAGCATGGTAGCTGCTAGTCAAGTAACTTCTGAAGTAGAACTACAACAGATCTCTCAAATGGTAAAGGATACTGTATCATATTATTTACAGCATGTAGGGTTATCTAATCACCAAGATGTAAATACTACTGCAGCTCAAAATTATTATGCTACCAATCAAAAAGAGAACCCTCACACACCTCGTGTTATGGCTAAGCTAGGTCTCAAGGAGGATGATATAAAAGTGTTTATACAAGATTGCTTATTTCCAGAGATATGAGAACTAAGATGCATACAGATCTATTAGATGCAGTCACATGCTTACCCACAGATTATACCCCTTGGGGTAAGGTAGAAAGGTGGTCAGACGAAGGTGAACACTATCCAGATTGCAGTTGTGGATGTGTTCATGCATGCCCCTTACAAGGTAAGTTAGGTCAAGACTGGGTGGTTTGCACCAACATTAAGTCTCCTCGTTTCGGTAAGCTCACCTTCGAACATCAAGCCGGTGTAGGTTGTTATGAAGAGATTTTAACAGGAGGCAGTTGATACCCGCATTTCAACTGCATACAATATGGATATGAAGTTCACACTCAAGATTAAGCAGAATAAAACAACGAAAGAATACTATGTTATTCTGCCGAAAAAGCTTACCACAAAGATGAAGTGGGGTGTAGGAGATAAGCTTAAATGGACAGACAATGGAGATGGTTCTCTTACCCTTCAAAAAATATGAAAAATAAGAAAGAGATAGACCTTCAAATAAAACGGATAATGGGCAAGTGGTATGAGGAGCCTGTATTCTCTAAGAACAAATATATAGAAGCAACCTATCTTTTCTTTTGGAGATGGTATTACAAACTAACTTCTAGTCTCTTTTACAAATGTAAATATGCTTTACAGCGTCTGTTCAGAGGATATGACGATCTTGACAAATGGAATGCTGCATGGTATATAGCGCGCAAAGCTGTACCTGTGCTTACTGCTATGCGCAATTCATTTCACGGTACAAGTCTTAAGTGGCATAGGGAGGATCGTTTTGGTGATATTCAACTCTTAACTAAAGACGAGGTATATGCAGGATGTAAAGAGCCAGATTATAAAGGGCCTCCAGCATTTACCGAGAATGAATGGTGTGCTATACTAGATGATATTATCTTTGCTTTTCAATGGCAGACAGACTTAGATAGGACGGATAGAACCTTGAGTGATGAAGAGATGCATAAAGGTGATGCTAGACAAAAGCGTGGGTTACAGCTATTTGGTATCTATTATAAGTCTCTGTGGGATTAGCAATGATAGTTAAGGTAGCGCTGGGCAGCTTTAGCAGTATGATTACCCTTGTTCTTTTGCTTAGATTTTAAGCCTCGAGCCTTGGAACATGTCATCTTACCTTTCGTTTGACGCTTTAATATACCTGGTCTAACTGGATCATGTATACTCTTCTCTTGTAAATCTGCTCGATGGCTGTGCTTCCACCATTCACACCAGGCTTCTGGCTTTATATCACCGGCTACAGCAGAACACTTGTTGGGAGCTCTCCACATAGTACACTGATCACATCTCTGCCCTTTAACAGTATGCCCTACATAACCAGCTTCTTCTTTAGAATGCTTCTGCTTGGATTCTGTAACAGGTTTATTCATAGATCTAATAATTTGATCATATTTGTGTTGTGCTAATGATTGCTGTATAATATTCCAATTATTTTTCCATTGAGCAAGCAACTGAGGTGAGACTTCTTTCCATGCTGTCCATGCATCTCCGTTCTCTGGAGTAACAACTGAAACTAAATCAGAGGACCATGTAATACCTGGATATTGTCTGCCTTCAGGAGTATGGACTATTTTAAACGTCTTTCCATAATTAGAATTCCAATCTATAACTTTTCTAGACTCCATAACAAATTCTTTAAACGTCTGCATATAAGTTATTTATATTTTCTTCATCATATAGTCGTAGAGAGTACCGTCCTCGTCAAAGAAAGTGTCGATAAGAGACACCGGTATATTATTGGGACGCAGAAATTCAGTTACAGATGTTACCGCGGGGTAAAGCTGAAGATTATTAAACTCTGTATAATATGAATCAAATTGTACTAAGCGCCCGAACCCGAGTCTGGGAAGATTAATTTGTTCTGCTTTTTCTTTTAATACGTCTAATAGATACCCTCTCTTGTCTTTCCTATTATTGTATACCCGGGCATAAGATGTATCTAAATGAATACGCGCATATATAGGAATGATATTGGAATCTGAAAAGTCATTATTTAATAAAGGGTGCCCAACCTTTTCTAATGTATAATTCTTGAATAAAGGATTTTTAATTGCTTGTTCAATATCCATATATCCAAAGTAAAAACTATACTGATGCATACTGTTATGTACCTCAGTCTTGGCTTGTGCAATAGGACTCTTTGCAGATTGCGCTCTACGGATAATATCCAGCATATGACTCTTTTGAGCTATAAGAGAATTCTTTTTGTTTGCTATACATGCTTGTTTACATTGCTCTGTAAGATTTTGGTATTGAAACAACTTAACCCATTTATCTACCCCGGGTACCAATGCCTTCAAATCCTCTAAAGATAAGAAGATAATATTGCTCTGTATAATATTATCTACAAACCCGTCATAATCATATTTGTCATTAAACGCTTCTACATCTAATGACATTAAAGCTGCCCCGGGTATAGCTATAATCTGATCATCGAACTTTACCGCAAAGAGAGATGTTATCGTGGATCTATGTTTAATGAGTAAAATCTCTCCTATCTGTCCTACCCGTGCTCGAGCCATTTTAGACATATAGCCATAAGGTAAAACCCGAACTTTATCTCCTTGTCGAAACTTTTGACGCTTAGAGGTGGGTACAGCGAATCCTTGGGCCTGAAAATCGGCAAGAGTTGTGGGAGCTATACGAGCTGCTTCATAAAATGTTTTAAACTTCATAGCGCCCGCATAGGAATGCCCTCAATGGTAAACATGTTATTTTCTACAAATCGAAAATTTTTGTATTCTTTGTTTTCAACTGTCTCATTATACTTGTTAACTATAGCAGAATTTTGTCCTACAATAGCTTCATTCAGAAAATTTGATGTTCTCTTTAATGAAAGGAAAGGATAAATCACACCATCAATCTTCTTGTAATACAAAGCGGCATATAAAGCTGTCTCACTCTCCAGCTGTGCTAGGCGAGAGTTCCGATCATATCGCATAACTAAACAGGATCTTCTCCAGGTACATAATGAGGACCGGGCCCTACAACCACTACATGGGTACCGTTAGATAACACCTTCTCCCAGGATGAACCAAAGGTACCCCGAGATCGATCATAGCGCTCCATATCTCTCTGATACTTACATACCCCGGTAAATTTCTCTCCGTTATGCATAGTGATGGTATAAGTCTTGCCTACAACATATTCCTTACCCTCTTCTTCTTCTCTGGTATGTCCGTACTTACCAGTATCATCAGTAGCTTTGGGATCAATCATCCCTTTATCTTTCATATGCTTCATGAGATCCCCTTCACCTTTACCTTCCTCACTCTCTTGAGGTACGTTATCTACAGGAATCTTAGTCCCTTTGTTCCAATCCATATTATGCACAACACCTCGGATGTCTTTATATGTGACTCGTACCTTACCTTTCATCAAACGCGGGGCCATATCATCAATTTTTATAACTATATTCTTAAAGAGAGATAAGACATCCCCGGGCTTTAAGTCCCGGGCAGCTACATGCCGCACATTGCCCAAGGGAGAGCCTTCTTCATTCTCGAACTTGTTTATAGCAGAAGCATAGAAAGGGGTAGGATTGTTCTGATAGTTCTGCATAGCTTCGTACATGAGATGATCATCCTTTTTCATTTACTGTAATACCTTTGATAATCGCCGGCGAGCTGTTACAAAGTGATTTAGACCATCCCCACAAAACTCAGGTATAGTCAATTCAATGGTATCAGATAAGGGAGATGCTTTTACTTGCATGCTGTCAATTACCGTTTGTAAAGCTTCATCCACCATATCTTGATCGTATTTACCATAAGCACGCTGTACAAATGCACGAGCCACATGAGCAGCATCAAATTGTTTTAATGATGCATTTACCGAGAATAACATCTCTTCGTCAACGTAATCGGTGATTGTGGCAACTATATTCTGTAAAGCCTCAAACATGAGATGATCATCTTTCCTCATATCATTATTTATGTCCTACCCAGGAATTGTTATTATTTCAGCCGCAGGCTTCCGGTTCAGAATAGAGTTTTTAAGCCAACTTACGTGCTTTTCTCACACAAATCGGACAAAGACTCTTCACCACCGAGGCGGTCTCTTTCACTAATTCCTTCCCCGATAACCCATCAAGAACCTGCCCTCCATCGAGCACGGTTATATCGGTATCTATCTCAACTAGGGTGGAAAACAACTCTCCATCATCCATATTAAAGAGGTTCTTGGTAGGTCGTCCACATAAGGTCCTTTTATGCTTGACCGTTTTGTTATTATGGGCACCTATGACACAATGGCTATTGGCTCCACAATTGAAAGCGAGATATTCATTCATAGCTTCTCCCCCATACGACCAAAAACGGAATTTCATACAGATTTACAGGTTATCTTAACCTTCTGCTTCAAAGTACGTAAAGCGTAAGGTATATCAATATAACCTCTTTTGAACCGCGGATTGTACCGGAGATCATTGAGCTCGGATAGCTTGTTAATGATATCAACGATGAGAAGATGGGCTATAGCGTTAGTTGGTGTTCTCATAGAAAGGCTCGAGGGATACGTCCGGTTAAACGGTAGAAGTTGAAGTGATCGTCCCATTCAATATTATAACCAAAGTGATCTCTCAACACACAGATGTCTCTGCGTACCGTTTTGGAGGTACAATTTTCATTTCGAGCTAAGATGGAAGCAGATGGAAGATCCCCGTTTGTTCTAAGTATTTTCATAAACTTATAGATCCGCTCATGTTTAAAGAGCCGCTTTTTACTTCTTTTCATACTCCAAGTATGAATGAAACCTCGATTTAGGCAACTAATCTCGCCAATTACCCGAGGGAGCATCTCGTTCGAATAACGCTTCTCTTAACTTGTCTCGGTCATCTTTAGATAGAGAGTCGAGGAAGCCTTGAATCTCCTGGGGAGTCATCTTCTGGCCGTTATCCAGATATACCCCTTGTTTCATATCAAAGTTCGCATCTCGGTAAGTAAACTTCTCTACACTATAATTATCGTTTGCCGCTCTTTCTGCAGCTTCTAGGTCGTAGTCTACATCAAACGTATCTATGTCCACAGGTCTTCCTTTATAATGGAAGATAGGATAGGCTCCAAAGGGAGAGATATCACCCCACATATTTAGATCCCAAAAAATACCCTCCTCACTAATGTAGAGCCGAACGTTAAAGAGCGGCTTCCTGCCTTTATTCTCAAATTCCGGGCGGACAGAGGCGGGTACGTTCTCCTCATAAACAAAGAACTTACCTTGATACTCGAGCTTATGTTTAGACCAGTATCCGTTATCCCAGCTTATACCAAGGGTTCTAAGGGTGAGACTAGAACCGATCCGTTTATATAGCATACTCTACCTACGGGCGGCTATACTCATCTAGTGCCAGGACTCGGAACAACTAACACCATATACTCTTCACCCTTGTATACAGTCATCTTACCCCCCACCTTCTCTAAGCCGTCGATAGCCTGTTGAAATTCCCTTTGAGGAATAACTGAAGTTTTACCAGTATATAAATCTAAGTGAATATATGTTACTGGCATCTTGTTCTGTTGGGTCATAGGTTGTCCTTCTGCATTCTCTGACTTGCCTAGAGCTTTGACCAATCCATCCCCATAATGTTTCATTTGTCCTTGTATTTTGGCTTGAGCAATCTGACCTTTGGCTTGAGCAACAGCCTGTTTGGCAGCTGCAATTCTTTGCTCTGCAGTTTCTTCTGCATTCTCTCCCGGTATACTTTCACCGGTTATACTATTTAATACCTCTCCATCATCATTAAACTTATTATACTCCCCTTTCATATCATAATACATATACTCCATCTCTGGGATAACTGTATTCCACCAGCTTACAACATTCCCTTTGTCGATCTTCTTACCACAATCCTCGTATACTTCTTCTATTTCTTGCAATATATCATAAACCTGCTTTAACTTATCGCAGATAGTCTTACTCGGATTGGACACTGCCATCTTATCCTGGGAACCGGGATTGGCCATTGGATTACCTGCCGCAGGATTGGGTTGATTATCTTGTAAAGCTTCAAATATCAGATGATCGTCTTTGCGCATATTATTATTTATTCGCCGTAGGCGCTTGGCCTGCCCTTAAACTTTTAGACTTCATCCCATCCTCTTATTAAACTCATATTCCTCGCGGTTAGCTTTAGCCTTATAATAGGCATTCATAGTCTTACTAGCTCGTTTATCTTTATAGGTATGTACCCAAGTACCCCCATCCTCGTAACCGCTATGATTAAGCCAACTAGAGTTCAGATAGACAAGATGAGAAGATCGATCAATAGGATAACCCCGAGGTGCTCTTTTAAACCGATGGGCTCTATTCTTGTTATATTTCATACCATAGAGTATGGCAGAAACCATATAGAATACAAGATAAGCGTAGAAAAACATATAGATATTCCGGAAAAACATATGGATTCTAACGAAAAGTATGTTGGATTCAATAAAACCATGTAGAGAAAGGTATTGTAAACTCTTCTAAATCACTGGGACGGGATCCGAAATACAGAAATACTAGGATATCTGCACTTAACAGTTGACTATAACGCTATTTCAAGCACAATAGGGAAATGAAAGGACAAGTAAACATATGCCAAAGGTAATAAATGTATTACCCAAGCTAACGTGCTTGATAACAGGTAAAAAGCGGACAAGCAACGCGATATACCAGAAAATCAAAGCCGATAGATTGGGTATTGAAGTTGAAAAGCTTCAGAAATATTATGTATGTCGTGAAGCGATTCGCGATTTACGTAAAGGGTTAACTATTGAACAAGTCAGAGAAAAGCTAGGATCTAGTACTAATACTACTGGTTTCGATGAGATTGAAGTTAAAGAGCTTCTTCGCATAAACAGTAAAGGTAAACATAAGGAGGTACAAAATGAACATAAGCCCAGCGCTTGAATACAGCCCGCTATACCTTGATATACTCAAGTGGGTTGGAATAGCAGCCTTGTCAGTCTGCTCTTTTCCAATACCTGGAGTTATCATAGATAACGGGTTTGTTACAGCTAGTAGGTTCTTAATGTGGTTAATGGGTATGGTATTCTTCATACAAGTACTCATAACCGGAAAGGTATTATCCGTATGACAACAATAGTAGGCTCAGACATCGAAAGAATAGCGGTTAAATATATCAAGATTAAGCGAGCCATGGAACAGCTCAAAGATGCCTTGGAACCTCTCACCGAGCAAATCAAGGAATCGGGTGTACCATGTATCGAAACATCTGCAGGAGACCTCCATATCATGACATCGACTCGGACGTCATTAGACTTGAAGGCTGTTGTAGATAAACTAGGACAACCCTGGGTTACTAAGAACTCTAAGGTAACGGAGTTCCCGGTAATTCGGATCAGTAAATAACATGAATACAATAGACACACATCTGCTTGAGAAATCGGATCTAAAGAAGCTGGCCAAGATACTCGGCGTTAGGCCGGACTGGCACGAGCCGGACGAATCAGATATTACCATCAAGTTTGTTGATGGTACCTTTGATAACGCCTATCACAACGATAACGAATGCCATATTATCATCTATAAGGACAAGGTAGAGCAGGCTCGAGTCAATATGGCCTCATTGCTTGGGTGGGCTTCTAGTTGAAGAAGTCCGGACGACGATTATCCCCGGGGGCGAATAATCCCCCCCGGGGTCTAGGAGCACAAGGCCGCTATAGCTATACACGCCCATCTCGGCCTATATACAGTGCCAAGAACTACAGCCTATTAAAAGCGGACGATAAGAGTGAGCGCGTCTATATTCTGAGAGTAGCCTACACCGATAAAGAGAAGATATAGCTGGATAATGTGGATCTTTTCCCCTATTATAGATGGGAAATGAGAAAGAAAAAGAAAGATACCATCGACTTAAACCTCCTGTCTTTGGAGAGATTGAACCCGGTATCGGTTATATCTGCTGTATCTAAAGCGGCTAAAGAACAGGGGTGGTGTAATAAGAGGATAGCGCTCTTTAAGGAAGAAGCTTCCATCAGAGAAGATGCCGATCTCTATGACATGGTCCTACAAATCATCTCTTAAGAGATTCGGCCTAATAGCCATACTGGTCTTTACAGTAAAGGGAATTTCGGTCCTAATAGGAACATTGATTTTGGCGGGGGTTATAAATAAAAAACCATCGCAGGCCCCTATTCGGAAACCTGCGATGGTTAATGGTATGTTTATAGATTATTCTGAATAATCTAAACTAACCTACTCATCATCATCTTCTTCAACACTATTCAACCAACTCTTATAATCTAATTTGTTGGGATAGAAAGGATTAGCTCCATCCAACATTTTTCTTAACTCATTTAACCCCTTCTCATTCAACACTATAAAAGTGCTAAAATCTTCTTCACCATCATTATAAAACTTAACACCATTATTTGTCTTTTCAGAAAACCTAAAACCACCTATATTTTCTTTCAATTCTTCTTCACTATAACTCTGCACCCAACCATCTCCACCACATTCAGTATCTATATTTAACGCCACATATTTCATTATTTTATACCCTTTCTTTTTTTAATTTTCATAATATCAGTTTAAAAGAAATTCGGAAAAGTTAAACAGAATTTTTTTACAATCCCAACTTTTATAAGCTTGACTGTTTCCCTGTTTCATTATATAATGCCACATCCGGTAATCTTTTTTTTTATATAGGTCCAGTCCTCCCCCCTCCTGCCGTAATCTCAAGGTGGTAACAGTAGTTTGAATGAAACAGACGAAACAATCAACGACAAAATAAAGGTGGATAAGATCCGAATTTCATTCAAACTACCAATATGAAAAATACATTAACAAAAAGTCCCAACTATTGTGCCAGATGCTATCATGGATCATTCCTACATGTTGATCTGTATAATGGAAAGAGTAAATGGATAACTCAGAAACAGTTTGAACTATATACTGTAGGAGATGAGTATGATGGTCATGATAGTAAAGGATACTATATGACCTACAAGTTAGAGGATGGTAAGACTGAGAAGGAATATTATGATTGGAAAGACAATTGGGAGGAGATTAAGAGGACCCCTACCCATACAGTATATAAAGGAGAGGAATGTATGTTGATTGATTTTACCAACAAGAAGCTTGGGGGACCAAGATACAAGCAGGTATAAAGGAGTTGATCAATCCAAGATTTCATTCAAACTGACAATATGAAAACAACGATGCATAAGCCGAAGACCAACGACAAGATGGTCTATTTGAACTGGAAGCAAACAACCAAACGAGGAAGGCACTTCGCTTTCTCTCCCGGGGATATGGTCATTGTGAAGGATGGGAAGATGATGAACCGATTGGGGGGTGTGTTGGCTTTGAAGAACACTCTTCCTCCCTGCTATGCGGTTGCTTTTAAAGATACCATTCGTTTGTATCGTCCTAACAAATTAGAGCTGGTTCGATTATAAGTAATAGAGGACCTATACGTGAACCCTGTTCAAGTTATGGATGACAACGGAATCGATTTCGTGTATGAGTCCAGCCTTCGAGGTAAGTTCATCACGGTATGCTTCAATGGCACCCGTTATGATTCTACTGCAGAGGAAATTGGCTTATATGAGCGTATCAAAGACAACGCCCGAGAAGAGCTTAAGAAAGCAGGACTCTATCCCTATGAACTGGCTTCCCATCAATAACCTTCACTACTCTCTCTTTTTGGTAGTTAAGGTGGTATCAATCATCCTCGTCTTTTTTTATGTTCATGTGTTTGCTGCACGCAAAAATAAGAGTTGACTAAATCCGCATTTCATTCAAAATACTAACAATGAAAGCAACAATAGTGAGTATAGAAGAGTCCGCGGGCGAGAAGCGTCAGAAGAAGGCTCGTATTTACTTCTCCCACCAAGGTGAAAGTGTTATTACTAACCTTGTTGAGAGACGGAGTCGGCCTACTTTTGTTTATAAGAACTTCTTCCCCCAGGTACTCGAATATATGAAACTGAAGCCCGAGGACTACAAATTCGTATGGTCTCAAAAGGCAGGCTGTACTTGTGGGTGCTCCCCGGGCTTTATTCTACAACCTAAAACAACCAACGTCTGTCTAAACAAAGATATCTTTGTGACGATAGACTTTAATGAAAGGACCCCATGAACAAAATAAGCGTATGGTTATATGTACGGACAGCATACAAATATTCAGATAAAGAAACGATTGCCAAGGATCAAGCTTTGAGGTATGGCGGTCGGTCCACGGGAAGTGGAACCAATATGCAGACCGGTAAGAGAGACATATCGTTTCTCTTTCCCGATCGAAAGAAAGCAAAGATGTTCCTCAGCAATAAGCTGGTGAAGACGATCACTTATGGTGGGCGTATATCCGAGGAGGACGATTCATGAACATTACCATGGATCAAGCCATTGACGATAACATCCATAAACTCCGTATGGGGTTGGTGGGTATGATGGGACTCATGCGTGTGGGTACCAACTATGAACATAAGTTAAACCGTAAAGCAATTAAAGAGCTCAAAGATATTCGTTATACGATCAATCAGATCGTCGAATATACCGAGCTCAGAAAGAAGGTAAAAGCGTGAATACAATTGGCGACATCATCACTTGCTTACATAACAGCTTTGATTATCTGAATAAGGAATTGAAAGCCGAACTACCTGAACCCTACTTCACTCTCATACCCAATCGAGGCAAGACATCTTACCTGGGTTGGTTCTATCGAGGTAAGTGGAAAGAAGGTAAGTCTAATAAGAATGAGATCAACATCTGTCCCGACGCCTTAAAACGGGACCTGAACGATGTACTTGAGACCGTTCTTCATGAGATGGTCCATTACGCCAACTACGTTAAAGATGTAGTCGACTGTAATGCCAATCAGTATCATAACAAGCACTTCAAAACGAAAGCGGAACAGTTCGGGCTTGTGGTACAGAAGGTTCGTAATCGAGGCTATGCCCATACCGCTTTAGGCGATAGCGCCATGAAGATGGTTAAAGACTATCTCAAGACCAAAGACGGTAAAGCGTTCACCAAGCTCCATTCACAAGGAGTGGTGAGGACCTCTGATGGGCATCGTACCACGAACAAGTACAAGAAGCGCTTTGTAGCAGTAGACTTGGACTTGGCCGCTCTGGTAGAGGCTAAAGGTGGCAAGTTATCGGTGGTGACTCGCCAACTGTTGGAGGAGTACACCACCCTTAAGAGTTGACTAAATCCATATTTCATCGACAATAATCAAATGAACGTTAAATTACATCCCACCAAGTTCGTTAAAGTTAAAAATGTAGTCATACCTGATGTCTTCTATCGGAGGATGAAGACGGGTATCGAGAAGATCGATGCCGCTTTCGGAGGAGGTATTCTTCCGGGCAGCTCTGTTACTCTAACCGCGCGAGCCGGTCTGGGTAAGACGACTCTAATGCTGCAGCTCTTGCAAGCGCTTCATAAGAATAGTTATCGGGTAGGTTACTGTTCGACCGAAGAGTCTGTAGCCCAGCTTGCTCTTACTTGTAAGCGATTAGATGTAACCGATCTAATGGTCTGTAATGAGGCCGAGATCGATCGTATAGCCAGACAGATGGATAACCTCGATGTGCTCGTGGTAGATTCCTTTCAAGGGCTGGTAGCCGGTAAGCTGCGGAATAGAGAGCTGGAGAAGTATCTAATCGAGAAGCTGGTGGTGAGGGCTAAAGAGACCGAGTGTGCGGTCTTTATGATCTGTCATCATACTAAAGCAGGCGGCATTAAAGGCTCCTCTCTACTCATCCATGCGGTAGATGTTAATATGGGCATTAGTGGCGTTAAGGATGGTGAGGCTAATGTACGTCGCATATACTTCGATAAGAATAGATTCGGTCCTGCCCATGAGCTGATGACGCGGATGGAGTATGCAGGCTATGACTTTGACTCTGAGATCATTATACCCGATAAGGTTAATAAGAAGAAAGAGCCTAAGAAGCAACAACGTGCCCAGCTATTAACTCTATTGAACGATAATAAGCATCTTACCCTAGAGCAGGCTTGTAATATATTAAAGATGGATAGCACGCGAGTGGGCTATCTGTTGCGTGAGTTAACTAATGAAGGGGTAGTAGTTAAGAAAGGTAGAGGTACCGACTCGGTATGGCATATAGCTAATCGTACCGGAGAGCCATCCCATGTCTGAGTACGAGAAGACAGACATACAAAGACGATACGATCGTATATATATCTATAGAGAGTATATCTTCCCTATCGTGGCTATATGTATTGGTATAGGTATCATCATATGTATTGGCCTTTATTCTTTCTAACTATCTGGATCGGCTTAAGCTACTTAGTGATCGTTCTAACCGACCGCGACTCCTAGAACGCCTCACCTGTTCTAGAACCCCACCCCTGTTCTAGAAGCCCCCCGGGGATATATAACCAGTCACGGGAATTTATAGATACGGTAGAAAGGTGTTGTTCTCTATAGAGTGCATGCCGCCAAATTTTTTATAATTTTTTTATAGAATTTCTATATAGCTTCTATTAGTTTTTTTTGTCCGAATTCGCGGGCTTAAAGCTTCAAAACAATCGGGATGCCCTCTAGTGTATAGTTCGACATTGGATTAGGCTCTTTAAGACCGTACTTCTTTTGATGAGTTACCTTATCACTATACATGTGCTTTTCGAGATTCTGTGCTGTTGAATCATAAACAAACTTCATCTGAAAGAGGCCTTCACCTCCGGGTATGCGGAACTGTTCTCCTGTACTCTTGAATTCACTTAGAAATGTATGCACATCCTCATCATCTGCAGACAATATTCTATGGACTATATATCTCATAGTTTAATGTAAGTTATGGGCAAAGCCTTCTAATTTAAACATACGATTGGGAATCCGGTGTTTTAGCCATTTATACTTCCTGTATTCTTTAAGGGGTAGAATAGTTAGAGTGCGAGTGAGATGAGAGAATAAAGGATGGGTTTCTAGAGTACTCCTATAGTAATGATCTGTACATATACGAGTCTCGAAGATTTTTACAGATGTTCCTCTACCATATGCTCTTTCATAAGGTACACCCTCATCTCCTTCGCATTGGACACACTTTTCTCTTGTACCTTGTCCCTCATAGCTACCACGGTCACTATCCGTGTCTATCTCAAAGTAGCCCTTACCTTCTGACTCATGTCCTTGTGTATAGAGCATATAGATACTTATAAACCTTGCCGAAGAGGCCTGCGGCCTAAAGATATAACGAATTTGGAGGTTGACAGAATTCTAGACATAACCAACATACAAAATGCCCTCCGCGGTAAAATGAGAGTTGTCTGGGTGACTAGACCTGTCTCTACTGCACTTTAACGCTTGGGCGATGTATTTCTGTAGATTAGGGCCGTTATAGATGTATGGAATATAGATGTTTTCCAACGACCACTTTGGACGCTCAGTAGACTTACCTAATTGGGGGTGTATAAGCGTTAGGTGGCCAGAAAGGCCATCTTCTGATTTGTAACTGTAATCGTAAAATTCGCGACTGTATTTGTAAAGCATATGAATTATTTATATTTTGGGCCGAAGCGGCCTACGGCCTGTATATATAGCGAATTTAGGTGTTGACAGAATTCTAGACATAACCTTCATGCATAATGCCCTCCACGGTAAAATACGTGTGATCCGTGCTCTCAGATTTGTGTCCAACCCTCTCTACTGCACTATTAATGTATTCCTCTAGATTAGGACCATCATAGATGTATCGGAGGTTCCAATTCGGATACTTACTAGACCTACCTAATTGGGTGTGCACGAGTCTTATGTGGCGGGGATGACCTTGTTCTAATGCGTAATCGTATTCGTAAAGCATAAGATCTTTCTGAGCCGGAAGAGCCTGCGGCTAAGGGTATAGCGACCCCCTTGCAGGCAGAATAACGTATATACCTTCCACGGTTATAGTACCCAGAAACGGTAGATAATCACTGCTGCTATCAACTATCTTAAAGTCTTTTATGAGATCCTGTATTGGCTGATCATACTCAAAGGTTAGCTTTGTGAAGTTAATCTTTGTCTTGAGATATTCAAGCTCTTCTGTACTTGGCTTAAAGAGACTATGTATATGTCTCTTATGATTCTCTTTATCACCGTACAGATAATTAAAGCCTATGTGTGTTACAAAATCCTTGTCTTTATGCTTATACCACACCGGTATCGAGGAACCATGTACAGACTCTAAAGGCAGGCTGTAGTAGTTATCTCCTTCATCTTTCTCTATCTTATAAAGCATATCAGTATTTATCGACCCCTTGTATCAATATACCCTCTACGGTATATACATCATAACCTCGTATGTCCTTATTAGTCTTATCTTTATATTGGTGCCTATCTTTATTA